>Ga0207966_1001310_pt1 | contig 13659 bp, 10 predicted proteins | sample Knorr_S23_td_NAD_FD_185611 | JGI IMG/M metagenome (GOLD analysis project Ga0207966, IMG submission 185611) | Marine microbial communities from Southern Atlantic Ocean transect - Knorr_S23_td_NADW_ad_2500m_LV_B (SPAdes) (version 2) | ecosystem: Environmental > Aquatic > Marine > Oceanic | place... | reverse complement strand
CGGCGCCGATGCGACCAAGGACGACGGCCTCGACCCACTGGCAATACCCGATAGTGGCGGCGCCGGTTCCACCGGCGACGTCCCGGACACCAGCCTCGACGACGCCGATCCGTGGAAAGCGCCTTTTTACCTCCGTTTCCGGCTTTACACCCTCGGCGGGCTGATCCTTAGCGCCGCCTGGGTGTGGGGGGTACACAATTACGTCGAGGCGGTGCTGGGCTGGAACAACGTCACCGAGCTTTTGCCGCACGAAGTCGGCGGGCTGGCCGCCGGGGCCCTGACGCCGCTGGCGCTACTGTGGATGGTGATTGCGTTCTGGGAGCGGGGGCAAAGCCTCCGGCGCGACACCGAGGCGCTACGCTGGCACATGCGGCAATTGATCTATCCGTCCGACAAGGCCGAAACCCGGGTCCACGAGATTAGCGAAATTCTTCGCCGCCAGACCCGCGACCTGACCCGGGCCTCGGACAAGGCGGCGAAACGGGGCGAAACCATCTCCAGCCTGATTCACCAGCGGGCCATGGAGTTGTCGAAGGTGTCGGAAGACGCCGACCTCAGGTCCCATGCCGTCGCCGAGGCGCTGAAGCGCCAGACCGTCGATTTGCAGTCGGTTTCCGAACGTGCTGCCGACCGGGCCAGGGAAGCCGGAGACGTTCTTAGCTTGCACACCCGCGACCTGACGGTGACCTCGGACCGCACCTCGGCCCGGGCCGAGGACCTGGTGGAAACCCTGCGCCGCCAGACCGAGGATTTGAATGAGGCCGCCGACCGCGCCGCCGCCCGGGCCCATGAATCGGCCGATACCCTGAAGTCCCGGGCCGAGCACCTGGCCGCCGTCTCGGTCGAGGCCGCATCGCGCACCGACGAGGCGGGGGATGTTTTCGATCAACGGATCGAGCGTTTTCGCGAAGCCTCCGAACAGGCCATTTCAACGGTCCGCGCCGACAGCGAGAACCTGCAAGGCCATATCCGCGAAATGGCGCAACAGACCGAACGCGCCTCCGGCCAGGCCGAGGTCATGCGCGAATCTCTGCAAAGCCAGGCCGATACCCTGAGTTCCGTCGCCGAGCTGGCCCAGGCCCGGACATCGGAGATCGAGATCAATCTGGGCCGGCAGTCCGCAGCCGTGAACGAAACCACTGGGAAAGTCATCGGCAAGATCCATGAGATGGGTGAAGCCCTCAAGGATCAGTCGCAAACGCTGTTGGCCACCGCCGATCAGTCGGCGGAAAAGGTCCGCGGCGCCGGCGACGTCTTACTCCACCAGGCCCGCGAAATGACCGAACTGGCTGCGCAAACGGCGGCCGGGGCGGAAGCCGTCGGCGACCGGCTGAGGCGCAGTTCCCAGGTACTGACGGTGATCACCGAAAAGGTGATGACCCGGGTCGATCTGGTCGGCGAACAACTGGCCGTCCGGTCTTCGGACTTGGCCACATCCGCGGACCAGGCCGTCAACCGAGTCGGCGAGGTCGGGGATGCCCTGAACGAACGCGCCGACGTGTTGGCCAAGATCGCCGACCAGAGCATTCTTCGGATCAGCGCCACCGGCGATGCGCTGCGCCAAAGAAGCAACGAACTGGGCTCGGCGTCGGACGGGGCCGCCGAAAAAATCCGCACCGTGGCCGAGATTTTCAAAAACCATTCCGAAAGCCTCACTCAGGCCAGCAGCCAAGCTGTTGTCGACGTGGATAAGGCCGGCAGCTCCTTCAACGACCGCTCCCACGATCTGGAGAACGCCGCCGACGGGGCGGCCCAGTTGCTGTCCCTGGTCACCGAAGTCATGCACCGCCAGGCCAACGACCTGACCCGGGCATCGGACAAGGCGGCGACACATATGGACAAAATGACCGAAGCCCTCCAGCAACGCGCCCAGGATCTGGAGCAGGTGAGCGGCGATTCCACCCAAATGCTTTCCCTGGCCGACAACGATCTGCGGGAAAAGGCCGACCAGTTGATCGCCGTTTCGGACCTGGCGGTAACTCGGGTAACCAACATTACCGCGGCCCTAAAGACCGGATCGGGGGAATTGAACCAGTCGTCGGAAACCGCGGTGTCGAACATCAGCAAGGTCAGCAAGTCGATGCGCGAACACGTGGATGCCGCCACCAGCGCGTCGGCCCATGCGACGTCCAACCTGGAAGGCATCGCGACGTCGCTGCAGAGTCATGTCCAGGCGCTGAATGAGGGGTTGGACCGGGCCCGCGACCGTTTCGACGATGTCAGCGGGCTCCTCAACCGCAGCGGCCAGGAATTGACCAGCACCTACAATACGGCGTCGTCGCACGTGCAGGCGTTTTCCGACACCCTGCACCGGGAGGCCGCCGAACTGACCTCGGCGTCCGACAACGCCGCCGCCGAACTCAGTAAGGTCAGCGAAACCTTGCAGGCGCGCAGCAGCGAAGTCACCGTCAGCACCGACGAGGCCTCCAAGCAGATGACCCAGGTGGCTGATCGGCTCCACCGCCACGGTCACAACCTGTCGGCGGTTTCCAAAAGCGCGTCCGGGAAAATGGAAAAACTCAGTATCGACCTGCAAAACCATTATCAGCTCTTGACCGCGTTGTCCGAGCAGACGACGTCCGGGCTCGGCGCTGCCGGCCAAGACCTGCGCAACCGGTTTCAGGAACTCGAAGCCCTGGAGAAAAGGTCGTCGGCCCGGGTCGAGGAAACGGCTGACAACCTGGGTCATCAAGCGGAATTGCTGGGCGCTGCCACCGAGGAAGCGGTGGCCCGGCTGGCCCGGGTCGGGGAATCCCTCACCCAGTACTCGGCCGAAGCGACCGTGGCGTCCGATTTGAACGCCGCCAAGCTGACCAAGGTCACGGGGGCCTTCCGCGAGCAGACCGAGGACGCCGGCGCCCGGGCCGAAGAGGCGGCATCGAGCCTCGAAAGGACGACCGGGTCGCTGCGCCAGCAACTGCAATCCATGGCCACCACCTACCACCAAGCCGAACAGGGCATCAATTCGCTGAGCAAGGCTATCGGGCAGCGCGCTCACGAATTAAGCAGGGTCACCGAAGTCGCCCTCGGCAAGGTTGCGACATGGGACCAAAGGGTGCGTTCCCATTCCGACGCCTTGTCCCAGATCACCGCCTCTGTGGCGCAGCGGGCCTCTCAGGTCACGCAGGCGGTGGAATATCAAACCGTCAAAATGCGCCAGGCGTCCGACGAGACCAATGCCATCCTCGAAGCCCTCCAGGAGCGCAAGCAGGAGGCCGGGCTTGCGTACTTCATGCATCAATCGAGCTTCATTAACGAACGCCTACAGTCCCTGGCCGTCGACATGAACCGGGTGCTTGAAACGCAGATTTCCGAGGACGACTGGCAACGCTTCAACAGGGGCGAAAAAGGCGTCTTCGTGCGCAAGATGCTGGGGTTCCGCGAAAAGGCGAAATTGGCTTCGATCAAGGAAAAATACCAAACCGACAGCGAATTCCGCGATTACGTATCCCGGTACTTCACCGAGTTCGAGGTCGTGCTCGACGAAGCCAAGAAGCGCGACCAGGAGGGCCTGCTCAAGGGCACCTTCTTGTCGTCGGACGTCGGCAAGGTCTATATGCTGCTGGCGCGCGCGCTCGGCCGGGACATTCAGGCACCGGACGTTTAATCTGCCGGCATGAGCGTTAAGCATCAAAAGGCCATCGTGGCCTGGCTTTTTGTCGTCGGCCTGATGGTTTTTGCGATGATCATCTTGGGTGGCGTCACCCGGCTCACCCATTCGGGGTTGTCGATGGTCGATTGGCGGCCGGTGACCGGCTGGCTGCCGCCTTTGGACGCGGCGGAGTGGGAAAGGGTCTTCGCCCGCTACCAGGAATATCCCGAATACAAGAAACTCAACCTTGGCATGACGCTGGGGGAGTTCAAATCGATCTTTTTGTTCGAATACACCCACCGCCTGTTGGGGCGCCTCATCGGCGCCGCCTTCTTCGTGCCGATGGCGGTGTTCTGGCTCAAGGGATGGGTTGACCGGCGGCTGGGGTTGAAGCTGGTCGGGCTTTTCGTTGTCGGCGCCCTGCAGGGGATGCTGGGCTGGTACATGGTCAAGAGCGGCTTGGTTTCCCGCCCCGACGTCAGCCAGTACCGGCTGGCTGCGCACTTGTCCCTGGCCCTGGTCATCCTCGGCGCCATGATGTGGGTGGGGCTCGGGATATTGAGTCCCGAAAGGCCCGCCGCGCCGCCGGAACGGGTACCGGGCCAGGGGCCTGAATGGGGGCCGGAACGGCTTCGATGCTGGTCCTGGGGCCTGACGGCGTTGATTTTCGTTACCGCGCTATCAGGCGCCTTCGTTGCCGGGCTCGATGCCGGATTTGTCTACAATACCTTCCCGCTCATGGACGGCGCCTGGGTTCCCGACGGCCTGTTCGAGCTGGCTCCCGGTTACCGTAACTTTTTTGAAAATATCACTACCGTGCAGTTCGACCACCGGATTTTGGCGACCACCGTCTTTGCCGCCGTGATGGTCTTTTGGTGGCGGGCCCGGAGGGCGGGATTAGCCCCCGGCCAGCGCCTGGCCTTGAACGTCCTGGCGGCGGTGACGGTGGCCCAGGTGGCCTTGGGCATTTCGACCCTGTTGCTGGTGGTTCCGGTTCCGTTGGCGGCCCTTCATCAGGCGGGTGCGGTGGCGTTGTTCCTTGCCGCCGTCTGGTTGGCGCACGAACTGCGCCCCGGCGGTGACTGATCTTCTTCGATTCAGTTATTGTTTACCCCCTGGGTTTATGTATTTTCTCCTTTTCCGGCTGCGGGTTTCGGCGGATATATCATTTAGTCTATGATGATCCGGCAACCCGGCCCGTTTCGAGAAAGGTCCGTTTCTGGAAGGGAAGGATGAGAGTTTGAGAAGGGTTTATGGATAATGAGTGACAATTATTTTCGTTTGGTCACCCGCAGCGATTTCGACGGCCTGGTCTGTGCGGTGCTGCTTAAAGAACTGGATATGATCGACGACATCAAGTTCGCCCACCCCAAGGACATGCAGGATGGCACGATCCTGATTTCAGACACCGACATCACCACCAACCTTCCCTATGTGGAAGGGGTGCGCTTGGCCTTCGACCATCATTCCAGCGAAATTACCCGGGTCGAGGACAAGAAGGACAATTACATCAACGATCCCCAAGCGCCGTCGGCGGCGCGGGTGGTCTATGACCATTTCGGTAGCAAGGAGAAATTCCCGAATGTTTCCGATGACATGATGGAGGCCGTCGATAAGGGCGATTCGGCCCAGTTCAGCGAAGACGAAATCGTCGACGCCAAGGGGTGGGCGCTGTTGAACTATCTCATGGATTCCCGTACCGGGCTCGGCCGGTTCCGCGAATTCCGCGTTTCCAACTATAACCTGATGATGCAGCTGATCGATTTCTGCCGCGATCACACGGTCGTTGATATCCTCGACCTTCCTGACATCAAGAAGCAGATCAAGCGCGGCACCACGGCCCACGGCAACCTGGCGGTGCTCGATCTGCGCGACGAGGAAACCATCTACGCCGGCAACCGGTTCATGATCTATGCGCTGTTCCCGGACACCAACATCTCGATCCACGTTTTGTGGGGGCTGAACAAGTTGAACACCGTGTTCGCCACCGGCAAATCGATCATCAACCGCACATCGAAAACAAACATCGGCGATTTGATGCTGAAATACGGCGGCGGCGGGCACGAAAGCGCCGGCACCTGCCAGATCGAAAACGACGACGCGAAGCGCGTGCTGAGTGAATTGATCGAACAGATCACCGCCGACGGATAAGGCGCCAGTGTCGATAATAAAAAGGTGTCGACAGCAAAAAAAGGTTTCCGGCGTTAGCGGGCAAGTCCCCCTGGCGTCGGAATAGTAACGACTGATGATTTGGCGAGGTTCACCCCGGTTACTGGGTTTGGCGGTAGCCGCTTTCATGGCATTGGCGCTGCTGCCCTCCATAAGTGGTTGCAGTGCCGGACAATCGACTCTGAGCCGGGTCCTCCAGGCCCTCGGCAACGATGAAAAACCGCTGCCGCCGGAGGCGAAAAAGCAGCTCGAGCGGTTCGAGACGGTTTACAAGGCCTATTCGACGGAACCGGACAAGACGGAACGGCTGGAATATTTCGATTTCGCCTACCGCCGGGTGCGCGCCAGTTACGTCAAAGAAATCTCCGATGCCACCCTGATCGACGCCGCGGTCAAGGGGGTGCGTGAAACCAAGGCCAAGCCGGGGACATTACCGCCGAAGAAGCTAGTGGAAGCGGCGCTGGAATCCATGGTCGCGTCGCTGGATCCTCATTCGGCTTACCTCAACGCGGACGAGTTCCGCGAAAGCTTCGTCCAGACCAAGGGAGAATTCGGAGGCCTGGGGATAGAGATCACCATGGAGGACGGCCTGGTCAAGGTGATCGCCCCCATCGAAGGCACGCCTGCTGAACAGGCGGGCTTGAAGGCCGGCGACCTGATCACCCATGTCGACGGCGAGGCGATCAAGGGCAAGACCCTGCTGCAGGCGGTCAAGCGCATGCGGGGGCGGGCGGGAACGCAGATTTCCCTGACCATCCGCCGCGCCGGTTTCGGTGACTTCCCCATTACGCTTACCCGGGCGATCATCAAGATCAAGGCCGTGCGCTGGCGCATCGAGGGCGACATCGGCTATGTCCGCGTCGCCCGTTTCACGGAAAAGGTGGAAACCGGCATCGAGAAGGCATTCGCCGACATCCACGAAAAACTCGGGTCCCGTCTGGCCGGGGTGGTCCTCGATCTGCGCAACAATCCGGGCGGGCTTTTGGACCAATCGCTGGTCCTCTCCGACAGCTTCCTCAATGAAGGCGAAATCGTTTCCATCCGCGGCCGCAATCCAGGCCGCGACCGATCCCACAAGGCGGTCCGGGGCGACCTGGCCAAGGGCGCGCCGATGGTGGTGCTGATCAATGTCGGCTCGGCCTCGGCCTCGGAAATCGTCGCCAGCGCCCTCCAATATCACGGCCGCGCCACCCTGATAGGCGGGCAGTCCTTCGGCAAGGGGTCGGTACAGACGATCCTGCCGTTGCCGGTGGAAGGCGGGATTCGGATGACGACGGCGCTTTACTATGCGCCAAACGGCAACACCATCCAGGCCCGGGGCGTGGCGCCGGATATTTTCCTCAGCCCGTCCAAGGAAACCAAGCAGCGCCGCGAATCCGATCTTCCTGGCGCCCTTCCCGCCCTCGGCAAGGAAAAATGGAAGGCTAAAAACCGGCCCACGGTGCCCGAAGACGCGTGCCCTCCCGTCGGCGAAAAAGAAGACCGGCAACTGGGTTGCGCCTTGGCTTTCCTGCATGCCGGATCGACGAAGAACTTCCTCGCCATGATCGACGGGCGGCCGAGGATTTAGGGCTCAGCCCTTCCTGGCCATCTTTTCCAGTTTTTCCGACCGGATGGTGTTGCGGTCCAGGCACGCGTCTTTTTTGGCGTCCATGCTGAAGGTGACGGCCATCACCTGGCTGTGGAAGACGCCCGGAATCTGGTAATCGGTGCCATACTTCTTGTTTACCGCTTCCTGGTACATCTCGACGTTCTGCCGGCACAGCGGGCCCGGCGTGGCGATAACCTCGGCGGCGAATTTTTTCGCCGCCTCGAGGATGGTTTGGCTTTCGGGGCCTTGGTTCGACATCTTTCCCTGCTTCATGATTGGCGGTAACCTTGGCGGTCTTGGCTTGTTTATCGGGGGGAGTGAACCACAATAAGGTTGGTAGAACGTCGTTATCACCCAGCGTCGAAACAATAAGGACCAGAAGAGAGGTGCCATGTCGACACTCATATCCCCGCACGGCGGTGATGAGCTGAAACCGTTGATCCATCTACAGGCCGAGCGCCCGGACGAGTTCAAGCGCGCCGAAGGTTTAAAAAAAATTCCGATGACAAGCCGCGAGACCTCGGACGTGATTATGATGGCCATGGGAGCCTATACGCCGCTTTCCGGCTTCATGGGCGAGGCCGACTGGCGAGGGTGCTGCGAGGAAATGAAATTGTCGGACGGTTTGTTCTGGCCGATCCCGGTGACCCTTTCGGCGGCCAAGGAACTGGCCGACGGCATCGACATCGAGGAAGAGGTGGCGCTGGTCGACGGCGACAGCGGCGAGATCATGGCGGTGATGAAGGTGCTTGAAAAATACGCCATAGATAAAAAATCCGAATGCAATCACGTTTACCGCACCACCGACCCCGGGCACCCGGGGGTGCGGAAAGTCCTCGACCAGGGCGAAATCAACCTGGGCGGGCGGGTAATAGCGCTCAGCGAGGGCGAATATCCGGAGAAATATCCCGATCTGTTCCTGCGCCCGGCTCAATCCCGGGCCCTGTTCGCCGACAAGGACTGGTCGCGGGTGGCCGCTTTCCAGACCCGCAACCCCATGCACCGCAGCCACGAACACCTGGCCAAGATCGCCATCGAGGTCACCGACGGGGTGTTCATCCATCAGGTGCTGGGCAAACTGAAGGACGGCGACATCCCGGCCGAAGTACGGACCAAGGCGATCCAGGCGATGATCGACAACTACTTCGTCGAAGGCACCATCATCCAGGCCGGATACCCCATCGAAATGCGCTATGCCGGCCCCCGCGAGGCTTTGTTCCACGCCCTGATCCGTCAGAACTTCGGCTGTTCGCACCTGATCGTCGGGCGCGACCACGCGGGCGTCGGCGACTATTACGGGCCGTTCGACGCCCAGCATGTCTTCGACACCCTTTGGGACGGGGCGCTGATCATCCAGCCGCTGAAGATCGGCGTCACTTTTTTCTGCGAAAAGTGTGACGGCATGGCGACGGCCAAGACTTGTCCCCACGATTCCGAGCACCACATCACTATTTCCGGCACCAGGCAGCGCGAGATGCTTTCCAAGGGTGAGGACATTCCCGTTGAATTCAGCCGCCCCGAAGTGGTGAGGATTCTGTATGAGTTTTACGCCAGCCTCGACTGACTGGATTCGGTAAATAGTTTTACATCCACATCGGGTACTAGTCGTTTCGCTTATCGAGAAATCGCCCCGGAACCGGCCAAGCGGGTCTCGCTGGCGAAGCCCCAATCGCCCTCGAACCGGTGCACCTGGTAGACCGGCCGCCCAGCCATCGTTGGTGCATAGTGACCCTTGCGCAGGTCGACGGCGACGCTGGGAACGGTGCTGGCGGCAACGCCCCCCACCGTCGCCGTCCATGGACGGTGCATGTGGCCGGTGAAGATGCGGACCACTTGCGAGTGCCGCGAGACCACCGCCGCCAGGTCGCTCCCCGCTCGGCGGCGCTGGTAGGCAAACGGGTCGGGAGCAGTCGGCACGTCGAAGGGCGGGTGATGCATGAACAGTGCCGTCGGCTGCGCCGGCGCTTCGGCCAAGGTGGCGTCGAGCGCTGCTAGGCGGTCGTGGCAAAGATCTCCCTTGGCGCTGCCGTCGGCGGCGAGGGAGTCCACGGCGACCAGCCTTACCGGATGCTCCTCGACTGCATAGTGGACGAAAGCGCAATCGGGCATCATGTACCCGTCGCCGGCGAAGGCCCGCGCCATTCCCTCGCGGCCGTCGCGGTTGCCGGGGATGACGTAGAGGGGCGCCTCCAGCGCTGCAAGGAGCGATCGGGCGTGGGCAAATTCCGCCGCTTGGCCGTGCTGGGTCATATCGCCGGTGTGGATGACGGCGTCGGGCATGGGGTCGAGGCCGTTGATGTCGGCGATGCACTCGCGAAGGTTCTCCGCCCGCGCGCGGAACACCGGGTCCGCCGCGTTGGCGGCCGCGAGGTGGGTGTCGGTGATCTGAGCGATGATCATGGTCCCGGAAGCCGCCTTCCTGCTCGTTCGTCTGACGCCGACAGGGTCACCGGGATCGGCCAGAAGACGCCGCCCCGGGTCCGCGTCTCGAGGCAGACGCCGTTCCAATCGGCCTTGCCCATGAAGCCGTCCAGGGGCACCTTCTTCAGGACCGCCGCGCGCTGGGCCTCCTCGGCGAGTCCGGCCTCGGGCACCATCAGGGGCTTCTCATTACATCAAAGGGTGCTTCGGTGGACTCCGTTTAGTCTATGATGTGATACACGGGAGCCTTCTCCATAGCCCACTCGCCGGTATTCCGGTCGTATTGCGACAGGGTGAAGCAATGCCAATTGTCGTCATCGAGCTTCATATGATCGCCCCGATAGTAATACCCCGGCCACCGCGTTTCCTCGCGGAACAAGGTGTGATGGGTGACGGAGATTGAAGCGGTGAGCCGATGATCTAGTTCCCAGGTCCGCTGCAACTGGTGCAGGTCCTCAGCCCCGATGTGATTCATATCTTCCTTAAGCATGCCCAAAAGTTCGAGGCCGCGCTTAAGCCCCCATTCGTTGGTCATGTAGTTGGTGCTGGTGCCGCCGACGTATTCGTCCATGATCTTCTCGAGACGTTGCAGACCATGAATCGGCAGCAGATAGCTCGGCGATACGGTCCCGGCGACGATCTCGTTGCGGCCGACCTTGTAGTTCTCCATAGGTTGGAAGATGACCTTTTCGAAATCTTGGTACTCCTGCTCGCTGATCTGAGGCTGATCGGTCCCCAAATCGTTGACGTAGTTGACCGCCGCCTTTGCCGCGATCCGGCCTTCCGTGAACGATCCAGACGAGAACTTGTGGGCGGTGCCGCCGATGGTGTCGCCGGCGCCAAACAGACCGTCCACGGTCATCATCCGGTTGTAACCCCACTGGTAGTCCGCCGGCGCGTAGTCCTCCGGACCGCTCGCCCAAGCGCCTGAACACGTGGCGTGGGAGCCCATGACGTAAGGCTCGGACGTGGTCAGCTCGGGATTAATCTCCTTGGGATCGATGTTCTGCGACGCCCAGACGACCGCCTGCCCGATTGTCATGCCGAGGAAATTCTCCCAGCCAACTGTTTCCTTGTGTGGATCCTGGAAAGCCTCCTTCGTCACCATGCGGATAGGCCCGCGGCCGGCTGCGACCTCCTTAAGAATGGCGTGGTTTCGCAAGCACGTCGGCACCGGGTGGCGGTCAATGTAATCGCCCACCAGTGCCTTGGTATCTTCGTACCAGGTGGACTCGTACTCTTCGCCATTGACATTTTCGGTGTACGTCTTGAGATGCAGGAAGTAGGCGCCGACCGGACCATAGCCGTCCTTGAAACGGGTGAGGACGATCCGGTTCTCCATCTGCGTCATTTTGGCGCCGACTTCAATCGGCAACGCATACGCCGACGCGCTGCTCCATGGCGCATACCAGGTCCGACCCATGCCCTCGCCCACGGCGCGGGGTTTGAAGATGTGCGACGCGCCACCGGCACCAACGATGACGGCCTTTGCACGGAAGACGTAAAAATCGCCGGTTCGGACGTTGAAACCGACGGCCCCGGAGACCCGGTTGGTCTTCGTCGTGTCCATCAGTAAGTGGGTCACCATGATCCGGTTGTAGACTTCGGTGGCGGCCTTGCGAGCGGCCTCGGCCATTATCGGCTTATAGCTTTCGCCGTGGATCATGATCTGCCATTTGCCCTCGCGCAGATAGCGTCCGGTTTCCGGGTCCTTCATGATCGGAAGGCCCCACTCTTCGAACTTGTGCACCGTGGAGTCGACATGCCGGGCGATGTCGTAGCCCAGATCTTCACGCACCAGACCCATAAGATCGTTCCGTGCGTAGCGGACATGGTCCTCGGGTTGATTTTCATCCCACTGCATGCCCATGTAGCAGTTGATCGCATACAGGCCTTGTGCAACGGCGCCGCTGCGCTCGATGTTCGCCTTCTCGACGCAGACAATTTTTAGGTCACGCCCCCAGTACCTAGATTCATAGGTTGCCCCGCAGCCGGCCATACCCCCGCCGATGACGAGGATGTCCGAATCCACATGGACCGTTTTCCTACCTGAAAACAGGCCCATTAAACTATTCCCTGCTTGAGCTGATCCGGCGTTAGGGCGGGCAGCGCCTTGATGTTGAGTGCTTCCGGTTCGTGCGCGAGTTCCTGGGATTTGAACGCATCCTGGCTGGGCGCTTCGTACTCGGCCGGACCTTTAATCGATCCCCATGGCGTGGTCCTTATCGGGGAAACGAAGTTCTTCTCGCGACCGTCCCGAAACTTGAGCTTCCATGAAATGGTTCCCTTGTCCTCTTCCCTGAGCACCCGGACACTGTGGCCCAGGGGAGAGAAGTCGGCGTAGCCGCGGACGTCTATCGCATTCTGCGGACACGCCTTCACACACGCGTAGCACTCCCAGCACATATTGGGCTCGATGTTGTAGGCGCGGCGGTAGGTTTTATCGATGTGCATGATGTCGGACGGGCAGATATCCACGCAATGTCCGCAGCCGTCGCAACGGGTCATATAAACAAATGTCGGCATGATTTTACGTTATCTCCTGTATCGAAGACCAAGGATGGGCTGATTAATAATTTTGCGGCTGTCGGCGGTTGCTGCCATATATTTCGGGGCTGTCGGCGGGGGCCGGCAGGTTGCTCGAACCGTTCGCCTCCTCCACCCTTTTCTGGAAGGCCGCTGCGGGCTTGAAGAACATATGAGAGAACTTGGACCACGGAATTGATCCAAATAACACCGTCGTGGCGAGGAAATACAGAGCCAGGAACACGTTTGCCAACGCGGTGTTGCCCGTCGCCTGCACATACGCCCATAACAGGCCCACCGTCACGCTCACCACAAGCGATACGATGAACAGGTCGGCGCGCATCAGGCGGAATGGTGAATTTCCCTCGGCGGTGACGTCGACCCGGATAAAGAACCAGAACCAGTAGCCGCCGAGGCAAACCATCAGGGCCCCGATGGTCCACAGCGTCGGTAGAATGGCGGGCGCAGGGGTGGCGGGCGTCGGGTATGCGAACACCATGATAACGGTCGTGACGACATAAGCCACGAAACCGTACATTGTCAGGAGGTGGGCAGTTCTGCGCTGTGCGTTGCAGAATTCGCCGGACGCCAGACCCTCTACCGCGGCGGTCCGGATCGCCAGGGACACCATTTCCCCGCCGCCGATCTGCCGCGTCCCTTTATTCTTTGCATTCCGCCAATTGTCAAAGAAGTACTTGGCGCTCTTCTTATGCATGATGTCGAACAGCGTGCCACCCACGACCATGAGTATCATGATGACGACATACGTCTGCATGACGATGGGCGGTATGAACGCCGAAAGCTCGGCGAAGGGATTGCTGGTGAACATTCAATTACCCCAATGTTAGCCAGTTATTATCAACGCGAAATATCGATGGCATGGCTGCTCCGAAAAATTACGCCCTCGCCCACCGCATGCCGCCGCGGACGACAGGTCCGGTTCCTAGTTGAAACCCTTGCCACTCGACGCGTCGAGTTTCATTATATCCATGGGACAGATGTACATGCAGGCCGGGCGCTGCAGCGTCCTGCAACCGTGACATTTTTCCGGATTTACGTATGTTGGCGTGGCCTCCCCATCTTTTTTTATACGGTTCTCTGTGCGGCACGCCCGGGATGGTGCCTTGCGGCCATGCCCATGAATACCATCAGTTCGAGTCAAGGGCTATAGGCATTTCCCGGTCCCCCCAGTTAACGTGACAATGCCCTTGCAGAGCCACCCGGCCACCACAAACCTAACAGGTCAAGGCTGAAAACGCCCGGGTGTTTTTTCACTGCGATCTAAAAATCAGCCACTCAAGACGCCCGCTGCCTTGGCGGTATGGGTTGCAAGTGCATCCATCAAGGTTGGTGACAGGCA
>Ga0207966_1001307_pt1 | contig 13695 bp, 10 predicted proteins | sample Knorr_S23_td_NAD_FD_185611 | JGI IMG/M metagenome (GOLD analysis project Ga0207966, IMG submission 185611) | Marine microbial communities from Southern Atlantic Ocean transect - Knorr_S23_td_NADW_ad_2500m_LV_B (SPAdes) (version 2) | ecosystem: Environmental > Aquatic > Marine > Oceanic | place... | reverse complement strand
GCAATTTGGTACGTAGGTCTATTTTCCTTATCTGTCATCGTGATATTCGGGTTTATCTATTGGTCAACTGCAACTTACATGGCGACACAGACCGACGCCGCCATCGAAGCTGAGATTCAGGCGCTTGCCGAGCACTACGAAAAAGGTGGTATCCGCGCGCTTAGACAACTCATCGTGGAACGCGTTCAGCGGCAGCATCCCACCGGCACCACCATTTTTCTTCTGACCAATCCAGCTTATCAACCACTTGTCGGGAACATCAGCGGTTGGCCTAAAGGAAACGAGAACGGTGGCTGGATCGATTTCACACTGGAAGACGCGGGGACTGCGGGCGACGAGCTACATATGGCTCGCGCTAGACCCTTTCTGTTGCGGGGGGGCTTCCATCTGCTTGTCGGTCGTGACACCGAAACTCTGCGGGTCGCGAAAACACGCATCATCCAGTCACTCTCCTGGGGTCTTGTTTTGACGCTGGTTCTTGGTATTGCGGGAGGAGTTGTCATCAGTGGCCGAATGTTACGCCGCCTGGATGCAATTAATGATACAAGCCAACACATTATGGATGGCGATCTTAGTCAGCGGGTACTGTTGAGTGGCGACAATGATGAATTTGATCAGCTGGCGCGGAATCTCAACCGAATGCTCGACAAAATAGAAACTCTTCTCGACGATATTCACAGAGTATCCGACAATATCGCCCATGACATGAAAACCCCCCTGGCCCGCCTACGGGCGCGCCTGGAAACGCTTGTTCAGTCAAGTCACGAAGATCTTACCAGCCGTCACGATCTTGACGTCGCTCTACGGGAATCCGACCAACTGTTGACCATGTTCAATGTGGTTCTTCGGATTGCGCGAATCGAGGCCAGTCCGCATATCCAGCCGACTGAACACGTTAACCTCGCTATTTTGGCCCGCGACCTGGTAGATCTGTACGAACCTCTAGCGACAGAGAAGAGCCTGACTCTGTCTTGCCCCACTAACCAAGGCGTCGTGATTGCCGGTGACCGGGATATGTTGTTTCAAGCATTCAGCAATCTGATCGACAATGCGATTAAGTATGCCCCCTCGAAAAGCCACGTCGCTCTAGATACCGGCTCCGTGCCAAAACCATTTTTTGAGATTAGCGATCAAGGCCCAGGCATTCCGGAAACCGAACACGAAAGGGTCTTTCAGCGCTTCCATCGACTGGATCAAAGCCGCTCGACTCCGGGCAACGGGCTCGGTCTGAGCCTGGTGCGAGCCGTGACCAACGTGCACAGCGCAACGATTTCGCTTTCAGACAACAGGCCAGGGCTTGCCGTGCGTGTAACGTTTCCAGCAGCATGGTAAATTCCCCCTGACCCACTCACCGTGTTTCCGCTTCCACACCTGCTCGTGAAATCGATCATACGCATTAAAACAGTGACGATGGCTGCACAGTATGATGTGCGTCAGTCGCCGCTAGATGATCCCCTCCCGGTTCGTTATACTTTGCCTACATTCACGGTTAAATGAGGAAGCGCGAACCGCAGTGGCAAAAGAAGAACATATTGAGATGGAAGGCACGGTTCTTGAGAACCTGCCCAACACACAGTTTCGAGTCGAACTAGACAACGGCCATGTCGTCACCGCCCATATCTCGGGGAAAATGCGCAAACACTATATCCGTATTCTGCGAGGCGATCGCGTCACGGTACAACTCACGCCCTATGATCTAAGCAAGGGGCGCATCACATTCCGGGCTCGTTGAACCCCGTGATCGCTCGCCCAACCCCTGTGGACTGAACAAATATGCTGCACCTCCCCTGGTGGGGAAACACACTTGCCGCTTTCCTGTTGACCCACCTTTCGATCATTTCTGTCACGCTATACCTGCATCGACACAAAGCTCATCGCGCTCTTTCAATGAATCCCGCGTTGAGTCATTTATTTCGGGCTTGGCTCTGGTTAACAACCGGCATCATTACTCGGGAATGGATTGCCGTACATCGCAAGCATCATGCCAGAGTCGAAAGTTGTGACGATCCTCACAGTCCGCAACAAGTTGGCATTCTCTCCGTTCTTTTTGGCGGACTACTCCTGTATCGACGTGCCGCTCGAGACTCCAAAACACTCCGCAAGTATGGTTTCGACGCACCGAATGACCGCATTGAACGCGGTCTCTATACGCGTTTTCCAAATTTCGGTCTCGTATTGATGTTGGCGATTGACCTGATCGTTTTTGGACCTCTGGCCGGCGCGATCATTTACGCTGTGCAGGTGATCTGGATACCGTTCTGGGCAGCCGGAGTGGTTAATGGGCTCGGCCATTATATGGGCTATAGAAACTACGAGGTTGTGGATGCGAGCCGCAACATTGTGCCCTGGGGTCTACTGGTCGGTGGCGAGGAATTGCATAACAATCATCACGCTTTCCCACAGTCCGCCCGTTTTTCCACCCGCTGGTTTGAAATCGATCTGGGTTGGATTTACCTCAAACTATTGAATCAACTGCGCATGACTAAGATTCACCGCATTCAACCCATCATGGAAGCGCGTCGTGCTACGTACCCATGCGACACGGCCACATTGCAAGCATTTCTTGTAAATCGCTTCGAGATCCTGGCGGAATATGCACAGCACGTTGTTTCTAATGTGGTGCATGAAGAACGGTTACACATGTTTCATCGAGAAAGGCGACAACTGATGCGGCAGGCCGGCCATTTGATGCGTACCGAAACTCTTGGCCTTAACCCGCGCGCGGACAACCAACTACAAAAAGCCCTGTCCCTATCGCCGAAACTACAAACCGTTTATCAAATGAAACAACAACTTCAGAACATCTGGACGCGATCAACGGACTCCAGCGACGTGCTTGTGCATCAACTGGAAGATTGGTGTCGCGCAGCAGAACACTCAGGCATCCAGGCTCTGGAAGGATTCTCTGAAAGATTGCGCACTTATCGCCTAGTAAAGGTATAACCAAACTCGATGCGCAAAGGGAACAACCAACCTACCTGATCTTGAATTCCTTATAGATCACGTGCTTGCGCACAACCGGGTCAAATTTTTTCATTTCAATCTTATTCGGCGTAGTCCGTTTATTCTTACTCGTGGTGTAGTAGTGCCCGGTTCCAGCACTTGAAACGAGTTTTATCTTGTCGCGCATAGTGACGTCTCCTGCTGATTCAAACCTTGACTCCGCGACCGCGGATGTCTTTGAGGACAGCATCAATACCTTTTTTATCGATGGTCCTCAATCCTTGCCGTGAGACGGTCAAGCGAATCCACCGATTTTCGGTTTCCACCCAAAATCGCCGATTGTGGACGTTAGGCTTAAATGTCCTCTTCGTCCGATTATTCGCATGGGAGACATTGTTCCCAAACATAGTAGTCTTACCAGTGATTTGGCAAATTTTCGACATTGTTACGATCCGATTAGAAATAGCGCTCTCGGGGGCACGTTTTATACCAGATCTCGGCGTTTTTGCAAAATAACTCGAGCCAGAAAACAAGTTATTTCAACCTTTCGCGTGTAACCGTTACACTTCGATCTATGTCTTCGCTTGCGCGCAAACACGTTCTCGTTGGGGTCACGGGCGGGATTGCAGCATACAAGAGCGCCGAACTGGTTCGTCGACTGGTCGATCAGGAGGCTATCGTCCGGGTGGTTATGACTCGGGCAGCGCGGGAATTTATTACACCACTTACCCTACAGGCGGTGAGTGGTCACCCGGTTCGTGACGCACTGCTGGATTCCCAGGCCGAGGCCGGTATGGGTCATATTGAACTTGCCCGCTGGGCAGACCACGTCATTATTGCGCCGGCGACCGCAGACTTCATCGCACGTCTAGCGGCTGGACTGGCCAATGATTTACTGACTACGCTGTGCCTCGCAACCGAAGCGCCCCTAAGCGTAGCACCGGCCATGAATCGAGTCATGTGGGACCATCCTGCTACCCGCGCTAACATTGACATCCTGAGTCGCCGCAACGTCCACATCCTTGGACCCGACAGTGGCCTACAAGCGTGTGGAGAAACTGGCGAAGGTCGCATGATCGCACCCACCGACATCGTCTCATGCCTGAATGAGACTCCATCAACCGGTGTTCTCCAGGGTGTCAGGGTTGTCATCACAGCCGGACCGACTTGGGAGCCATTAGACCCCGTTCGCGCCCTGACAAATTATAGTTCTGGCAAGATGGGTTATGCCGTAGCGAGCGCGGCGATTGAAGCGGGAGCCGATGTCATTCTGGTGTCTGGACCCAGTTCCGAACTGCCGCCCCCGGGCGCCACCATTCACTCAGTAAAAACTGCCAATGAAATGTTGGCGAAAGTAGAGTCACAAATCGGTTCTGCCAATATCTTTATCGGCGTCGCGGCGGTTAGCGATTACCGGCCGGTGGAAGCCAGTCGCAAGAAATTGAAAAAAGGCCAGGAAACGATGCGTCTTGATCTTGTCCGCAATCCAGATATCCTAGCCAGCGTCGCCGCCAGAGCTGATCGCCCCTTTACAGTGGGCTTTGCTGCTGAGACGGAAGCGACCCTAAACAACGCACGGGAAAAACTGTTAGCCAAAGGACTGGACCTGATCGTGGCCAATTCAGTCACCAGTGACAACAACCCGTTCGGCAGCGACCATAATCATCTGCTGCTCATTGACGCGGAGAGCGATCTGGATCTCGGTCGAGACACAAAGAGGGCATTGGCACAAAAACTCATCATCGAAATTGCCCGACGCTATCGTGCAAAGCATTCAACTCAAGATACTTGACCCGCGCCTGCAGAGTGAATTCGGGCTACCCACTTATGCTACCAGCGGGTCAGCAGGCCTTGATCTAAGAGCCTGTCTGAAGGAAAGGTTAACCATTGAACCTGGCCAGTGCTGCCTAATACCTAGCGGATTGGCTGTGCATATTGCCGACCCCAGCCTGGCCGCAATCCTGCTGCCGCGATCAGGCCTTGGCCACAAACACGGTATTGTTCTTGGGAATCTTGTCGGTCTAATCGACAGTGATTATCAAGGAGAGGTCATGGTGTCATGCTGGAACCGCAGCGATCAGACCTTTGTCATCGAGCCAGGGGAGCGTATTGCGCAGATGGTCTTCGTGCCCATTACTCAAGCTAAGTTTGAGCTTGTTGACTCCTTCGACGTCAGCGACCGCGATAGTGGCGGATTTGGACACACCGGCAGAAGCTGACTGCGGGATGCCCGTACCCTCTTGTCTGTTGGGTAAAACGGAGATTTTCCTTATACTCTCGGCCACATCACCGATTCTGTTCTGACCCCACCGCAGCCACGGACAAGTTTGGCCAATGCGCACCGATGATAGAGGCCGTTGGCCGCTGTATCAGAGCTATCTCACTGGCACTAATGCGGCCTATCTTGACTCCTTATACGAGACTTACGAAAACGACCCCCAGGCTGTCGCCACTGATTGGCGTCAATCGTTCGACACTCTGAGATACGAATCGGTCACAACAAATCGTGACAGTTTGCCAAACGGCAACGTCTATGCGTATCACGATGAACAATGGGGCACTGCAGAGGCACGAAAACAATCGGCCGTGCTCCGCTTGATCAATGCCTATCGCAGTCGCGGACATCTGATTGCGCGGAATGATCCGCTGCAACTAGCAATCACTAACCCACTCGAAGACTTCGACCTTGGTTTTCAGGGCCTCTCCAGCGAAGACCTCGATACACTCTTTGACACCGGCTCACTGTCAGTACGCCAGAAGATGACGCTTCGAGAGATTATCGATTTCTGCGACACGGTTTACTGTGGACCCATCGGCATCGAGTACATGCACATTTCGCGGATGGAAGAAAAACGATGGCTACAGGCACGTCTTGAAACGATGCCTGTGCGCCCCCTGGAGAGTGCCGAGGTGCGTTGCGAGATGCTGAAACAACTATCAGCTGCCGAGGGGCTCGAGCGTTATCTACACTCTCGTTACGTCGGTCAGAAACGCTTCTCGTTAGAAGGGGGAGAAACCCTGATACCTTTGTTATCAGAACTCATTCAACGTGCCGGCGCCAACGGCGTGCGTGAAATCGTCATTGGGATGTCGCACCGTGGTCGGCTCAACGTTCTCGTTAACATTCTCGGGAAATCTCCTGCAGAATTATTTGATGAGTTTGAGGGCCGCTATACCAGCGCCAGCGGCAACACGGACACAGGTGACGTCAAGTACCACCAGGGATTTTCGTCTGACGTAGATACGCCTGGGGGGGTCGTCCACCTGGCGCTCGCATTTAATCCATCCCACCTCGAGATTATCGGGCCAGTGGTTGAGGGATCAGTCCGAGCACGTCAAGAACGCTATATTGCCGCCAGTTTCGAAACGATGGATCGCCGTCGAGACGAAGGCAAGCAGCGTGTGATACCTGTTCTGATTCACGGCGACGCCGCTTTTGCTGGACAGGGGGTCGTCATGGAAACCCTCAATATGTCGAGTACCCGAGGCTTTTCAACCGGTGGCTCAATTCACGTTATTGTCAACAACCAGATTGGGTTCACCACCAGCAATCCGCTGGACGCCCGATCGACACTGTATTGCACGGAAGTCGCCAAGATGGTGCAAGCGCCCATTCTTCACATTAACGGTGATGATCCTGATGCGGTGCTGTTTGCGGTTCGACTAGCCTACGACTTTCGCACGACTTTTGATAAAGATGTGGTCATCGATCTGATTGGCTACCGGCGTCTTGGTCACAACGAAGCCGACGAACCCAGCGTAACGCAACCCACGATGTATGCCCGCATCGATAAACTGGCTACCGTGCGAGAACAGTATGCCGAACGCCTCACAGCGGATGACATCATTGACCGCACCCAGAGTGAACAAATGATGCTGGATTACCGCGCTGCACTAGATGCCGGAAAGATTGTGGCAAACCATGTCAGAACAGGCAATGGTCCATTAGACGGTGTTGACTGGAGCCCCTATCTGAACAGCCACTGGACGGACGCGAGCGACACCCGCGTTTCCAGTGCGCGTATTAGCCGCCTCAACGCACAACTACAAGAAACACCTCCCGGGTTCACCATCCATCCACGGATCGCGAAGTTGTTTGACGACCGCAATGGCATGGCAACAGGCACACAGCCCATCGATTGGGGTTTTGCCGAGACCATTGCCTATGCCAGCCTAATTGAAGACGGATACTCTGTGCGCCTGTCTGGACAGGATTCCGGACGGGGAACGTTTTCTCATCGCCACGCGGTCATCAAAAACGTGAACGCACGCGAATCACTGGTTCCGTTGCGTTCCATTGGCGCTGACCCAAACCAGTTCCTTGTCATCAACTCCCTGCTGTCGGAAGAGGCAGTGCTAGCGTTTGAATATGGCTATGCCACCACTGAGCCCCGTGCACTGGTTATTTGGGAAGCCCAGTTCGGTGACTTTGCCAACGGAGCGCAAGTGGTCATTGATCAGTTCATCAGCAGCGGTGAATCGAAATGGGGCCGTTTGTGCGGCCTGACCTTGTTTCTGCCTCATGGCTACGAAGGCCAGGGGCCCGAGCATTCATCTGCTCGATTAGAACGCTATCTCCAGCTGTGTGCTGAACAGAATATCCAGGTCTGTGTACCAACAACACCTGCGCAATTTTTCCACGTCCTTCGTCGCCAGATGATCAGACCACTGCGGCGACCGCTGATATTGATGACTCCGAAAAGCCTGCTACGACATAAACTATCTGTCAGTTCACTATCCGACCTGACTAGCGGTGAGTTTGAGGCCGTCATCAACGATCAACAAAATCTCGACCCAGTGAACGTCGAGCGAGTGGTTCTATCCTCGGGCAAAGTCCATTTCGACCTTTTCAAAGCACAACAAGCACTACCTTCTGAAACAACTGCCCTTTTGCGTGTCGAACAACTACACCCATTTCCATTGGCACAACTTCGCGATATGTTGTCAAACTACGCTAACGCTCACACAGTGGTTTGGTGCCAGGAAGAACCTAGAAATCAGGGCAGCTGGTACCAGATACGGCATCATCTGCAAAACTGTCTGAGTGCAAACCAGACGCTGGTTTATGCTGGCAGAGAATCGGCCGCGGCGCCGGCAGTGGGCTTTTACCGCTTACATGTTAAACAACAAGATACGTTGGTCGAGCAGGCGCTCGGCACTGGTCCGGGCCAGGCAACAACCCCACAGCGTAAACCCAGCCACTAAGCCCATGACCCAGGAGCTTCGAGTCCCCGTCCTGCCAGAATCTGTCGCTGAAGCGACTGTGCTCGATTGGCGCGTTGACATCGATCAGCCAATCCACCGCGATGACATCATCGTTGAACTGGAAACTGACAAGGTGGTTCTTGAGGTTCCCGCCCCGGCCGATGGCAAACTGATCGAAATCCGTTGCCCAACCGGGGCTGTTGTGACCAGCGAAGACATTCTGGGTTTATTTGAAGCCGGTCAGATCGCAGTTGAAAGTACAGCACCGGAGCCAGGGGCCGAGACAACGCCGCGCCAGACAGCGCCGGCCCCCGAACCATCGAAAAGCTTGGAATTACCCCAACCAACCGCCTCGACCGCCGCACCCACGACCCAAGTGGCTTCGAGCGTGAGTACCCAATCTCTTGGCGAACGCAGCATTCGACGTGAACCCATGAGTCGACTACGGCAAACCATCGCCAATCGCTTGCTAGATGCACAACACAGTGCCGCCATCCTGTCGACCTTTAATGAGGTTGACCTGTCTGAGGTAATGGCATTACGGAAACGTTACAGTGAGGCCTTTGAGGCTCGTTACACCGTACGTCTGGGTTATATGTCGTTTTTTGTCCGTGCGTGTGTCGAGGCACTACAAGCTTTCCCATTAGTCAACGCCCAGATCGAAGGCACTGATGTGCTCTACCACGACCACTTTGACATCGGAATTGCGGTATCCTCTCCCCGCGGCCTGGTCGTACCCGTGTTGCGCGATGCTAATACCAAGCGCTTTTCTGAGATAGAACAGGAGATTGCCGAATTCGGCGATAAAGCTAAGAACGGTACTCTTGCGATGGAAGAACTGACTGGTGGGACATTTACCATTACCAACGGCGGCGTATTCGGCTCGCTTTTGTCCACACCGATTCTCAATCCCCCACAAAGCGGCATCCTTGGCATGCACAAAATACAGCAACGCCCCATTGCCATGGACGGTGAAGTCGTCATTCGACCGATGATGTACCTGGCGCTGTCCTATGATCACCGCCTCGTTGATGGCCGCGATGCCGTGGGATTTCTGGTGAGCGTCAAAGAAACCCTTGAAGACCCGGCCAGACTGCTGCTGAATATCTGATCATCGATCTTTTAAGAACACGCTGATACCGCTGCACAATCAATGCAACCCACCGATACGTCAGACCCAGACTTTTACCATCGAGTCGTAGACTGCCAGTGGGCCTGCCCGGCGCACACGGATGTCCCGGAATACATCCGTATGATGGCACAAGGCCGCTATACGGACGCCTACCTCCTGAACCGAGCCTCTAACGTCTTTCCCTCGATACTCGGCCGCGTCTGCGACCGTCCCTGCGAGCCGGCCTGCCGGCGCCGGCGAGTGGAAGACAAGCCGGTTGCGATCTGTCGCCTGAAACGGGTCGCCGCCGATCTCAGCGATGACATTCGGCCCCTCTTGCCACCCATTCCGCTCGAAAAGAACGGTAAACGAATCGCCTGCATTGGGGCAGGTTGCGCCTCACTCACCGTAGCAAACGACCTGCTACCGCTTGGCTACGAGGTGGTTGTCTACGAACAACTTGACCGCACCGGTGGCCTGATGCGAACCAACATACCCGCATTTCGTTTGCCCCAAACCGTGCTTGATAACGAAGTCAATATGATTATTGATATGGGGGTTGATCTCAGACTGGATCAGCGTGTCGACAGCCTGGCAACGCTATTGGAAGAAAGCTACGACGCTGTTTTTATTGGGACTGGGGCACCGCGAGGAAAAAATCTCGAAATCCCCGGACGCTACGACAGTGACCGCATTCATATCGGTATCGACTGGCTGGAATCGGTCGCCTTCGAGCACACAAAGACAATTGGTGAGCAAGTGCTCATCATTGGGGTCGGAAACACGGCGATGGATTGCTGTCGTACCTCGCTCCGACTGGGCGGCAAACAGGTCAAGGTCATGGCACGGAAACCTCGCGGTTATTTCAAGGCGTCCGAATGGGAACTTGACGATGCCGAGGAAGAACAAGTTGAGATCGTGGTCAATCATTCACCCCGTGAGTTCGTTATTAATGATGGCCAACTGGTCGGCATGCAGTTCGACGTGTTTGAGTACCATGTCGACGATGACGGAAAACTCCAGCAGGAACTGATCGGCGAGGAATTTTTTCCTTGTAACGATGTAATCCTAGCAATAGGTCAGGAAACCGCCTTTCCATGGATCGAACGAGATATCGGCCTGGATTTTGATCAATGGAATCAACCAGTAGTTGACCGAGCGACCTACCAGTCAACACGCGCTGGCGTTTTCTTTGGTGGTGACGCGGCATTCGGACCTGAAAACATCATCTGGGCGGTGGAACACGGCCACCAGGCAGCAATCTCAATCCACAAGCACTGCCAAAACGAAGCCATCGATGATCGTCTGCCCTTTGGAATGAATCTCGCTAGCACCAAAATGAGCATCCACGAATGGTCTTTCAGCAATGACTACGAGGAAGCTAACCGTCGCCAGATGCGTCACGTCGATCTCAAGGAACGATTTAATCAGCTAAATATCGAAGTCGAGATGGGCTTTTCCGCCGAACAAACAACAATCGAAGTTGAACGTTGTCTGAACTGTGACATCCAAACGGTCTTCACTACGGACCTTTGTATAGAATGCGATGCCTGTATTGATGTCTGTCCAGTCCGTTGCCTAACCATTACTGAGAACACAGATGAACCAACCTTGCGGGCAGCGCTCACTGTGCCGGCTCAAAACCTCGACCAACCGCTGTATGTTTCTGCCGCACTGCCACAAACTGGCCGGGTTATGGTCAAAGATGAGAACGTCTGTATTCACTGCTCTCTTTGCGCGGAACGGTGCCCTACCGGCGCTTGGGACATGCGCAAGTCCACACTATTGATCCCCTACGCAGTTGACGAAAAAACAGCAAAATGGCAACAGAAGACCGCGTAAACGATTTCGTTATTCGAATTGCCACGGTGAACGGCACTGGCTCAACCAGCGCCAATAGCCTGCTCATGAAGGCGATTTTTCGCATGGGTATTCCCGTCGTCGGCAAAAACTATTTTCCCTCAAATATTCAAGGTCTGCCAACGTGGTATGAAATTCGTGTCACTAAAGATGCTTATTTGTCCCGTTCGGGCCACATTGACATCATGGTCGCCATGAACGCACAGACCTACAGCGAAGACCTGGTCAGCGTCCAGTCCGGCGGGGTCTTTATCTACGATTCGACCCGGCGACGCGAAGAACTGCATACCAGGACAGATGTCACCGTACTACCTATTCCCCTATCAGAACTGGCCAATAATGCCTTTACCGGTGCCCGTACTCGCATTCTGATGCGCAACGTCACCTACGTCGGCGCGTTGGCCGCCCTGCTTGAGATAGATCTCAACACGTTAAAACAGTTACTCGAGGAAACATTTTCCAATAAACAAGCGCTAATCGACTCGAACCTCACAGCAATTCAAATCGGTTATAACTATGCCCGCGAGCAATTTAATTGCCCGCTGTCCATGCGCCTTAGCCGTCTCGATAAGACCGCCGGCTACATTATGATCGACGGCAATACTGCCGCCGCGCTCGGCTGCGTCTACGCAGGTGCAACCGTCGGCAGTTGGTATCCGATTACACCGTCCACCTCCCTTTTTGACGCATTTACTGACTTCTGCAAACGGTTTCGAACCGATACGGAAAGCGGCACACAAAATTACTGCATCATCCAAGCCGAAGATGAACTGGCGGCCATCGGCATGGCGCTCGGCGCGGCCTGGAACGGTGCCCGTGCATTTACGTCAACCAGCGGTCCTGGTATTTCTTTGATGTCTGAATTCCTGGGCTTGGCTTATTTCACTGAAATACCGTTAGTCTTGTTCGACATACAACGAGTCGGTCCTTCGACTGGCATGCCAACACGCACGCAGCAAAGCGATATTCTTGCTGCAGCTTATGCATCGCATGGCGATACGCGGCACGTCCTGCTGTTTCCCTCTGACCCTGCAGAATGTTTTGAATTCGCCGTCAAGGCTTTTGACTTGGCAGACCGCTTACAAACACCTGTGATCGTGCTTTCGGATCTTGATATTGGCATGAACGACTGGCCATGTCCGGAACTGCAATGGGATGACTCCTATTGTCCAGATTACGGCAAGGTTTACCGGGCTAATGAACTCAGAGATCTGGAGCGCTTTCAGCGCTACCTGGATGTCGACGGCGACGGCATCTGTTATCGGTCACTGCCCGGTGATCATCCACGCGGCGCCTACCTGATCCGTGGCTCCGGACACAATCAGGCCGGCGCCTATACCGAGCGTTCAGACGAATACATTGAAGTCATGGATCGACTGCGCCGAAAGTTTGACACGGCTGCCACCTTGGTGCCTGGACCCATTATTGAGCGCACACCTAATGCTGATATGGCAATCGTTTCACTTGGCAGCTGCCACGGTGCCATTCAGGAAACCCGTGATCGCCTCGTAGAAAAAGGGTTGGCCAGTGACTACATGCGGATTCGAAGTTTTCCTTTTTGCGATGACGTGCGCTCATTTGTCGATTCACACCCACGCGTTTTCGTCGTGGAACAGAACCGAGATGCCCAACTGCGCTCACTGTTGATGACCGAAACCGGCATCGCGGCAGATCGACTGGTGCCCGTGCTGTATTACGGTGGCGAACCCCTATCATCGGTGGATATCATTGATGTCATCGCGCAAGACATAAAACAAGGAAAAGCCGCGTGAGTTTTATTAAGAAACCCCGCATTAACCACCCAGGCCTGGATACCAACGCCGTTGGGCTTACGATACAAGACTACGAAGGTGCCATGTCCACCTTGTGCGCAGGTTGCGGTCACGATTCCGTGTCCAGCGCCATTGTCCAAGCCTACTACGAACTCGCCATTGAACCTCATCGCGTGGCTAAGTTGTCTGGGATCGGCTGTTCAAGCAAAACGCCGACCTACTTCCTACGGCCCGCACACGGATTTAATTCAGTGCATGGACGCATGCCGTCGATTGCGACCGGCGCAAGCGCAGCCAATCGCGATCTCCACTACATCGGCATCTCAGGGGATGGCGATTCGCTCTCCATTGGCCTTGGCCAGTTTTGTCATGCGATCCGACGCAATGTCAATATGCTCTACGTGATCGAAAATAATGGCGTCTACGGCCTGACCAAAGGCCAGTTTTCTGCTTCGGCCGATGTGGGCAGCTCGGCCCGCAAGGGCGGCGGCACCAACGAGATATCGCCTATCGATCCGGTACTCACTGCCATCAATTTCGGTTGCTCCTTTGTCGCCCGAGGTTTTTCCGGTGATAAGACAACTCTCGTGCCACTGATCAAAGCGGCCATCCTTCACCGAGGCTTCGCTCTGCTCGACGTCATCTCACCTTGTGTGACCTTCAACGATCATGAAGGTTCGACCAAAAGTTACCTGCATACTCGGGAATTCGAGCAAACTGCAGTGTATGCGGATTTCGTCCCCATACGCGATGAAATAACAGCCAGCGTAGATACGCACGTCACATCGGTCACTCTGCACGACG
>Ga0207966_1001304_pt1 | contig 13700 bp, 12 predicted proteins | sample Knorr_S23_td_NAD_FD_185611 | JGI IMG/M metagenome (GOLD analysis project Ga0207966, IMG submission 185611) | Marine microbial communities from Southern Atlantic Ocean transect - Knorr_S23_td_NADW_ad_2500m_LV_B (SPAdes) (version 2) | ecosystem: Environmental > Aquatic > Marine > Oceanic | place... | reverse complement strand
TCATTTCTTCCATGACCTCCTCCGTTTCCTCCAGGTCGCGCAGGGACAACAGGATGAATTCACTCTCATTGCCTTCGCCCATTGCCGCCAGGAAGCCGATTTGCTGCTCGATGGATTCTAGTTGGCCCAAGGTTTTCGCATCACCGATGGCTCGAGTATTGAAATAAGTATCCACGCCCTGGGGTGTGAATCCCATTCTCTGAAATTCTAAAAGCTGTAAGGTGCTCACGACCATGCCCGGCTTGAATTTTTCCAGCATCATTAATGGCAATCCAAGCTTTCCTGCGTAGGCAGACAATGCTGTGTAGGCATTGGTATTGAGTACTGTTTTCAATGTGCGCTCATCGCTGTAGCTTAACTGCTGCAGCATCTGCGCCTGCACCGAAAAATCAGTCATGGAGCTAATATCAGTCTCAAAATAAATTTCAGATGATGCCTGGTAGGCCTGCTCATATTCCTCAGGCAAGGGGTAATCCGTGGGTCGAAGCAAATGTACGGTGCCGCCGAGATATACCGTATTGCTACCCGAAGTGATTACCCACACCGAAGTATCGGCAGAGACGCCATTGAACAAGCTGAGACTCATCGCAGTTAACAGGGCAAGAGCTTTTAGCGGCTGCCTGAGAGCGGCGTACCACGCATGGTTGCTAATTACAGTAATTTTCATTGCTGTCCCCGGGGGCCAATTTACACAGTTCTGCGATAAAGGTAGCATGCCATTAGTTTTAGGACACCTCTGAACAGTGGCTACGAGGAGCAGAGGCTGCCGCCATGTCAAAAATATTATTCAAACTTCGTGATGTGCCGGCCGATGAAGCCCAGGAAGTACGGGAGTTACTCGAGCGGAACGATATCGAATATTACGAGACCCTGGGTGGTAATTGGGGTATCTCGCTGCCGGCACTGTGGCTAAAGAAGGAAGCGCAACGGCACCGGGCTCGGGAATTGCTGGATACGTATCAGCGGGATAGAGAAGGACGAGCCCGGGAGGAATACGAGAGGACTCGACTAAGTGGGGAACCGAGTACACGCTGGACCAATTTTGCCGAGAGTCCATTCCGTTTCATCGCCCACCTGGGTCTAATTGTACTGGTTTTGTTCCTGTCTTTACGCTTCTTTCTATCGTTTCAGTAAGTCTAAAAGTAAGTACTCACTGTCTACACATAGCACTAAGTATAAGGATTTATCGAGATCCTGCACGATTCTTGTCAGGAGGCCCGCTAAGACGTGCCCGAGACTCACCCAGAAATCAACTTCTACCCGTCTCTGCCTTCTTCTATTTGATCATCTTGCTAAGTTGCTCCATTACTTACAGAACCCGGTGCAGGCATGTAATTTTTCAAATTCTGTGACACGCCGCACAGGTGAGGATGTATCCCAGAAATTTTGAGAAATCTGTGGTCAAAGCCTATTTAATTTCGGAAATGCAGCTGCGCGGTAAATGCCAGAAGGTAATCTGCGATGACTACTTTACAGTGCATTGCATGTGGGTTATAAAATCGACAGCGTTTTGCCAGCGGCTCTAACAGGGGGAGCCAGCTGGCAACTAGCGACTACCCTGGCATTCAAAAGGAGGTGATCCCATCAATAGTCAATCTATTAAGGGAGCCTCCAGTTACTCGATCTAGCCTGAACAATCAGCATCAAAACCAGGTTAAATGGGTTATTGGAGAGGACTTTCGGAGAATACCGAACTAAGCAGCAGTCCCGTAGCTCCCGCAAAGTATGAGGTCCCGTTATCGTCTTGCACGATAGCGGGATTTTCATTCCCAGCCCTGATTAGCGGTTACCCAGATAGCTTCGCAATCGTGGCTGAAAACTCCGCTTTAACAACAATTGCTGTAGCAACCAGCGCTGATCCGGCTCGACCTCGGTCAAAAAATGAACGTCCCCGGATTCCAGCACGGCGACAGCAATTCCGTTTCGATACAACACCCGATTTTTGCCCAGACGAGGGAGTTTGCGATTGGGCAAGCTCAGGTTGATCAGATTCAGTGGGTCGGTAGCGGCGATGCAGACCCAGGTTAGATCTGCGCGCTTTTCCTGCCCCTTGCTGAATTGTCGAAGGTCGTCGACGGTCTCAGAGAAAGCGAATTGCTCTCCGCTCACCCCCGAAATAAACCTGCCTCCCCTGATGCTGCCACGCAATTCCATTTTTCTGAGTGTGGCCAGCAACACGCGCCAGGGTGGGGCCTTTGACTCCCTGTCCAGCAGATTTCTGAACAGCACACCCCAACGCCGCAGGTAGATGCTCGCCAGCCGTTGCAGCTGCTCTTCATCCAGCACCTTCCAATAGCGGGAAGCCTGCTCGGCTGGTGTGGTGGCTTGCATGAAGGTGTCTAGCAGGCTCCACCTGCCGGCATCTTCAACGCCAAACATCGACTTGCGACCTCGCCGTCGATGGCGACGAGTTTTCGGTGATCGCGCTGCAACACACCCAGCGCGTTACCCAGGCCGAATGCCGGCCGGTTGAACGCGCGTACTTGCACACCCGCCTGACGCATCGGTTTCCAGTACTTGCGTGGGGTTGCCCAGCAGCCGAGCCAGTCGTGCAGCACAAGGACCGGTACGCCCTCCCGCGCCTTCCGGACGAGCGCCTCGCGGAAGGCACGGCCGACGCGATCGTCACGTACCAGATAGTTCTCGAAGTAGACGAAGCGCTGCGCTGAATCGATCGCCTCCAACCACGCGTCGAAGGTGTTCGAGCCCTCGAACTGGAGCCGTATGCGGTTCCCCTGCCAGGTAGGAGATCCCGTCGCTCGTTCGATCTCTGACCACGGGAAGCCCTCGGCGGGCCGCGGCGGCGCGGCGGCTGAGGGCTTCACCTGGGACGATCGATCACTCTGAGCGCAACGCCTCCGTCGGGTCGATTCGCGTGGCTCGCTTCGCCGGCACGTAGGCAGCCAGCAGCGCCACTGACGCCAAAATCACGCCCACACCGAGGCACGTCCAGGGGTCGGTAGCCTCCACCTCGTAGAGCAGGCCGACGAGGAAGCGCGACAACGCCGCCGCCGCCAGACCACCCACCAAAAGCGCAGCTCCCGCGAGCAGCACACCGTTGACCACGCTGAAAATGGCCGTATTGAGGCCGATTCCGAGGCCCAGCGTCAGTACGAAGGCGACCGTGTAACCGGGCGTCCGTAACAGGCTGCGTACTGCGTGCCGAAGGCTTCTCACCATGATGATCCCCTATCCCCGCATCCACATCACTCGGCACCCGGGCCGATCCCGGAGCCGCTTCATCGGACCAGAATGGCCCCAAGAGCCAAGAACGTCTTGAACGATTCCAACGTCGGCCGCGATGCTCCCAATTTCAAGTCGGGGCGACTCTCCGGTGGCCACCCACCGGCTGGAAGGCTGTCGGTCACTCTGTCAGGCGGCGCTGGAAGCGATAGCTGATAATCTTGTAGACCAGCTTCGCGACCAAGAAGTCGGGTGCATGCAGCCCCGGCGTGGGCGCGAGCTCGACCACATCAGCCGCGATCACGTCTCGTTCCGCGAAGACCCGCTTGAGAAACCGGAGCGTGCGGTACCAATCGCCTCCTCCTGGCTCAGGGGTCCCCGTGGACGGCACGAGCGAGGGGTCGAAGTAGTCGACGTCGAAGGTGAGATAGACCTTCGGCCCCAGCGCATCCAGCGCCCGGTCCATCCAGGTGTCGTCCTCCCACATGTCATCAGCCCAGATGAGCGTCGAGCCGCTTGATGCGCGCGAAACGTCAATCTCTTCCTGGCTGACGCCTCGCACACCGACCGCGCACACGTCCGCGCGCTCCAGCACGCGCGTCATCGCCGACGCATGCGAATCACGCGTGCCCTCGAACTCGCCGCGCAGATCGGCGTGCGCGTCCATCTGAAGAACCGTCAGCCGCTCTTCATGCCGTGCGGCCTGTGCGAGCACCGCCGGGGAGGAGATCGAATGCTCTCCACCAAGCATGACCAGAAAGCGATCACCGCACGCGTCAGCCACTCTGCCGTACGCACGCCCAAGCTCTTTCATCGCCGGCTCCGGGCCAGCCCGGGTGAGCTCGAGAGAAGGCAGCGTATGAACGCCGACCACGCTGCCCGGCTCGCAGTCGAACTCCTGATCGTGCAACTCGACGTGTCGCGAGGACTCTATGATCGCCCGAGGCCCGCGACGCGTTCCACTCCCCCATGAGGTGGTGGACTCGTAGGGCACTGGAAGTATGACGCCGGCAGACGACTCGAAAGCACCACCGACCTCGTCGAGGCCCAGGAAGGAATACGGCAGCTCCCACGGCAGATCCGCCAACTCCGGTGGCAAGCCCGGTGGAGCCGACGGGCCCATGCCCTCACTTCCACGCCCGGCTGCTTCCGGGTCTCGCCGATTCGGCACTACAAAGCTGCCCGTGCTAGAAGTTCTGCGGTCAAACCGTCTCGATCGGGCAGGTCAGGCCTTCGTTCGGAAGCTCGACGCCAGCATCACGGCACTCCTGGCAGAGGCCGTAGATCTCGAGCCGATGCCGCACAGGGGCAAATCCATGCTCCCGCCGCACACGTTTCTCCACGCCGTAGAGCTCATTGCTCTCGAACTCGTCAACTCTTCCGCAACTGAGGCAAATGAGGTGCTCGTGAATGGGGCGCACCGAGAGACGGTGCTCATACCGCTTGAAGCCCTCGCCGAAATCGTGCTCCTCGACCAGGCGGCTGCGGACGAGCAGGTCGAGGGTCCGATAGATGGTCGCCTTCCCGATCCGCTCACCGCGCGCACGCAGATCCTGCTCGATGTCATCGACCGAGAGGTGCTCGTCGGAGGCGAACACGACTTCCGCGACCGCTTCGCGCTGGTGCGTGACTGGAAGGCCCTGTTCGCGTAGGAAGCGCCCGAAAAGCCGGATGAACGGATGCGGCGCTAGCAGCGAACTCACGGGTGTGGCGTCTCGAAAAAGTCCATATCGACCTCCTCCAGCAATTGCTCGAACTTCTCGGCGGAGCCGAGGATCTCCACTTCGCGGGCTTCCCCAAGTCCCTCTCCGCTGCGGCGCACGACTCCCGCCATCACGCTGGGAAAGCGCTCGGGCGGCGCCTCGCCTTCCTGAGTGAACGACGCCTCGAACGTCACGCCCCCTCCGGTCTGCTCCGCGGTGTACGCAGCGGTGATTATCACGCGCCGGTCCTCACCGTCCAGAAAAGTACTCACAGCCACCAGGCCCTGTTCCCGTCGTCCGCGCCGAACCGGAGGAAAAATCCACAGCCGGTCGACCGCGTCCGCGCCGAGGCGCTCGCGCACTCGGATGAGCAACCGGGGCAGCGCCTCCGGAACACCCGGGTCTGCCGATCGCTCTTTCGCTCCAGACTGCATCATCCTTCCCCGTTTTCTCCCTTGGCAGCGTCCCGCAACACCGCCTTGCGTGTCGCCCCCAACACCTTTTCGATCGCCTCGTCCAGCGGACCCGGCACCATCGCGCCAGACGCCTTCACATGACCCCCACCGCCGAAACGGCGGGCGAGCTTGTTTACATCCACCGGCCCACTGGAGCGGAACGACACCTTGATATCGCCTTTGCTGGTCTTGCGGAAGAGCAGCCCGACCTGGGTCCCCTCAATCGACCGAGGAACATCAACCATACCCTCGAGGTCGTCGGCGGTGGCATTGAGCTCGTCGACCACCTCGTACGGCACCGTCATCCACGAGATCCCGTGCTCTGCGTCGCACTCCAGCGTGTCCAGCGCATGGCGTAGAATCTGGTATCTCTTCAAAGGCGCAGCACCATAGACGCGCGCGTACACACTCTCGGGCTCAACCCCACGCTCGATCATGTCAGCGGCAATCCGGTGGCTCGCGGATGTAGAATTGGAGAACCGAAAGGACCCCGTGTCGGTCAGGACAGCTACGTAAATGCCGAGCGCGATGTGGTCGGTCCAAGGACCACCCGCCGCGTGCACCAGATCACATACCAGTTCCCCGGTAGCACAAGCTTCAGGGTCGCGGAACGAGGTGCCCCCGATGGCGTGCTCTCCGGTTTGGTGGTGATCGATCACCAGAGTGGGAAGATCGCGGATGAGATCGCGCACGCGACCGATGCGTGGCACCTCACCCGTGTCCAACACCACGGCGAGGTCGGCTTGGTCGCATAGATCGCGCGCTCGGCGGGAGCCTGCTGGAACGATCCATTCTTCGCGCTCGATCAGGAAGCTGAGCGAGTCCGGGAAAAGCGTAGGATTGATGATCCAGACCTCGGTCCCGTTGGCGTGTAGCCACGAGGCCAAAGCCGCTTCCGAACCCGCCCCGTCGCCGTCCGCATTCAGGTGGGTCGTGAGTATCGCCCGACGCGAAGCCAGTAGAGCGTCCCTGGCCTCGTTGACCATCGCCGCACGCGCGCGTGGCGTCCGGTAGCTCAAGATGGTGTCCTGACCCTCGAGGAATAGATCAGAGAAGCTACCTCCAAGTCGCCGGAAGCCGCTACCGCCCCCACCGGCTTCGCACCTTGGCCCACGTGGACGCAAGGTGCACGAGATGCGACGAGGCCGTACCCACGATCTGTCCGCCCTCGAGAGCCGTAAGCAGTGCCTCTGGTCGGTTCGGGTGTGGCGGCACTACGGCGTACGCCCTACCCAGCTCGCCTAATGTGTGCGCGTCGGAGCCGGCTCCCATCAACCGTCCGTGGCGCGCGGCCAACTGCTCGGCGAGCTGGTTCTGCCGCGGTTTGTGCAGGCGCGCGTTGAAAACCTCGACGATGTCACAGAGGGGGGCCAAGGTGTCCGCCAAGCGCCCCTCTCCTCCCTTACCGCCGGCGTAAGGGTGGGGAAGATATGGGATCCCGCCTTGATCGCGGATGCGTTCGATGGTCTCTCTAGCCGGTGTACCCTTAGGGATCTGTTCGGACAGATACAGCCCGATCACGTCGATGCCTTCTGCGGTCTTCACCTCTTCACCTGGAATAATCCGATCCGGGTGCGCCTCGGCCATGCGCAGCGCCACGTGCAATTGGTTGTGGTCGGTGATCGCGATCCGGCCGAGCCCCTTCGCGAGCGCGCGCTCCAGCACTGCCTCGGGATCCGAAAGGCAGTCCCAGCTGCCCTCGGTGTGCAAGTGCAGGTCGATGCGCATCGTGGCCTCTTCGTTCAAGCCGTCGCGCAGTTGCCGCAGGACCTCGACGGCCGCGGCGTGCAGTTCGTCGGGCGCGCCGTCGTTGCTGATGACGAAGTCGGACTTCGCTCGCTTCGCGACGGGATCCATCTGCGCGGCCATCATCCGGCGTGCATCGTCTGAGCTGACGCCTCGCAATTCCACAAGGCGGCGAAGTCGCTCGTCGTCCGGCGCATCGACGAGCACCACGCGGTCGAAATCGCCTTGCCGGTCTACCTCGAAAAGCAGCGGGATCTCAGATACGACGAGCGTCGCGCCCTCCGCGGTCCGGTCGGCCAGCCATTGATCGCGTAGCTGCCAGATGATGGGGTGCAGGATGGACTCGAGCCGCTTCAGCGCCTCGGCGTCCGAAAATACCAGTTCGCCCAGGCGCGGCCGGTCGAGCTCGCCGTCCGCGGTCAGCAGTTGCTCATCGAACGCCTCCAGAACGGCGTGAAGACCAGGCGTACCGGGCTCCACGGCGCGCCGAGAGAGCTCGTCCGCGCTGACCACCGGCACGCCCGCAGCCCGCCAGACTTGCGCGACCGTCGACTTGCCCGATGCAACGTTCCCGGTCAACGCGACACTCAGCATGTGTCGTGTGAGGCTCGAGTCGACGAGGTCCAGTGAGCGTCGTTTATCGGCGTCTGCGCGGTCGCGGCGTCACGACTGAAAAGTCGTCTTCCGTGGAGCGTGTTCGGTCGGGTCCCAAGGAGATGATCGCCACCGAGTCGGCCCAGACGCGCAGCGGATAGCGCGAGCCCCAGGGATCCATCTTGTAGTCGTCGACCGGATACCGCCAGTCGAGCCATCCAGACCAATCGCGTCGGTCTGGCAGCTTGCCCGCAAATGCCTCGTGCTCCACTACGTGCTATCCCACCTGGGCCATTTCTCCCTTAGAAGTCCACTTGACGATCGGAGCCATGATGGGCCGTGCGGCATTCTCAATCGCCTGGCGTGAGTCCGGGAAGTAGTACGCCGATACGACACCGAGCACGATGAGCAGGAGCAGTCTAGCCACTCACCCTCCGCTTCATCTGTCCTCTCATGTCCGCCGTCCAGCGTAGGTATCGTTCGAGTTCCTCGTCGCTGGGGATCGCGCCGGCATCCCCGTACGCAGTCTCCATGCGCCAGCGCATGTAGGCGCGGGGGGGGACCGGAAGAAAAGGAGGCCGACGGTACCAATCACGAGCACGAAACGCCCATGCGTTGCTGAGCATGTAGGGGATCGTCCGGGGGCGCCTCAGCGCTAGGCCGGCCATCTTCGAGTACAGCGACAGATCGTAGTCCTCCGCGGCGGAGATCGGCCCCCAGCAGGCAAGCCGATGCCCGAATCTAGGTAGCCCGTTCCGGCACCACAACGATTATGTAGGCTGTTGGCTACATATGTTTGCTGTCCGTGCACGGTTCATGCCGCTACCCTGGCGCCTCCTTCAAACCGGCTTGATGCATGCCGAACCGGCTATCCGAAGAAACGAGTCCGTACCTGCTGCAGCACGCAGAAAACCCAGTCGATTGGTACGCCTGGGGGGAAGAGGCGCTATCGCGGGCCCTCGAGGAGAACCGCCCAATCTTGCTCTCCATAGGTTACTCGGCCTGCCACTGGTGCCATGTAATGGAGCGCGAGTCGTTCGAGGACGAGACGGTGGCGGCGCTCATGAAGGAGCTCTTCATCAGTATCAAGGTCGACCGGGAAGAGCGACCGGACATCGATCAGATCTACATGAAGGCGGTACAGGCCATGACCGGGAGCGGCGGATGGCCACTCACCGCGTTCCTCACACCGGAGGGTGTACCGTACTACGGAGGCACCTACTTCCCGCCGGTGCCTCGGCATGGCATGCCGTCGTTTACGCAGGTCCTGAGAGCGGCCGGGGACGCGTATCGCGACCGCCCTGATCAAGTGCGCAGTGCGGGAACCCGCCTGATCGAGGCTTTGAAGCAAGCCAACGGCTCGACGACTGAGTCCGACACCGGTAGCACAGGGGCGTTGGAAGGCGCATACCGGGGGCTTGCGAGCCAATATGATTCCGTGCACGGCGGGTTCGGCCGGGCGCCGAAGTTTCCGCAACCCGTGACGCTTGAGCTGCTGATGCGGCATCACGTGCGGACAGGCGAGCCCGCGGCATTGGAAATGGCAGAGCACACGCTTCGTCGCATGGCTGCTGGGGGGATGCGAGATCATCTGGGTGGTGGATTCCACCGGTACTCGGTCGACGAGCGCTGGCTCGTGCCTCACTTCGAGAAGATGCTGTACGACAACGCCTTGCTGGCCCGAGCTTATCTCGACGCGTACAGACTCACCGCTTCCGAAGATCTGCGCGACGTCGCGGAGCACACGCTGGACTACATGGCGACGGACCTACGCGCGCCGGAAGGCGGCTTCTACGCTGCGCGGGACGCCGACTCGGAAGGCGTGGAGGGGGCCTTCTACGTATGGACCGTGGAGGAGATACGAGACGCTTTGGCAGGATCCCCCGAAGCGGAAGACGCGGAGCTGTTCAACCGTGCCTATGACGTCTCGCCGTCCGGAAACTTCGAGGGGCAGAACATCCTGCATCTGCCGCACGACCTGGCCGTCATAGCCCGCTCCGAGGAGCTCAAGGAGTCGGATCTGGCTGAACGAATGCGCGCCGCACGTACGACGTTGCTGCGGGCCCGTGCAAGCCGCGAGGCACCGTTCAGGGACGAAAAAATCCTGGTCTCCTGGAATGGGATGGCGATTCGAGCGTTCGCGGAAGCGGGTGCCACGCTCGGCCGCTGGGATTACCTGGACATCGCTACGCAGGCGGCCGACTTCCTGTGGACCGAGTTGCGCCCAGGGGGTGAGCTCCGGCGCGTCTTCAAGGACGGTGAGAGCAAGATTCCCGCCTTCCTGGAAGACTTCGCCGCTCTGGGCAACGCGTTGCTCTCGTTGCATGCGGCCTCGCTCGATCCGCGTTGGCTCGTTGCGACCAGAACGCTTTGCGAAGACATCCTCGGCCGATTCTTGAGCGCCGAGGACGGCCGGCTCTACGATACGCCCGACGACGGTGAGCGCCTGATCTTCCGGCCGCGAGACCCCATGGACAACGCTACTCCGTCTGGAGTCTCCTTGGCCGCCGAGCTGCTGCTGCGCGCTGGGCACGTATTCGACCACGCGCGGTACCGCGATCTGGGGCTGGCGATCATCGGGGGGGAGGCCGCGGCGTTGAAGCGCTTCGGCACCGCTTTTGGAAGGATGCTGTCGACCGCCGACCGGTCCGTCGCGGACCCCATCGAAGTAGCGATCATCGGGGACCGAGCGGCAGACTCCACCCGAGAGCTCGTGCAAGCGGCACACGAAGGTTTCGCGCGAAACCTCACCATCGTCGGGCGCGCGCCCGAGGAGTCCGTCACAGGCGTGCCGTTGCTCGACGATGGGCGCGGCCTCGTGGGCGGTATTGCCACCGCTTATGTGTGCCGCGGCTACAGTTGCCGGCAACCGGTGACGAGGCCCGAACAGGTCCGGGATCAGATGGCATCACTTGCCTAGCAGGGTGGGGGCTTCCTCAGCCCTGCCGGTGGGCCCGCAGCCGGCTATCTTCCTGAGTTGAAAGGAACACCCAACTCGGACGATATGGCGACCCAAGAGAAAGAGGCTCTGGAAGCTCACGATCTGGCAGGGCTCTCCTCCGAACAGCTCCTGCGCTTCTACCGCACGATGGTGACGTCGCGGCGCCTCGACGACCGAGAAATCAGTCTCAAGCGCCAAAACAAGATCTTTTTCCAAATCTCGAGCGCGGGTCACGAAGCCATCGGCGTCGCGGTTGCCGAGCACTGTAAGCCCGGACACGACTGGTTCTTCCTCTATTATCGGGACCGCGCCGTCACGTTGGCGCTGGGGCAAAAGCCCCTGGACCACTTGCTTCAAGCCGTGGGTGCGGAAGCCGACCCGTCCACGGGTGGTCGGCAGATGCCAGACCACTACGGCGACGTGCGCTACAACATCCCCAACACTTCGTCACCGACGGGTACGCAGTTCTTGCAGGCCGTGGGCGCGGCCGAGGCCTCGACCAAGATTCCGAGCATCCCGGGGCTGCGCGAGCGAATCGAGAAGTTCGAGGACGACGAAATCGTCATCGTGTGCGCCGGCGACGGCGCGACGTCCGAAGGCGAGTTCTGGGAGTCGCTCAACTCGGCGTGCAACCTCGAGCTGCCGATCGTCTACGTGATCGAGGACAACGGTTACGCGATCTCGGTACCCGTGGAGGTGCAGACAGCCGGTGGCAGCATCTCGAAGCTAGTGGCCAGCTTCCCAGGTCTACACATCGTCGAATGTGACGGTACCGATGTCGTCGACTCGTATCGGGCGGCAGGTGAAGCCATCGCCTACGCGCGTGCGCGCAAAGGCCCAGCCTTCATTCACGCGCACTGCACGAGGCCGTATTCGCACTCGATGTCGGATGACGAGCGCGCCTACCGCACGGAGGAAGAGCTGGCTGTGCAGGAGGCCCGCGACCCCCTCACGGTGACGCGAGCTTTGCTCATCTCAGCGGGTATCGCGACCAGCGCGGAGCTCGATGCTATGGAAGCTGAGGTCGAAGCCGAGGTCGCCGCAGCGGCCGACGAGGCGCTCGCTTCACCGCAGCCGGACCCCAGCACGGCGATGCGCCATCTGTATTCGGAGGATGTGGACCCGACTTCCTCGGACTTCGATACCGAGGACGAGCCGCAGTACGCCGACGACAAGTTGCTCACCATGGTCGACCTCCTGAACTCGTGCCTGCGCGAGGAGATGGAACGTGATCCACGCATCCTCCTTTTCGGCGAGGACGTAGCGGACGTTTCGCGTGAGGAGGCGTTGGGCCAAGTCAAAGGCAAAGGTGGCGTCTTCAAGGTCACGCATGGCCTTCAGCAGCAGTTTGGCTCGGAGCGCGTGTACAACACTCCGCTCGCGGAGGCGAACATCGTCGGGCGGGGGATCGGGCTTGCGCTGCGCGGCCTGAGGCCCGTCGTCGAGATCCAATTCTTCGACTACATCTGGACCGCGATGATGCAGATCCGGAACGAGCTCGCGACCATGCGCTACCGGTCGAACGGCACGTTCTCGGCTCCGATGGTGATCCGCACCACGTACGGCGGTTACCTGAAGGGTGGAGCTATCTACCACTCGCAAACCGGCGAAACGATCTTCACGCACTGTCCGGGATTGTACGTCTGCATGCCGGCCACAGCGGAAGACGCGAACGGTCTGCTGCGCACCGCAATCCGTTGTGACGACCCGGTGCTCTTCCTGGAGCACAAGCACCTCTACCGCCAGGTCTACAACAAGGGGCGCAATCCCGGACCCGAGTACATGATCCCGTTCGGAAAAGCGAAGGTCCGACGGGAGGGCTCGGACATCACCGTGGTCACGTGTGGCGCGCTGGTCAAACGTAGCCTCGACGCCGCAAGATTGGCATCGGAGCAGAACGGAATCGAGGCGGAAGTGATCGATCTGCGCACCGTGAAGCCGCTCGACATGGAGCGCATCGCCGACTCGGTGAAAAAGACCAACAAGGTCATGATCGTGCACGAGGACAGTCTGTCGTGGGGCATCGGATCGGAGATCGCGGCCCGCATCGCAGACGAGCTCTTCCCATGGCTCGACGGGCCCATAAAGCGCGTAGCGTCGATGGACACGTGGGTCGCCTACGCGCCACAGGTCGAGAACGCCATCCTGCCGCAAACCCCCGACGTGCTGGCCGCGATGATCGAGTTGGCAGCGTACTAGATACGCACTCCGCGCCAGCGTTCCGCGGGCGTCCAGCTGCTTTGGCCCCGCCTAACGCAGCGTGATCTCCCCGGCCGCCAACTCCACCAGCCCCAGGTGCTCGATGGTGAGCGTCACGAAGTAGTCGCCGTCATCGGCGTCGATTTCGAAGTCTTGCGAGACCAACTCCTCGGCACCGCCTCCGAGCTGGAAGATGCGCAGCGGCCGCTGGCACGCGTCGAAGAGGTCGAACGCACTCCATATCAGCGGCCCGCCGCGTTCGCTGTAGACCCGTGGCCGGAACATGCAGTTGCCGCCAAGGATGCCGGTCTGGGCATCGAAGTCCGTCTCGTTCATCACGGTGAGCGTCACTTCTACTTCATGGTCCCCGAGGAATCGCACGCTCGCGGTCATCAGAATGCCATCCGCCCGGTACTCGTCCACTAGCTCGGTCTGGGGACCGGTGGGGGCCGTCGGGGACTCACACGCGGCGGTGGCGAGTAAGGCGAGCGCAGCACACAGCTGTTGGAGACCCTTGGGCCGTATCGGACGAAGCATGTAAGACCACCGTTGGACGTTGTGCTTGTATAACGTACTCGCCGGTGTTGTTGTGACACCGACGCGTCAGAAGTCTGAGGGCTCCACAGGAACCTGAATCTTGAACGCGCGCGGGTCACGTACCTATCTAGCAACTCGAACCGGGCGGTATTGCGTCCAAGAAGGACAGGCGCGGCACTCCCACACCATGACCTCTCGAGGCCCGAGAGATGCGAAGAAACACCACTGGCTATGGGAGCCCAAGAACGTGATGTGCTCGCCCAGATCGTCCGTCAGGGCATGCTTCTGGTGGCCATGGGGGTCGTCGGAGGCCTCGTGATCTCGCTGGCGGGTGCGAGACTC
>Ga0207966_1001299_pt1 | contig 13747 bp, 11 predicted proteins | sample Knorr_S23_td_NAD_FD_185611 | JGI IMG/M metagenome (GOLD analysis project Ga0207966, IMG submission 185611) | Marine microbial communities from Southern Atlantic Ocean transect - Knorr_S23_td_NADW_ad_2500m_LV_B (SPAdes) (version 2) | ecosystem: Environmental > Aquatic > Marine > Oceanic | place... | reverse complement strand
ATCCACGCAGAAGTCGGCTGCCAGTATATTGGACAGCCTCCACGAGAGCACGCACCGGCTGTGCCAGTCCATGATGACTGCCAGGCACATGAATCTCCGTGCCATCGGGATATAAGCGATGTCTGTCGTCCAGACCTGGTTCACCTCGTTGAACTGAAGGTCTCTGAGCAGGCAAGGACACACCTTGTGTCCTGAATCAGCTCTGGTGGTCCTGGTACGGACGGTAGATGGCCTCTATGCCCATTCGTCGCATCAGTCTCTGCGCACGCTTTGTGTTGACCGCGTGTCCCTGACCTCTGAGCCAAGCTGTCATCTTCCTTGAGCCCCAGAAGGGCGTTCGAAGGCACTGCTTGTCATAACTCCAACTCGCGCTCTGAAGCCTCAACCGGGCGGTAGTGCACCGATGAGCGGCTGTTGGACAGCAACTCGCACTGCCGACCAACCAGGCAAACGAGTTCTCCCGCGGATCCGGCATGGAAGCGAACCTGGAGACGGTCGGTGACGAACGTCCGCTGTCGGTTGCCGGAGCCACCGCCCTATACTGGCTCACTCAGGAATCTTTGGCAAACGCGCTGAAGCACTCCGCCGGATCGCGGGCGGACGTTACGCTGAGCTACGAAGCCAGGGAGATTCGACTCAACGTCGTGGACGACGGTCAGGGATTCGACATTTCTTCGGTCGCGAGAGGTCACGGTTTGGAGAACATGAACAGGCACACCGGGGAGTTGGACGGTAGTGTTACCATTGAATCAGTTCCGGGCGAGGGGACAAGCGTTACGGTCACGTTGCCTGACTAACATCAGACTCCGGCGAGCCGAGTTAAGGGATGCTTCCATGACGACCAACCGAATCAGATTGATGGTGGCGGACGACCATGAGGTCGTTCGCACTGGATTGAAGGCGATTCTGGAGCCTGAAGACGACATCGACGTTGTGGCCGAGGCAGGATCGGCCCAGGAAGCCTCCCGTATGGCCGACACTTTCGATCCCAGTGTTGTGTTGATGGATGTTCGTATGGAGGGTATGAACGGCATCGAAGCGTGCCGAATCATCAAGAGCGCCATGCTTCGTCCAGAACCCAACAAATCCTGATACCTGAGAACCTGAAACCTAACCCCCTGAATTGAAGGAAGAAAATATTGAGAATCGGAATAGATGTCGGCGGAACGTTCACAGATCTGGTGGTGGCTCAAGAAAACCAGCCAGTCAGGCATTTCAAAACGCATTCGACCCCTAGCGATCCTTCCGTCGGAGTGTTGACAGGTTTGACCGAGGTGGCCGAATCCCACGGCCAGACGTTGGAACAACTGCTGGCCGACGTGGAGTTGATTGTCCACGGAACGACTGTGGCAACAAATACTCTTGTCGAGCGCAAAGGAGCCAATGTCGGCTTGATTACGACCGAAGGCTTCCGAGACCTGTTGGAGATGAGAGAGGGCCTTAAAGAGGACCGCTACAACCTCCGAATGAAGCCTGTCGAGCCATTGGTGCCTCGCTACCTGCGACTGGGGGTGCCTGAGCGGGTGAAGTTCGACGGCAGTGTCCACACTCCGCTGGATGTGGACGCGCTGAGAACCGCTCTTCGCGAATTGAAGGAACAGGGAGTGGAATCGTTGGCGGTGTGCTTCCTGTTTTCGTTTATGAACCCTGACCACGAATTGCAGGCCGAAGCTGAGATCAGGATGGTTTTTCCTGACGCTTTCGTTTCTCTGTCCCATCAAGTCCTTCCCCAGATAAAAGAGTTCGACCGTCTCAGCGCCACGGCGCTGAACGCCTACGTTGGCCCGGAGCTTGGAAGATACCTCGGCAACCTCCAGAGGCGGATGGTCGAGCATGGTGACGAGAGCAAAGTGCTCATCATCCAGTCCAACGGTGGAGCCGCGCCGATAGAAGATTCGATCCGGTTCGCCGTACGGTCCATTCTCTCTGGTCCAGCCGGAGGGGCCAATGGCGCTGCGTATGCTGCGTCGGTGGTCGGAGAGGAGAACGTCATCGCCCTGGACATGGGTGGAACTAGCACCGACATATCGATCATCGAGGGCGGGCGGCCCCACCTCGCTAACGAAAAGTATGAGGCAGGTTGGAAGATCGCCGTGCCCATGATCGACATTCACACACTGGGAGCTGGGGGCGGGAGTATCGCCAGAGTGGACCTCGGAGGCGTTCTGCGAGTTGGTCCCGATAGCGCGGGCGCTGACCCCGGCCCTGCGTGTTACGGTATGGGTGGCGAAGACCCGACCGTTACCGATGCGGCCTTGGTTCTCGGACTGCTGGACCCGGCCTCTTTCTTGGGAGGCCGAGTGTCGCTGGATTCAAGTTTGTCGGAAACTGCCATTCAAGAGAAAGTCGCCGATCCTCTGGAGCTGTCTGTCACCGACGCAGCCGCTGGCATCTTGCGAGTCGTTTCCAATTCCATTGCCGAGGGAATACGATTAGCTTCGGTGAGAAAGGGATTAGACCCTCGTGAGTTCTCGATGGTCGCCTTCGGCGGGGCCGCTGGAATGTTGGCAAACCAGGTCGCCAGAGAGATCGGGATTCGTAAGGTCATCGTCCCTCCAGCCGCTCCGGTGCTGTCCGCCTTCGGTATGCTGGCCTCGGACCTTCAGTACGACTATTCTCAGTCGCACCCCGCCGGCCTCGAAACTTTAGACCTGGAAGAGACAATCTCGCGATTGGGCGCGATGGAGAGCCAGGGCAGACGAAGACTCCACGAGAACGGCATGTCCAACGAAGATATTGTTGTCGAGTTCACTGCGGACATGCGTTATCTGGACCAGATATACGAAGTCACCGTCCCTGTGCCTGACCTCGGTCTCGATGCCTCCCAAATTAGAGAACAATGGGCCGAGAATTTCCATCGGCGATTCGAGGAGCTTTACTCGTATAGCCAGTCTGAGCAGGAAATCCGATTAGTGACACTCAGGGCTTCGATTTCTGCGGCGCTGCCTGGGATTACCGACACTGAATCAGATCAGTCCACCTCGTCCAATCCGTCAGAATCCGCCACAAGGCGGGTCCAGATGGGAGAATGGGAAGATGTCTCTGTTCGCGACGCCAACGCCATCCCAGAAGGGCGAAGAATTGAAGGGCCAGCAATCCTAGAGTCAGAGTTCACGACCGTAGTTCTCGGCCACGGCGATGTCGCTGTAAAACGGGCAGGCGGAACGCTGGTCATCGAGTTAACGGACGTCGAGTCCATCGAATCCCAGACCTCCGAGGCTGCCGGCGCCGATCCGGTGACTCTGTCGGTGATCGAGAACCGCCTGGAGTCCATCGCCATCGAGATGATGGACGTCATGCTTCGGACAGCCATGTCCCAGATACTCAACTCCAGTCGGGATTTCTCCACCGCAATTCTGGACAAGCAGTGCAGGCTGATCGCACAGGGAGAGGGGATACCGGTCCACGTGAGCGCGCTGCCGATTGCCGGCGAGGCGGTGCTGAATACCTTCGGGGACGACATCCACCCCGGCGATATGTTCGCCCTGAACGACCCCTACAACGGCGGCAGTCATCTTCCTGACATAACCGTTATCAAACCGGTGTTCTACGATGATGAACTGCTGTTCCTTACGGTCAACCGCGCCCACCACAGCGACGTGGGCGGGGGAACGCATGGAGGGTACAACCCTTCGGCCACTGAGATATATCACGAGGGACTTCGGATTCCGCCGTTACGCATCCACGACAAAGGCCAACCGAGAAAAGACCTGCTGGCGATGCTCTCTGCCAACGTCCGCCTGCCTGAGAATTTCCTTGGCGACCTGAACGCCCAGATTGGCTCGGTCTCGACGGCAGAACGTCGGATGCTGGAGATTCTCGAACATTACGATGTGGAGATGCTGCTGGCGGTAATCGACGGCATTCTCTCAGCCACTGAGCGTCAGGTCCGCCAGTTCATATCAGACTGGCCCGACGGCGTGTACAGAGGCGAGTCCTTCGTAGACGATGACGGCTTCGATGCTGAGATGATACCCATTCGCGCTGAGGTCACGGTCAAAGGCGATACAATGAAGATCGACCTGAGCGAGTCCGCGCCGCAGGTCACCGGATTTATCAACAGCGCTTACGCCAACACCCGCTCGATAGCCCACGCGGCAATTATGTACCTCGCGCCCTACGACGTGGCGAAGAACGAAGGCTCGATGGGGCCTCTTACTGTAGTTGCTCCGAAGGGGCTGATCGTAAACGCCAACCCTCCGGCTCCTGTGTGCATGAGCACCAACCACTGCGCCGAGGAGATAATCGAGGCCGTGTTTAAGGCTCTTGCGAACGCGGTCCCAAAGTCTGTGAACGCCGGATTCTCTCGGCGTCTCAGGTACGCAATCACCGGCACCGACCCGCGCACCGGCAGATACTTCATCTGGCACTTCTTCATGGCGCGGGGCGGAGGAGGCGCGTCGTCGGGAAATGACGGATGGACGGGCGTCGGGGAGGTTAATGTGGCTGGTGGCATTCGCGCGCCCAGCGTCGAAGTCACAGAAGAGCGGTTCCCGTTGTTCGTGGTCAATCATGAATTGCGCCCCGGCTCTGCCGGAGACGGCCAGTGGAGAGGCGGCCTTGGAGCGGCCTGCGAGATCATTTACGAAGGCGAGGGCGAAGCCTCTATGAACACAGCAGGCGACGGAGTCAAAGTGCCGCCCTTCGGCCTGTTCGGCGGCTCTCCCGGACTGCCTCACAGATACAGCCTGGTCTCCAATGGGACAGAAAGAGTGCTCAGAACCAAAGAAACCGGAGTGCCGGTGTTTCCTGGTGACAGTATTATCGCCCTGTCGTCCGGTGGAGGCGGGTATGGTGATCCTCAAGACCGGGACGAGGAATCCCAAGCATGGGATGAGAAGAATGGCTATGCGACGAAGTGACGAGAATCTGGAAATAGACCTTGTGGCTGACGAGTTAATTTGAGATACTTGCGACGGCAAAACAACCAACCAAACGTGAGGCGCATATGGCGTACACAGTTAATCAAGAGTACAAGAGCATGGCGCGGGTCCCAGATGATTTCGACCAGTTCTGGGACATGGTGAAAGCGGACGTTTCCCAGATTCCATTGGAACCAGAGGTGGTTCCGGACGCAATGAGGTCATCGGACGACATTGAGGTATTTCAGGTTTTCTACAATAGCCTGGACAATGTCCGCATCGCGGCATGGTACTGTCTCCCGCGAAATCGGACCGGCCCGCTGGCGGCGGTGATGGTCGTCCCTGGCTATCAGAGTGATCCGCCCATCACCAAGGAGTGGGCCAGACGAGGCTACGCCACGCTGTCTGTGGCCCCGAGAGGCAAGCTGAGGAGCAAAACTCAGTTCGATCCTGGTTACCCCGGACTCCTCACCTATGGCATCGTGGACCGCAACACATATTCTTATAGGGGATTTTACGTTGACGCCTGGCGAGGCGTGGATTTCCTGCTCTTGCGGGACGAAGTGGACAACAGCAGAATTGGCGTAACCGGAAGCAGTCAGGGCGGTGGGTTGACCATCACCACAGCAGCGATGCGTCCAGAGATCAAAGCTGCGGCGGCAGGGGCGCCGTATCTCTGCGGTTACATGGACTCAATCGAACTCACCAGCACATACCCATACCAGGAGATCAACGATTATCTGCGGTTGCACCTGGAGAGTCGCGATCAGGTGGAGGAAACGCTGAACTACTTCGACGGGATCAATTTCGCCCATAGGATAACCTGTCCGATCATCATCAACGTCGGAATGCAGGATAACGTTTGCCCGCCAGAGACCGGATTCGCGCTGTTCAACGAAATCGCCAGCGCGGACAAGACGATGTATCCGTACAACGATCAGGGCCATAGCGCGGGCCGGGCCGAGCACGGCGCGGTCATCGAATCATTCTTCAAGAAACACCTGGGGTAGCAAGATGACGACAGACCAGGCAATTCCAACCATGCCCGCAGATTTTGACGACTACTGGGCTGCGGTTCTCTCAGAACTTTTGGCAACGCCCGTTCGTCCTGAAGTTGATCTAATTCCGATTCGTTGCACAGACTTCGCGGACATGTACGGCGTCAGGCTGACCAGCATCGGGCCGTACCGTCTCTACGCATATTTGAGCATACCAAAGGGGGATGGGCCGTTTCCCGCAATTTACTGGTCTCCCAAATACGCCAGCGTATTGGAGACCATACCTCAGGGGACGGCAAACTTTGTGCGAAGTCGATATGTGACTTTCTCCTGCGCGGGCAGGGGACAGCGAAACGCCGACCAGCCCTTTGCCGCCATGTTCCCAGGGTTGTTGACGACCGGAATCGAAAGCCCTGAGACTTACATATTCCGAGGGATCGCAGCTGACGCAATTCGAGGCCTGGAGTATGTGGCGTCACGCCCTGAGGTTGATACTTCAAAGGTTGTCACAATTGGCAACGATGTCGCATTGATTGCCGGGGCATTAGGCAAAGGCGCAACGCAACTGGTGGTCACGCCTGCGCTGTTCTTCGACACTCTGCGACTGGCGAGTCAGACGTCTGGCTACCCTCTGGAAGAAATGAACGACTACCTCAGGCACAGCCCATTGAATCGGAGCGACGCTCAACGAACAGTGGGATACTTCAACCCGCGATGGTTTGTCCCAAAGTTTGACGGCTCGACGCTCGTGATGACCCAACATACTGGCGAACTATTGGACGCCGCTGGCCTCGCGCCAGTTATTGAAGGGCTGGGCGGTCCAACCACCGTCCACGAGTCACAGGATTCCAGTTACCTTGACGGCTTGATTCTTGAGCGCTGGATAACGGCCCAATTCGGATTCGACGAAGCTATCGTTCCCGAACATTGGCAGTAACCATACACAAATTCGGTCCTGCCAAAACCATAACTCCTGAATCAGTCGCGATTTCCTGCGGAGCGCTAACATGCCGCAAGTCACCAAAATAGAGAACGCCGCATTCATTATCACAGTCGATGCCGACCGGCGAATTGTGAAAAACGGCTCGCTACTTATTGAGGATGACCGCATCACACAGGTCGCCAAGTCTGACGATCTGCGAGACACCCCTTCGGATCAGATCATCGATGCGACTGACATGGTAATAACTCCGGGTTTTCTAAACGGGCACATGCACATCAGTTACGCTCATGCAACCCGGGGCATATTCCCCGACGACCTCGGCGCAGCGTACTTTCCGTACCTGTTCTCCCTCCAATCAATCATGACGCCTGAGGAGGAATACTACACTTCGCTTTTGGCGCTGACGGAGCTTTTGAAGTACGGCACTACCACCCTGGTAGACCCCGGAAGCACTAAGCACCTGGACGCCTGTATCGAAGCGTATCGCGAGTCCGGCTGTCGGATAATCGTGGGCCAGCAGGTGACCGACAAACCGAACCCGTGGAATCTGCCGGTATACACGACCGACGAAGCCTTGAAGCTGACCGCAGACACCATCGGGCGATGGGACGGCGAACTGTCCGGCCGAGTGAGCGCCTGGGCGATGCCTTTCGCTCGCGAATACTGTTCCGACGAACTTTTGACTGGACTCAAGCGAATTGTTGACGAACACTCAACCGGACTGACAATCCACCACAGCCAGACCGTTCCGGCGACTGAAGGTTCGCCAGAATTAAATGTTTCCTCCACCCAGAATTTGTCTGACCTCGGCGTTCTTGGGCCAAACGTGACGTTGGCTCACGCGCTGGGAATTTCGGTGGCTGATGTTGAGATTATCGCTGCGTCAGGAGCGCGGGTCATCATGTGTCCCACGGCGGCCATCAAGGGCGGGTCCGGTATGACCAACTCAGCGCTGTTGCCTGAACTTTTGGAAGCAGGAGTTCCGGTAGGTCTGGGCACGGACGCAGGCAACAACTCCAACCTCGTGGAGAGCATGAGAGCCATGTATCTCGCGGCGGTGCTATACAAAGACGGGCGTCGGGATGTGTCCCAGATACCAGCGGAGACTGCCGTGGAACTGGCGACCCTACGGTGCGCTCAAGCCCTGGGCTTAGATGGCGATGTCGGCTCTCTTGAAGAGGGCAAAAAAGCCGACCTTGTGATGTTTGACACACGAAGAGCCGAGTGGCGCACGTTGTTCAATCCGATCAACAATCTCGTCTATAACGCCGATGGGCGCAGCGTCCACACCGTCATGGTAGATGGACGCGTTGTGGTTGAAAATCACGATCCCACATTCGTCGACGAATGGGAACTCATCCAAAAAGTCCAGACCATCGGCGAGAACCTTCTGGAGCGGAGCGGCGTGTCGTTCCCGTCACGCTGGCCCATCGTCTAACTTCAATTAGCTGACATGACAACACTCACTACCAAGACCATCGTAGCGACGATCGACGCCCCATTCGGCAAAGTCGCGGCAGACCTTGCGGAAACATTCACTTATCCAGAGTGGGGCGCCGAATTTTTCGATGGCCCTCTGCGACAGGATAGCAGCGGCGGACTGATCGTTCATTTGCCCGCGATGGGAAGGGATGTCCAATACCGCGTCGAAACCGATCTTGAACATGGAATCTTCGACATATTCATCGCTCCTCTGGATGGGCAGTTCGCTCCACCGTTGCCTGTCAGATTGCTTAGGAAAGACGATGGCGTCGACGTATTGAGGACGCTGATTCGCTTGCCAGAAATACCCGAGGAAGGTTGGGAGCAACGTATTGCGGCAATGGAGAGGGAACTGCAACGATTCAATCAACACCATCAAGGTTAATTATTGACCGACCGCTGGCAGAATCAGGCTGTTTAATTCGGCGATGGTGACTGGGATGCGTTTTCTCGTGTTGAGGCATATAACGCCGTTATTTTTATAGACAAAAATTGTTTAGAGCGCTAGAATCGCGATTGCAATCAGTTGCAGGTGCGAATATGAGTTGTGAAAATACTACGGCCCAGGCGCTCAAAGATTCCGGTCATCGGCTGACCCCACAGCGGTTGATGATCCTCTCCGCTGTGCGTCACACTAACGGCCACGTGACGGCTGCTCAGATAATAGAAGAGGTTCGCGAAGGTTACCCGTACATTGACGCGTCGACCGTCTATCGAACATTGGGCGTGCTGAAAAAGATGCGCCTGGTGTCCGAAACCAACATGGGTTCTGGCGAATCCGTGTATGAGTGGATTGATCAGTCGAGGCATCATCATCTCATCTGCAAGTCCTGCGGTGGCGTGACCCTGCTGGAAGACCGATACGTCGCCAGCGTCGGGGCTGATGTTATGACGGATCACGGTTTCCAGGCCGATCTGGACCACTTTGCAATATTTGGACTTTGCGCGTCCTGTGTGGAGGACTAATCGGATCCATTGTTCTTGGTGTCCGATCCGGGAACTCCATCCTCGTTAATCATGTTCGACAACTCCGCAAAACTCATATCAATCCGCTCTGCGTTCGGAGTGTTGGCCTTGATGCTGACGGTGGCGCTGATTGCATGTTCGGACGGCTCCAGCGAAGTCGATCAGGCCGAGTCCGATGGCCGATTGAGAGTCGTGACAACCGTATCGCCCATCACCAGTCTCGTTGAGAATATCGGCGGAACCCGGATCAGGTTGGAGGGCATCATACCGGAAGGTCTGAACTCTCATACATACGAACCGGCGCCATCGGTGGCGCGTTTGATCACCGAGGCTGACCTCATCGTTTTGAATGGTCTTTTTCTTGAAGAGCCAGCGCTGAACATGGCTGAAGCAAACAAAAAGGACGCAGCGGTTATTCTTCAACTGGGCGATAAAACAGTGACGCCGGAACAGTGGCAGTTCGATTTCTCGTTCCCTGCCACCGCAGGAAGGCCGAACCCACACTTGTGGCCTGATCCGATTTTGGGCCTGAAGTACGCCGAGTTGGTGCGTGATGAACTTTCCCGGCTCGACGCCGAAAATGCCGACTACTACTCTGTTAACTACGAATCGCTGAAACTGAGAATCGACGAATTGGACCAGGGCATTGTCGCCTCAGTCCAAACCGTCCCGGAAGGGAACCGACGACTGCTGACCTACCACGATTCATGGGCGTATTTCGCTTTGAGGTACGGCATGACGGTGATCGGCGCGATCCAGCCGTCGGGTTTCAGCGAGCCTTCAGCAAGAGATGTCGCAGAGTTGATTGACCAGCTTCGAGAACTGGAAGTGCCCGCGATATTCGGGTCAGAAGTGTTTCCCAGCCCGGTCATGGAGCAGATAGCCAAAGAGGGCGGAGCCACGTTCATCGACCAACTTCGGGACGATGACCTGCCGGGAGAGCCGGGAGACGCTCGTCATTCCTACTTGGGACTGATGCTAACGAACATGGAAATAATGATCGTGGCGCTTGGAGGGAACGTGCAGGCGCTTTCTCAATTCGACACCGGCCCTGTATTCGATGGCGAAAGTGGAGCGATATACCCACAGTAAGGAAATTTAGCCACAATGCTGCATCCATCGCCGCATCAATATGAGCATCACGAACCGGTTGTAGAGCTGCAAAGCGTCACCTGCGGTTATGGAGGCGTTGCCGTTGTCGAGCACGCCGACCTCAAGATTGCGCGAGGCGATTTCGTCGGCCTCTTGGGACCCAGCGGGTCAGGCAAGACCACGCTGTTGAAGAGCATTCTCGGCGCGGCTGACGTGTACGAGGGCGACGTGCTTGTCAATGGGCGGTCAATCAAAGACAAAAGGCCCACCATCGGCTACGTGCCACAATTGGAGACTATTGACTGGGAATTCCCTGTCACGGTCGAACAAGTCGTGATGATGGGTTTGATTCGTAAAAATCGTTTCTTCCCGTGGTTCCGGAAAGAAGAAAGAGACCACGCATACTCCATCATGGAACGTTTGGGAATCGCAGAGTTCGGCAAACGCCACATTCGACAGCTGTCCGGAGGCCAACAGCAGAGAGCGTTCTTGGCCCGCGCGTTGGTAAGCGACCCATCTCTCCTGTTGCTGGATGAGCCGACCAGCGGCGTTGACATTAAGACTCGCGATGAAGTCATGCACCTTCTGGACGAGCTCAACCATCAGGACATCACGATCCTGCTCACGACGCACGAGATCAACGCCGTCGCAGCGCACCTTCCCTGGGTCGTGTGCATGAACGGCAGGATCGTTGCCGAAGGCCCTCCGAGCGATGTGTTCACTCAAGAGGTGTTGAAGGAGACTTACAACGCCGAAATCCACATCACCGAGTACCAGGGCATGAAATTGGTCGCCGAATCTCCTCATTACTTCGGGCGCAATGACCGTCAAAATCATGAACACGAAACAGTGGCAGGAGACTGACCGGCGATGTTCGACCCGCTCCAGTATGAGTTCTTTGTCCGCGGCCTGATCGTCGCGACCTTGGTGGGGGCGCTGTGCGGCCTCATCGGCGTTTACATCGTCCTGCGTCGGATGGCCTATATCGGTCACGGTCTCTCCCACGCTGTATTCGGCGGGGCGGTGGTCAGCTACGTCATCGACCTGAACTTTTTCATTGGCGCTAGCGTTTGGGGATTCCTGTCGGCGATGCTTATTAACCTGACCACCCGAAAGCGGTCAATAGGCGCCGACGCCGCAATCGGAATCATCACGACAGCAAGTTTCGCCCTGGGCATCGCGCTGATAAGCCGGACAAAAACAGCAACCCGCAGCTTCGACGCAGCGCTGTTCGGGAACATTCTCGGCGTTGAACAGTCCGATATGTACGCCATCGCGGCAGTCACGCTGGCTACCTTTGCCACCGTCATCATCGGATACAAGTACCTTCTATTCACGACATTCGAGCCTGACGTCGCGGGGTTCTACGGGGTTCCCACGGGGTGGATTGACGCTCTTTTCGCGCTGATACTCGCGGCGACAATTGTGGTGTCGATACAGGTATTGGGCGTCACGATGATCGCGTCCGCCATCGTCATACCACCCGTTGTCGCTAGATTGTTGACCAACGATTTTGGCAAGATGATGGGTTTGTCTGTCTTGATTGGCGCGTTCTGCGGGCTTGGCGGCATCTACCTGAGTTACTTCGTCAACGCTGCTTCTGGAGCGACGGTGGTCCTCTTCTCCGCCGCTCTTTTTGTCGTCGCGCTTGCATACAACACCGCCAGAGATCGCATCGCTGTCATGCGCGGCAAAGCGCGATTGCACTCAGGCTCGGTGACCGCGGCAGACGACTCCCACATCGGCGACTGATTTTTCTTCGGCTTCTCCATCCCCCATCTAGAACCGAGACCTAGAGGCCGGCTACCTTACTTTGCATCTGGAGGTAGGTATAGATTCGGTGTAGGCTGGAGAAGACCGTCAGTGAAATGGCCGAACTCGTCGTCTGGCTGGCAACGCCAGATGAGAATTCCGAGGAGGATGAATCCGGCGCCGACGACACGGCGTAATGCGTGCATGCGGATCGGCGTGATTCATGGGCGGACCCGTCGTCTCAGATCGGCTGGGCAACCACGGTAGCCTTACAGGGAAGGGTCCGACTGTAGTGTCCCGGAAGAGTGGAGAGTCGGTGAATCCCCCCTCCGTATAGCACGGCATCCCCGTCCACGGTTTGCCGACACCGCTGATGAATTGAAGGAGGAACGCAAGTTCATTGACGGTCTATGAATTCTTTTGTTGTTTTCGAAAATACCAAATGGTGTCATGAACACTTCTACGAGTCTGGCTTTTCTTTTATATCCTTATTCATGGCCCATTCAGGGTAGTAGTTATACATCTGTGCTCCGACTGTTGGACTTCCGAGTGGTTGGGGAGGCACGTGAAACCGACCCTTCTTGCCTTCCATACACTGAAACATGTATTCGAGCCCAGAGGAACGCAGAGTTCTCGTCGACGGAACGTTAAATGGCGCTACGACAGCCAAGGGTACCCGGTCCGTATCCAGTATCCACCTTGCAGCGGCAGTCACTACTGACCGTCCCAGTCCTTTCCCCTGGGAATCCTGTGAAACCTCCATTCCAATTTCACAGACTGGTGGCTCCCGATCGATCACTGTTGCAAGGGCGACGATCTTTTCATCTTCCCTTATTCCAAAGCCATCAGCTGCATCAGGATCACAATGCCAGAATTCCTTGAAGTCGACCTCCGTTAGTTCAACCTGACTGATTTTCTCGACACGATTATCTATACGATCACTCACCGTGGTGTTATCCCCAAAAAGAAACCAATTTGGACCCCAGACTGATATGCCATGGGACAGAGTTAATCTAGATAGTTCAAAGATCCCAAAGGTTGAGAATATCGTGTCTGGATGAAGATCATCGACCAACGGTTGCAGCTTCAATGCAAGATCTGCGTCATCAACTACCATAGCGCTTTGTTGTCCCAGCCGGATGGCGAGGAGGCCCGTTGGTTCACCCAGGGGTTGGCTACGCAAAAGCACCGGCATCGATTCGAGCCCAAAGGACGCTAACGGCACTCCTGAATATATTTCCAACCACGGACGTAGCTGTTTTTGCAATTTTTCAGTGATCATTAAAGGTCCTTGATTTCAACGCGTAGGACAATCCAATCCTCGGCGGGTTCCGCGAACTGCGGCAGCTATTCAGGATGGTGTTCCGCCAAAAACTGCAAGGTCTACTTTCATAATATCAATGATATCCTCGCTACAGTTTGCGTCCACGGCATAACTTTCCCCCCTGCCCTATTACCTATCTTACACCCACACCCGGCCTAGATCCTCAACGGAGTGTCGCCGCCATCTGGGCAGGCCGATTCCAGGACGCAACAGGGTACAATCCGCATTCTAATACTATTGAAGGTGGGAATTAGAGTAGGGCAGGTTGGTCCCGTGACACAACAGGGTACAATCCGCGTTCCAATATTATTGAGGGTGGGAGTTCGAG
>Ga0207966_1001298_pt1 | contig 13747 bp, 10 predicted proteins | sample Knorr_S23_td_NAD_FD_185611 | JGI IMG/M metagenome (GOLD analysis project Ga0207966, IMG submission 185611) | Marine microbial communities from Southern Atlantic Ocean transect - Knorr_S23_td_NADW_ad_2500m_LV_B (SPAdes) (version 2) | ecosystem: Environmental > Aquatic > Marine > Oceanic | place... | reverse complement strand
GACGCCCTTGAGGTGCTCGACTGGATAACCAAGCAGCCCTGGTGTACCGGCGCAACTGGTATTGTTGGGATTTCTTGGGGTGGATTCAATGGGCTCCAGATTGCAGCCCGTCGGCCACCTTCGTTGAAAGCTATCGTTACTATCGCCTCCACGGATGATCGCTATGCGGATGATATCCATTACATGGGTGGCGTTATGCTCAACGACACCATGTCGTGGGGCGCTACGATGTTTGCGTTCAATTCGCGGCCGCCTGATCCGGCCATCGTCGGAGACACTTGGCGGGATCTGTGGATGGCACGGCTTGAGGCCAACAATCCGTGGTCGATGAAATGGCTCTCGCACCAGACGCGGGATGCGTTCTGGCAACATGGGTCGGTGTGTGAAAACTATGCGGACATTGAATGCGCTGTTTACGCTGTTGGCGGTTGGGCGGATGGCTATTCCAATGCGGTACCACGACTGCTCGAAAGGTTGAGTTGTCCGCGCAAAGGCCTGGTTGGCCCTTGGGCACACAAGCATCCTCATTTTGGGTTGCCAGGTCCGCGTATCGGCTTCCTGCAGGAGACGCTGCGCTGGTGGGATCACTGGCTCAAAGATATAGACACCGGAATTATGGATGAGCCTCAATACCGGGCCTGGATGCAGGATAGCGCTGTACCGGCATCCTACTACGAAGTTCGGCAGGGTCGCTGGGTTGCTGAACCGACGTGGCCCAGCGACCACATCAACTGGCAAAAGCTGTACTTCACAGAACGAGGATTGAGAGCGGAAGCAGGGAGTGAGGAAATAGACGTTGCCATTCACACGCCACACGCCATGGGCACTCGCCAGGGTGAGTGGTGCGCATTTGGACTGGACCCGGATTTGCCTGGAGATCAGCGAGAAGAGGATGACTGTTGTGTGGTGTTAGAAACTGAAGTCTTGACGGATGCTGTGGAAATACTCGGTGCGCCAGTACTTCGATTGCGTTTAAGCGCAGATCAGCCGAATGCTTTTATTGTTGCCCGATTAAATGACGTTGCGCCTGACGGCACTTCCACACGGGTGACCTATGGTGTACTGAACCTGACTCATCGTGACAGTCACGAACTTCCGGAACCTCTGGTGCCCGGAGACACGTACGATATCCGATTGCAACTAAACGACATTGCCCAGGTGTTTCCAGTCGGACACACCATTCGCATCGCCCTTTCGAACACGATGTGGCCACAGTTCTGGCCGTCGCCGGAACCGGTGGCGCTGACATTGGAATTACGCAGCAGCCATCTCGAACTGCCTGTTCGCGTACTTCGAAAAACTGATGAAACACTGCGGCCTTTTGAGCCTGCGGAAAGTGCGTCACCCCAGAGTGCTGAAGTGCTAGAGCCCCCGAGTCATGTCAGGCGGGTCGAGCGGGATGATGTGTTGGCCGAGACCAGGCTGACTGTTATTGCCGACACTGGCATGCTGCGCTTGACCGAACTGGGCTGGGAGCACGGTTCCGTATCTAGACAGTACTGCTCAATCCGTGATGACGACCCGACTTCAGCACGACTAGATCTGCATTGGACGATGCGGTTTCGGCGACCCGATGCAGACCTTGATGTGCGTACTGAGACACGCTCCGGTTTGACTTCAACACCGGCGCAGTTCCACTTCACAGCAGAAATGGAAGTATTCGAGCACGAAGAGAAAACCTATTCCAGGACCTGGACAAGATCAGTCGACCGGGAACTCAACTGAGTTCACAGGCGTTTTTCGGTTGATGGTTTAGACCTTCACTATTGTGACACCACACTGGTATCAGAGACCGTCAGATCGAAGGCTGCTGACATCAAGGCCTGGGTATAGGGGTGTGTTGGGTTATCAAGGATTGTTTCTGCGTCCCCTTGTTCCACGACTTTACCTTGCCGCATCACGATGATCTGGTCACTCAAGGCACGAATTACCTTTAAGTCGTGGCTAATAAATAAGTAGGCCAACGCATGGTCGTGCTGTAATTTTTGTAACAGATTGATCATCTGTGCCTGTACCGAGCGGTCCAGTGCTGATGTTGGCTCGTCCAACACCAGCACCTCAGGCTGCATGATCATCGCTCGGGCCAGTGCAATCCTCTGGCGCTGGCCACCGGAGAATTCATGGGGATAACGGTGTCGAGTGCTGGGATCAAGGCCCACTTCTTCAAGCGCGTGGATGACCTTTTCCTGTTGTTCTGTTTCGTTGCCGATATTGTGCGCAACCAGGCCTTCGGCGACGATCTGGCCCACTGAAAGACGCGGACTGAGACTGCCGAAAGGATCCTGAAACACGACCTGCATCTGGCGACGCAGTGGTTTCAGGGACCGTTGGCGCAATCCCTGAAGCGGGCGGCCGAGCAGTTCGATCTCACCCCGCGATGAGATCAGTCGTAGCAACGCCAGGGCGAGCGACGTCTTGCCGGAGCCACTTTCGCCCACCACACCGACAGTTTCACCCGCCCGGATGGACAGATTCACATCGTCGGTGGCTTTGATGTGATCAACAGTTTTCCGCAGTACACCCTTTTTGATCGGAAACCAGACCTGAATTTTTTTGCCTTGCAGCACCACCGGTGCGTTCTCCGGGATGGAGCGGGATCGCGGCTGCGGTTCCGCCGCGATAAGTTGCTGTGTATAGGCCTGCGTGGGTGCACGGAACACCGAAGCGGTGTCGCCATCTTCGATAATATTTCCCGCTTGCATAACATAGACCCGCTCCGCTGTTTTTCTCACCACGTCCAGATCATGGGTAATGAGCAGTACGCTCATCCCGGAGTGCTCTCTCAATTCGGCAATCAGTTCGAGGATCTGGGCCTGGGTGGTGACGTCTACTGCCGTCGTCGGTTCGTCGGCAATGAGTAGATCGGGTTCGTTGGCAAGTGCCATGGCGATCATGACTCTCTGGCGCTGTCCGCCAGAAAGCTGGTGCGGGTACGCACCCAACCGCGACTCGGGGTCGTGGATATGAACCCGCTGCAGCAGCTCAATCACTCTGTCTCGTACCTGTTGGGCACTTAAATTCGCTTTTTGTTTCAAGGTCTCGGTGATCTGTTTTTCGACGCTATGCAATGGATTTAGCGAGGTCATGGGTTCCTGAAAAATCATGCTGATGCGGTCGCCCCGAATCCGCATCAGTGCCTTGTCACCGGCACCCAGAAGTTCCTGATCATCAAAACGTATGCTGCCGCTGGGATGAGTGGCCTTTGGATAAGGCAGAAGACCCAGCACAGACAGCGCCGTCACTGATTTACCAGAGCCGCTCTCACCGACCAGGGCCACGGTCTCACCGCGGTTGACCACCAGATCTGCTTGCTGGACAGCTTCGACAGGGCCAGCAGGCGTGCTGAAGGTCACCGACAGATCGTCGATCGTGAGCAGCGGAGTTGAGACAGAATCAAGGTGTGCCATGCTCAGGCCACGTTTTTTCGAGGGTCAAACGCATCGCGGACGGCCTCGCCGACGAATATCAGCAGGCTCAGCATCAGGCCGATGACGAAAAAGCCGGTCAGACCCAACCACGGGGCCTGCAGGTTGGCTTTCCCCTGGCTCAGCAGTTCTCCAAGCGAGGCGGAGCCCGGCGGTAGGCCGATACCGAGAAAATCCAGCGCTGTCAGTACGGTCACCGAGCCTGCCAGTGTGAAAGGCATGAAAGTGATCGTCGCCACCATCGCGTTGGGCAGTACATGGCGCACAATAATAACGGCATCACTCACGCCGAGCGCTCGGGCGGCGCGTACATACTCGAAGTTACGGGCGCGCAGAAACTCCGCCCGGACCACCCCTACAAAGCCCATCCAGGAAAACAGCAGCATCAGACCCAGCAACCACCAGAAGTTGGGCTCAACGACGCTGGCGAGAATTATGAGTAGGTACAAAATAGGTAAGCCTGACCACACTTCGATGAAGCGCTGAAGGATAAGGTCGAGCCAGCCACCGAAATAGCCCTGTACCGCACCGGCGGCGACGCCGATGATTGCACTGATGATGGTGAGCGTAAAACCGAACAGCACCGATATCCGGAAACCGTAGATCACCCGGGCAATGACGTCGCGAGCCTGATCGTCTGTGCCCAGCCAGTGGGTGCTGTCGGGCCGAGAGGGCGCCGGGCCGGTAAGGTCCCAGGACACAGTCCGGTGGTGATAGCGGATCAGTGGCCAGATCATCCAGCCGTTCTGGTCAATAAGTTGAGCCACGTAGGGGCTGCTGTAGTCCGCCTCGGTCAGAAAATCTCCGCCGAACTCGGTTTCGGGATAAGCCGTCAACACCGGAAAATAAAAGCTGTCGTTGTAACGGATCAACAGCGGCTTATCGTTGGCAACAAACTCGGCAAACAGCGACACGACAAACAGCACCAGAAAGATCCACATCGACCACCAGCCGCGTCGATTGGCGCGGAAGTTCTCAATGCGCCGCTGGGTAATGGGGCTCACACTGCTGAGTACTCCTGTCATACTTCACGGCCCTCGAAATCAATTCGGGGATCGACTACCGTGTACATCAGATCACCGATCAGGTTCATGACCAGCCCCAGCAGCGAAAAGAAAAATAAAGCTCCGAACATCACCGGGTAGTCACGCTTGAAGGCAGCTTCGAATCCGAGCAGTCCGAGCCCGTCGAGGGAGAAGATGATCTCGATAAGCAGTGAGCCGGTGAACAGGATGCCGACGAAAGCGCCGGGAAAGCCGGCGATAACGATGAGCATCGCATTGCGGAAAACATGACCATAAAGCACGCGTGCCTGTGAGAGTCCCTTGGCTCGCGCAGTGAGCACATATTGCTGGTTGATCTGATCAAGAAATGAGTTCTTGGTCAGCATGGCCAGAGTGGCAAACCCACCGATTGTCATGGCAATCACCGGCAAGGTGATGTGCCACAGGTAATCGGTCATCCGGCTCCACCACGATAGCGTGTCCCAGTTTTCCGAAGTCAGGCCCGCCAGCGGAAACCAGTTGAAGTAACTGCCTCCGGCAAAGAAAACCAGCAGGAACACAGCAAACAAAAACGCTGGAATGGCCATGCCGATAATCACCACGATACTGCTCCACACGTCGAAGCGGCTGCCGTCCCGCACGGCCTTGGCAATGCCCAACGGTATGGAGATCAGATAGGCCAGCAGAGTCGTCCAGATGCCGAGCGATATGGAGACCGGCATTTTATCCAGCACCAGATCCAAGACCTTGCGGTCGCGGAAGAAACTCTCGCCGAAGTCAAACGCCAGATAGTTTTTCATCATGGTGATGAAGCGCCGGTGCAGTGGCTGGTCGAAGCCGAACTGTTTTTCCAGCGCTTTGATGAAATCCGGGTCCAGGCCCTGAGTGCCGCGGTATTTACTCCTGCTCCCATCACTGCGGACAGACGTCAGGGTCTCGCTGGTGCCGGTCCGCGTGACCCGTTCAGTAATGTCGCTACCGATGCCGGTCAGCTGAGAGATAACCTGTTCCACCGGTCCGCCCGGGGCGATCTGAATGACCGCAAAATTGATCATCATGATCGCCAGCAGTGTGGGGATCATCAGCAGCAGACGGCGAACGATGTAAGCACCCATCTTCAGTCTCCAGTCTGTGCTGTCGCAGGGCTCAGCGGATCGGCCGAGCGGCGGTTATTGTCGGGCCTGCTCCAGGGCAGCGGCTTTTTGTGTGTCGTACCACCATCGGCTGGTCATGACGCCACTGCGCACCGGTGTTGCAGGACGGCTGAACTTGTCCCAGTAGAGGACCCGGTCGGCGCGGATGTGCCAGTGGGGCACCACGTAGTGTCCCCACAAGAGCACCCGGTCGAGGGCACGGGTACGCACGTTCAGTTGTTCGCGGGATTCTGATTTGACCAGCAGTTCAATCAGTTCGTCTACAACAGGATCCTTGATCCCGGCTAGATTGCGACTGCCTGCACTATCCGCCGCGTCGCTGCCCCAGTATTCCCGCTGCTCGTTACCCGGCGTTTCACTCTGGCCCCAGACCGCCACCAACATGTCGAAGTCTTTTTGCCGATAGCGCTCGATATACTGGGTCTGGTCCACTAGCCGAATTTTGGCCTCGATCCCGAGTTGTTTGAGATTCTGCGTATAGGGCAGCACGATGCGCTCAAATGCCTTAGAAGAAAGAAGAACTTCAAATCTGAAAGGTACACCGGTGGCTTTATTGACGAGCTTGAGATCGCGCACTGTCCAGCCAGCGTCTTTAAGCAAGGCCGTGGCTTTGCGTAAATTGTCTCGTGGCCGCCCGCTGCCGTCGGTCACCGGGATTTTATAAGCGTGGCTGAACACGGTGTCAGGGATGCGGCCACGATAGTGTTCCAGCAGGGTCAGTTCCTCCCCCTCGGGCAGGTTGGAGGAGGCGAGCTCTGAATTTGAAAAGTAACTGCTCGTGCGGGTGTACTGGCCGTTGAACAGCGTGCGATTGGACCATTCAAAGTCGAACGCATAGCCCAATGCCTGCCGTACTTTGGAGTCTTGGAACAGGGTCCGCCGGGTGTTCATCACAAAAGCCTGCATGCCCGTGGGCTGACGGTGCGGGACCATTTCTTTGTTGAGCAGACCCCCGTCGACGACGGCCACATTGTAGTCGTCGGCCCAGGCTTTGGACTGGTTCTCGAGCCGGAAATCGATGTCTCCGGCTTTGATTGCAAGCCGGATCGGCGTCGCATCCCGGAAGTATGCGGTACGGATGATGTCAAAGTTGTTCATCCCGCGCCGAACCGGCAGATGTGCGCCCCAGTAATCCGTCACCCGTTCCTGCACGATATAGCGGCCGGCTTCAAACTTCTGAATGCGGTAGGGGCCACTGCCCAACGGGGGGTCTAGCGTGGTGGCGGAGAAGTCTCGTGTCTCCCAGTAATGCTTAGGCAGGACCGGTAGTTGTCCGGTAATCAGCGGCAGTTCTTGGTTGCCAGACTCTTTAAAGTTAAAGCGGACCCGATGCTTGCTGAGCGCTTCAACGCTGTCGATTGCGCTGTAGTAGTAACGGTAAAAAGGCAAGCCCTTTGCCACCAGCGTTTCAAACGACCAGACCACATCATCAGCAGTGATCGGGGTGCCGTCGTGCCAGCGCGCTTCGGGACGCAGGTTGAAGATGACCCAGGAGCGGTCGGCAGGCCATTCCATGGTTTCTGCGACAAGGCCATAAGCCGTAAACGGTTCGTCAGCACTGTTGACCAGGAGCGTTTCCACCGAGCCGGTGCTCGCGGCATTGCCTTTGGGGATAAACGGATTAAAGCTGTCAAAGGTGCCGTCAACCGCGAGCCGCAGTGTGCCGCCCTTGGGTGCTGTAGGGTTGACGTAGTCGAAATGCGGGAAAGCCGCTGCGTACTTGGGGGTTTCGTTGTCGAACATAGTCATGGCATGCCCGGACAGAACAGAGTCCGCCATCAGCGACCTTGCGCCGCCCAAAATCAGCACCATGGTCCACACGTAAACGCGGAAATACCTCATAAATTGATTATAGTCCATCGCTGTATGTTGCTAAGCGGCGACCATCATGGTTGCCGTGCTCAACCACTGACCGAACAGGGCACGCTGTGAACACAGAGCCGATGTTTGCACAGACACTGCTGCAGTGGCACCGCCACCATGGTCGGCACGACTTGCCGTGGCAGGGCACGCGCGACCCCTATCCGATCTGGGTATCAGAGATCATGCTTCAGCAGACCCAGGTGACGACGGTGATTCCGTACTACCGGCGATTCATGCTGCGTTTTCCCACCGCGACGGCACTGGCCGCGGCGACCCAGGATGAACTCCTGGACTGCTGGACGGGCCTTGGCTATTACGCCCGAGCGCGAAACCTTCATCGCGCTGCCCGCCGGGTCGTTGATGAACTGGGTGGCCGTTTCCCCGACCAGTTTGACCAGGTGCTGGACCTGCCGGGTATCGGTCGCTCAACTGCCGGTGCGATTCTTGCCTTTGCGTTTGGCCAGCGCCACGCGATACTCGACGGTAATGTGAAAAGAGTGCTGGCCCGTTGTTTTGCCGTGGCCGGCTATCCGGGCGACACCGCTGTGGCGCGCAAACTATGGGCTTTATCGGAATGCTGTACACCCCAGCAGGAAGCCGCAAGCTACACGCAGGCGATCATGGATCTGGGTTCAATGGTGTGCACACGGCGCAATCCGCAATGTGGGGGCTGTCCGTTGGCCTCGCGCTGCCAAGCCCTCGCGAGACAAGACATCGACCGCTATCCGGGTCCCCGACCCAAACGCAAGCGGCCGCTTCGTCACGTAACGATGATCCTAGTGCGCAATACCGACGGGTGTGTTCTATTGGAGCGGCGTCCCGCTGTGGGTATCTGGGGTGGCCTGTGGAGTTTTCCGGAGTGCCCGGCCGAAGAAGCGGCAGCAGCGTTCTGCCAGCGTTATCTGGGGGTCGCGGTGACGGTTGATCAGCCCTGGCCGTCGCTACACCATGGTTTTACGCACTTCGAACTCAATATTCAGCCACAGCCGGTGCGTTATACCGGAAAGGATGACAAAGTACTGCGCGGCACAGAACGTATCTGGTATAAACCAGGGTCTGCACCGGCGCGCGGATTGGCCGCACCGGTACGTAAACTGCTCAGTACCCTGGAGACAAACTGATGAACCAGCGAGTGGACTGCGTGGTACTCGGCTGTGAGGGCGACGCACTGGATGCTGCACCCTGGCCCGGAGAACTGGGTCAACGCATACTGGACAATGTTTCAAAAGCTGGTTGGCAGCAGTGGCTGCAACGACAGACCATGCTGTTGAACGAAAAACGCTTGAGTCCGATCAATCCGGAACATAAGGCTTACCTCGCCACCCAGATGGAGGCGTTTTTCTTTGGTGACGGTGGCGATGAACCCGAAGGCTGGGTGCCCCCAACAACACAGGCTTAAATGAATTTTGTGGACCGAGCCGAGGAATTAATGTGGGCTATACTCGACCAGTGTAAGATAAATCGCGATGTGGCACTGACCATTAAGCGCTGTCGCTAGATTCAGAACAGGAGGCAATATGTCCGAGATGTCCAGTGTAAAAAGTCACTATGGCCTGGACAACCATGGCCTTCGAAATCTGGGAACCGTTTACTGGAACTTGAGCACACCCACACTAATTGAGCACGCCCTCAGGCGTGAGGAAGGGAAGGTGTCAAAAGACGGCGCCCTGGTGGTGTGTACGGGTCAGCACACGGGTCGGTCTGCTAATGACAAGTTTGTTGTACTGGATGAGACTACAAAAGATGACATCTGGTGGGGCAAAGTCAATGCCCCCTATGAGCCCGCTCGTTTTGAAGCGTTGTTCGAGCGCATGATGGCGCATCTTGAAGGCAGTGAACTTTATGTTCAAGATTGTTATGTCGGCGCAGACCCGGAGCATCGCCTGCCGGTTCGAATTGTCAACGAGCTCGCATGGCACAGCATTTTTGCCCGCAACATGTTTATTGAAACCACTGACGAGCAGAAGGCTGTTCACGAGCCCCAGTTTACGGTTATCAACGCACCAAGCTTCGAAGCGGACCCGAAAACCGACGCCACCAACTCAGAGACGTTCATCGTTCTGAATTTTGCACGCCGGTTGGTCATTATCGGGGGTACCAGTTACGCGGGTGAAACCAAGAAGTCGATCTTCAGTGTGATGAATTACCTGATGCCGCATAAAGATGTGCTGCCGATGCACGCCTCAGCGAACATCGGGCCCGGTGGTGACACCACCATATTTTTCGGTCTGTCGGGTACGGGCAAAACCACGCTGTCGGCGGATGCTTCGCGCACACTGATTGGCGATGACGAGCACGGCTGGAGCGGTCAAGGTATTTTCAATTTTGAAGGGGGCTGTTACGCGAAGGTGATCAACCTATCGGCCGAACAAGAGCCGGAGATATACGCGACGACCCAGACGTTTGGAACGATCCTTGAGAATGTTGTGATCGACGATCAAACGCGTGAACTGGATCTGGATGACGGCTCGCTGACAGAAAACACGCGTGGATCATACCCGATCGCTCAGATTCCGAACTCGAGCCCGGATGGCCGAGGCAGTCATCCAGGGAACATTGTGTTTCTGACCTGCGATGCTTTTGGTGTACTGCCACCAGTGTCGAAGCTAAGCAGCGCACAAGCGATGTATCACTTTATCAACGGTTATACCGCCAAGGTTGCCGGTACTGAGAAAGGCGTGACCGAACCGACGCCCACCTTCAGTCCCTGTTTTGGGGGGCCGTTTCTGCCGTTGCACCCGCAACGTTATGCAGAGCTCCTGGGCAAAAAGATCGACGAACACCAGGCCAATGTCTGGTTTATCAACACCGGGTGGACCGGTGGTCCTTACGGCGAAGGTCAGCGTATAGCGATCAATCACACCCGAGCGATCATTAACGCCGCATTAGACGGACAGCTCAACGATGTCGCGACCCAGACAGACCCGGTGTTCGGGGTTGAAGTACCCACGAGCTGCCCGGGTGTGCCGGCTGATGTGCTCGATCCCCGCGGCACCTGGGCCGACCCGGTAGCTTACGATGCACAGGCGCGCAAGCTTGCGGGACTGTTCCAGGAAAACTTCACGAAATACGCCGAGGATGTGCCCGAGGATGTACGCAGCGCCGGCCCACTGGCCGCTTGAGTTACTTCACACGTTGACCAACACCGGCACGGCCGGCCTTCCTCGGTTGTTTTGATGCGGTCACCATCCTATGACTGAAGCCGACGTTGTCGATATCGCCCGCCGTATTCACACCCGTGATGTGTCGTTGTGGCCGGCGGCGCCTGAAGAACAGCCCATCATTGGCAAACGCTTGGGCTGGTTGGATGCGCCAGACTGGCTGAAAAAAAATCGCGAGGACCTGACTAGGTGGGCACGTGACATATACGGCCAGGAATTCGCACGTGTCGTGGTCCTGGGGATGGGGGGGTCGAGTCTTGCAGCACGGACCCTCGCCGGCGTGTTCGGCAAGACCGAACAGGGATTGCCGCTGGTGGTTTTGGACACGACGCATCCGGAAGCCATAGCAGTGACGGCGGCTGCAGCGAGTTTGTCAGAGACGCTGTTTGTCAGTGCGTCTAAATCTGGTACCACCGCCGAAGTGACCGCCCTGACGGCTTACTTCTACCAGCAAGTCAAAGCTGAGCGAGGTCGCGCTGCTGGTGAAAACTTTGTTGCGATTACTGATGCCGGCTCTGCTTTGCAGCACTATGCTGAAGCACACGACTTCAGGCGCTGTTTTTTGAATCCAGCCGACGTTGGCGGGCGGTTTTCAATGCTCACAGCCTTTGGCATGGTGCCGGCTGCACTGCTGGGTCTGGACCTTGACCGGATGTTCAATTCCGCACGTGCCGCCCGGGTGGCGAGCGAGGCGGACACACCAGATGCTGACCAGTCAGCTCTTCGGCTGGGTCAGGCGATGGCACGGTCCGCACTTGCGGGGCGCAACAAGCTGACTTTGCTGCTGTCGCCGCAATTGGGCGCGTTCTCGGCATGGGTCGAACAACTGATCGCCGAAAGCACCGGGAAATCAGGCATCGGCATTATCCCGGTGATCGATGAATCCCTGCCCATTGGTGCCTATGGGATGGATCGGTTCTTTGTTGCCGTCACCCTCACCGGCGACCACACGCTGGATGAGACCCTGCAAGCACTGGAGGCAGCCGGACATGAGATTGATCACCATCAACTCGATGATCGGTACGATCTGGCTGGTGAATTTTTCCGCTGGGAGTTTGCCGTGGCAGTGGCCGGGGCACTGTTGGCTGTCAATCCGTTCGATGAGCCCGACGTTGTCTCCAGCAAGCAGACCACCCGCCGGTTGCTTGAAGGCAACAAAGAAGAGCAGGCAAACAGTATTGGCGAAATTCGTGATGATGCTGGCCTCACGCTGCGCATGCCTATTTCACTCGTTGACGAGGATGCTGGCCTCAGCGGGCAGCTGCTGCGATTTTTTCAGAATGCAAGTCCCACCAACTACCTGACCCTGATGCCGTTTCTGTATATGACCGACGATGTTCAGAACGCGTTGTCGGAGCTGATTACCGCATTAAGGGCGGTCCTGCCGCTACCGGTGATCCTGAATCCCGGACCCCGCTATCTGCATTCCACCGGTCAGTTGCACAAGGGCGGTCCTAATTCAGGGTTGTATCTGATCATCACCGCATCAACCGACACGATGTTGCCTATTCCAGGTGAGCCTTACTCATTTTCAGATCTCAATAACGCTCAGGCCTCCGGTGATTTTTTGAGCCTGGTGGCGCTGGGTCGACAGGTCGCACACCTTGATCTCGGGGCGTTGACACAACAGGCACTGGCAGCGGTTACGGCTGAGGTTCAGCTGCGCTGGACAGAATCGGCATGAAACATATCCGCGGTATAACGCTGGACCTTGACGATACGCTTTGGGATATCTGGTCGGTGATTCGCAGGGCGGAGGTGGAACTACACCGGCACATCGAGTTGCATTACCCCAAGGTCGCCAGCCGCTATGATGCTGATGGACTGCGCAGCCTGCGTAACCAGGTCTATGAAACCCGCCCCGATCTCGCCCATGATCTCACGGAGTTGCGCCGCTACTCATTTGCCACGATTCTTGAGGAGTGTGATTATGATCCTGCGGGGTCGCACGATCTGATCGATCGTTTTCTGACGCTGCGCCACGATGTTGAGCTCTACCCCGACGTGCTACCGGCCCTGGAGGCACTTCATGGGCGCTATCCCATAGTCGCCTTGTCGAACGGAAATGCCGATATAAACAGGCTTCCGATCAGTACCTATTTCAACGGGCAGGTCAGCGCAGCAGATGCCGGCGTGAAAAAACCCGACGCCAAAATTTTTACGCTCGGTTGCAAGGCGCTGGACCTGGAACCCGAGTCTGTACTCCATGTGGGTGACCACCCGGTAGAAGATGTGGTCGGTGCGCTGGATGCAGGACTGACTGCTGTGTGGGTCAACCGGTCAGCAGGCGTATGGGAACAGCAGCAAAAACCAAGTGCTGAGGTGACGTCTATGCTGGGTCTGGTCGAGCTGCTTGCTCGGTAGTGCGGTAATTACGTATTGTTGTCTCAGGCTCGCCTGGGCTCTACGGTATCAACAAAAGTTGCAAAGTCGCCGTGTTGCCGATCACGAAAATAGCGTTTGAGCACATTGTGCACGACCGGAAAAGCGATTTCTGACCACGGAATATCGGCTTCCTCGTACAGCGTGGTTTCGAGACTCTCTACACCCGGTGCAAATGCGCCATCCGTCAGGGGTCCCCTGAAGATCATGTACACCTGGTTGACGTGAGGAATGTTATAGACCCCATACAGGCCTGCAATATTGATCTTGGCGCATGCTTCTTCTCGAGTTTCCCGTGCTGCAGCTTGTTCCACGGTTTCACTGTTTTCCATGAAGCCGGCTGGGATCGTCCACAACCCATGGCGGGGCTGGATCGCCCGGCGGCACAGCAAAATACGGCCTTCCCATTCCGGAATACAGCCGGCGACGATCTTGGGGTTTTGATAGTGGATCATTCCGCAGCTGTCACAGATATATCGCGGCAGGTTATCGCCCTCTGGTACCTTGAACGACAACTGTTGAGCGCAATGACTGCAGAATTTCATGACTGGCCTATGGCCTATGATCCAGCCTGACTATAGCACTGACATGCTCTGCGAGTGGTGGGTACAACGAAATGATCAACTTGACGAAAGCTACGGTGTGATCTTTAATGCAACGCCCTCATGAAGTTTTGCTTAACAAGGCCAGGTAGCTCAGTCGGTAGAGCAGAGGACTGAAAATCCTCGTGTCGGTGGTTCAATTCCACCCCTGGCCAC
>Ga0207966_1001295_pt1 | contig 13771 bp, 8 predicted proteins | sample Knorr_S23_td_NAD_FD_185611 | JGI IMG/M metagenome (GOLD analysis project Ga0207966, IMG submission 185611) | Marine microbial communities from Southern Atlantic Ocean transect - Knorr_S23_td_NADW_ad_2500m_LV_B (SPAdes) (version 2) | ecosystem: Environmental > Aquatic > Marine > Oceanic | place... | reverse complement strand
TGTTTTTTATAAAATTAAAAAAAAAAAGAATATTAATACTTCTAATTTTTGTCTTTTTCATAACCAGTTGTGTTGGAAAAAAAATTAAGGAAAGAATACAAGAAAAACCTATAGCAACTTATGTTGAAAAACCTCCAGAATTGTTAGAGCAGGATGCTAATAGATATTTGTTACAAAAAAAATATTTGCTTGCTGCTGAGATGTTTGAAGAAATTGATAAACAACATCCTTACTCAAAATTAGCAAAAAAAAGTAAAGTTATGGCAGCATATGCATATTATTTGGACCATGATTACAATAATAGTATTTTTGCTATTGATAGATTTATAACCTTACATCCAGCAGATAAACAATTAATGCCATATGTTTTATATCTTAAAGGGTTGTGCTATTTTGATAGAATTAATAATGTTGCTTTAGATCAGGATCCTTCTAAAAATACAAAAAAAGTATTTCAAGAATTAATAAAAAAATTTCCTAATAGTATTTATAGTAAAGATGCTAAAAAAAAAATATTGATTGCAAACGACCAACTAGCTGCTAAAGAAATGAATGTTGGAAGATACTATCAACAAAAAAATAGACATTTAGCCGCGATAGAAAGATTTAAAATTGTTATTAATGATTATAATACCACTGCACAAACCCCTGAAGCTTTATATAGGTTAACTGAGTCATATTTATCTCTTGGAATAATTGGGGAAGCGAAAAAAACAACTGCTGTTTTAGGTTATAATTTTAAAGAAAGTAATTGGTATAAACTTAGTTACGATCTATTCAGAAAATATGGATATAAAAAAAATGAAAAACAAGGATAAAAAAGGGAAAGATGTTACAAAAATTAAAAAGAAATATTTAAAACTTAAAAAAGAAATAAATATACATAATAAGTTATATTACGATGAAAATAATCCCAAAATTAGTGATAGTGAGTACGATAAATTATGGAGAGATTTCAAAAATTTAGAAACAACTTTTCCTTTTCTAAAAACTAAAGATACTCCTACTACACATGTAGGATATAAACCCAACCAAAAATTCTCTAAAGTAAAACATAATTACCCTATGTTATCTTTAGAAAACGCTGTCAATCTTGAAGAAATAAAAAAATATATAGAAAAAACCTTAAGATATTTAAAAACAAAAAATCAATTTATTGAATTAATAGCTGAACCTAAAATAGACGGACTCTCAATCTCATTAAAATATAAAAAAGGTAAATTTATTTCTGGGGCTACAAGGGGCGATGGTCAAGTTGGTGAAGATGTTACATTAAGTTTAAGAACAATCAACGATATACCTAAGGAAATATCTCAGTTACAAAATATAGAAATTTTTGAAGTAAGAGGTGAGATATACATGAATAAAGATAATTTCTTAAATTTAAATAATAAAAGAAAAAAAAATAACGAAAGTTTGTTTGCTAATCCAAGAAATGCTGCTTCTGGTTCATTAAGACAATTAGATAAAAAAATCGTTAAAGAAAGAAAACTTAAATTTTTTGCTTACACATACGGGGAACTTTCAAAAAAAATATTATTTAAAAGCCAAAGTGAATTTTTAGATAAAATAAGAAATTATGGTTTTCCTACAAATAATAATTTTAAAATATGTCGTAATTTTGAAGATGTAGAATTGTTTTATAATAAAATTGAAAAAATTAGAGGTAATTTAAAGTATGATATTGACGGTATTGTTTATAAAATAAATAGCCTTGATATTCAAAAAAGACTGGGTTTAGTTGGGAGATCACCTAGGTGGGCTATAGCTAGAAAATTTCCAGCAGAAAAAGCTGAAACTCAAATAAAAGATATAACTATCCAAGTAGGAAGAACTGGAGTACTTACTCCGGTAGCAGAGTTAGCTCCTGTATTAGTTGGTGGAGTAAGAGTATCAAGAGTATCGCTTCATAATCAAGATGAAATTAATAGAAAAGATATTAGAATTGGTGATACAATTAAACTTCAACGTGCAGGCGATGTCATACCTCAAGTAATATCTGTTGACAAAAGTAAAAGAATTAAAAATGCAAAAAGATTTATTATTCCATCAATATGCCCCTGCTGCAAATCAAAAACATATAGAAAAAAAAATGAAGTTGCTATTAAATGTACTGGAGGTTTGTCATTATGTGAGGATCAACAACTAGGATCATTAGAATACTTTGTTTCTAGAGATGCTTTTAATATTGAAGGTTTAGGTAAAAAAAATTTAAAGAAATTTTGGAAAGATAAGTTCATAAAATATCCATATGATATTTTTTATTTAAATAAGTATAAAAATGAAATTATTAATAAAGAAGGTTTTGGAGAAAAATCATATTTAAATCTCATAAACTCTATCAATTTAAAGAAGACAATATCATTAGAAAAATTTATATATTCTTTGGGCGCGCCTCAAGTAGGACAAAGAACATCTAATTTATTATCTAAGCATTTTAAAAATTTTAAAAGTTGGTTTAAATCTATTAAAAATCTTAGTAACGGTGATATAAAAATATATGATCATTTTATAAATATTGATGGAATTGGACCAGATGTAGTTGATGATATAAAAAACTTTTTTAATAAAGAAAAAAATGAAATTGTAAGAAAATTAAGTAAAGCTCTTGATAAAATAGAAGAATATAAATTTACTAAACAAACAAATTCAAAATTATCTGAAAAAATTATTGTTTTTACAGGTACATTAGAAAAAATGAGCAGAAGTGAAGCAAAATCTAAAGCTGAAGAATTAGGGGCTAAAGTTACAAACTCTGTTTCAAATAATACAGACTATGTAATTGCTGGCAAAGACTCCGGTTCTAAAGAAAAAAAGGCAAGGGAATTAAATGTTAAAATTCTGAACGAAAATGAGTGGATTAAATTTTTAATTTAAATAGGTAACGTTTTTTCTTTTAACCATTCACTTTCTTTCTTATTTAAATACTTATTAAGTTTATTAAAAACTCTATTGTGATAATTATTTATCCAATTTTTCTCTTGTATATTTAATAAGTTAGAATCTATTAGATTAATGTCTATTGGTGCAAGAGTTAAAACTTCAAAACTTAAAATTTTCTTTCTTTTCACAACTAGTAGTACATTTTCTATACGTATTCCATATCGATTAGTTTTGTAGAAACCAGGCTCATTAGTTAAAAACATTCCTTTTTTAAACCTTGTTTTAGATTTTTTTGATATAGAAATAGGACCTTCGTGAACAGATAGGTAACTTCCAACACCGTGACCTGTACCATGTGGGTAATCATATTTTTTTTTTTGTAAATGTTTTCTTGCTATTTTATCAAGAAATCTTCCTGTAGTTTTTTCATTAAAAATATGATTACTTAAACCTATATTGCCTTTGAGAACTCTAGTAAATATATCTTTTTGCTCTGTAGTTGGGTTGTCACCAATACTAATTGTTCTTGTAATATCAGTTGTTCCATCTAAATATTGAGCTCCTGAATCAAATAAATATAAATTGTTCTTTTTTAAAGTTTTATTTGTTTTTTTTGAGGCTCTATAATGAATAATTGCACCATTTGATCCAAAACCAGAAATTGTCTCAAAACTAAGTCCGCAAAATAATTTATTTTTCTTTCTATAATCAAATAATTTTTTTGATGTTGTAATTTCTGTAACTTTTTTATTTTTTTTAATCATTTCATCTAACCAAAATAAAAATTTACAAATTGAGACTCCGTCTCTTATATGAGAACTTTTTGATCCCTTTATTTCAATAGAATTTTTTATTAACTTTAAACTCACGCACGGATCTTGGCTATATTTTACAACCATACCTATAGTTTTAAAAAGATTTTCAATAAAAAATGGTGTTTTTTTAGGATCTAAATAAATTTCTTTATTTGTTATTGAAAAATTAATAAGAATTTCTTTCAAATTATTAATATCAAAAATACTAAAATAAGGTGTAAGAAATTTTTTTAATCTTGTATTACTTTTTCCAAAAAAATAACTTTTATTATCCATATTTAATAATAAAAAAGATAAAACTACAGGTGTGTAATTTATTTGATTGCTTCTAATATTTAAAAGCCACGAAATTGACTCAGGTGAGGAAAAAAAAAAATTACTAATTTTTTTATTTTTTAAAATTTTTTTGACATATTTAATTTTATTTTTAAATGAAACCCCTGAGTATTTTTTTTCTCTTATAAAAATTTTTCTATTAATTTTATTTCTTTTTTTTTTCCAAATTTTATCTACAAATATTTCTTTACTCAAAATGATCTTGCATTTTTTCTTTTGTATAACTTTTTTTATGTAATTAAAATTTTCAGATGAAAATAACCAGCTATCTAAAAGAACTTTTTCTTTTGATTTAATTTTATCTTTTAGCCAAAAAATTGGTTTCTTATCATTAACATCTAATATTTTAAAAGTTTTCTTATCTACTTCTTTGTTAATCTGGTTAATGTATCTTCCATCAGTAAATATTAAATTTTGCTTTAATGTAATTATAACAAAAGCAAATGAACCTGAAAAACCTGTTAACCATTTAACTCTTTCATCCTCTTCTGAAATAAATTCATTCATAAATTTATCAGTTCTTGGAAGTAAATAATAATCACAATCTTTTTTTTTTAAGAGAGTTCTTAATAATGTTATTTTTTTTTTATGAGATAGTACTTCTTTCAATTTAATAAATTTTATGCATGTTTAATAAAATTTTCTAAAACAATTTTTGTTTCACTTAATTTATCAAAAACAATTTCATATTTACCATCCGTAATATATTTAATTGTTCCATATCCATATTTTTCATGAAAAATTTCATCGCCAATCTTGAATTTATATTCAGACTCATATGAATCTCTATTTTTTAGTAAATTTTCTTTATTTTTAAATAACAAACGGTTTGGGTTTTTTATTCTTTTTTCATATTCATTTTGTTCAACTATAAAGCTTTCTTCCTCTTCAAAAAAATCTTCATTTGTATCTATATTTTCTTTTGGTAATTCAGACAAAAATCTTGACGGTTGACTAAAATTCCATGTTCCATGAATAAACCTTCTCTTTGCAAATGAAATATAAACATTATTCTTCCCTCTAGTGATCCCAACGTACGCAAGTCTTCTTTCTTCTTCTAAAGCTTTATTTCCTTTTTCTTCTAAAGATTTTTGATGTGGAAATAATCCTTCATCCCATCCAGCTAGAAATACATTCTCAAATTCTAAACCCTTAGCTGAATGCATTGTCATTATATTAACCATATCAAGTTTATAATTTCTCTCATTTTCCATCACTAAAGATATATGTTCTAAAAATTCATTCATATTAGAAAAATCTCTAAGTGCGCTTATTAATTCTTTTAAATTTTCTAGTCTACCTGGCGCTTCAATAGACTTGTCATTTAACCACATTTTTGTATATCCAGATTCTTCCAATATAATTTTTGCTAGCTCGATATGATTAATTTTATTAATTTTATTTTTCCATCTATCTATATCTTCTATAAATTTTTTAATAGTATTTCTTGAACTAGGTGTTAATTCATCAGTTTCTATAATTTTTCTTGATGCATCTAATAAAGTCATATTTGCATCCCGCGCAAATTTAAATACTATTTGCAGAGTTGCGGCGCCAAGTCCTCTTTTTGGAGTATTAAATATTCTCTCAAGCGCTAAGTCATCATTATTTTTATGAACTATTCTAAAATATGCAATTGCATCTCTTATTTCCAATCTCTCATAAAATCTAAATCCTCCTATAACTCTATAAGGAATACCAATTTTCAGTAATCTATCTTCAAAAAGTCTAGTTTGAAAACTAGCTCTAACCAAAATTGCAATTTCATCTAATTTTGTTTTTTTTAATTTTAATTTTTCAATTTCCAAAGAAATATTTTTTGCCTCATCTTTTCCATCTTCAAAAAAATAAAGTTTTAATTTTTCTCCATTTAATGCGTTTGTCCATAATTTTTTTCCTAACCTGTCTTTATTATTTTCAATTAACTTACTAGCCGCTGCTAATATATGATCTGTAGATCTATAGTTTTGTTCTAATCTAATTATTTTTACATCTTTAAAAGCATTTGGAAAATTAAGTATATTTTTTACATCTGCCCCTCTCCAACTATAAATCGCTTGATCATCATCTCCTACACAACAAATATTTTTATGTTTTTGAGATAATAGCTTTAAAAAAGTATCCTGACATATATCAGTATCTTGATATTCATCAACTAAAATATATTTAAATTGATTTTGATATTTTTTTAGAATTTCTAAATTTTCACGAAAAATTTTAACAGGTAACAATAATAAGTCACCAAAATCTGCAGCATTTAAAATCTTTAGTCTTTCTTGATATTGTATATACAATTTACTTATATTTAGAGTTTTTCCGAATTTAAATTTATATTTTTTTGATTCTTCTGGTAATATTGCTTTATCTTTAAACCACTGTACCATCCATAAAACATTTGAAGGGGTATATTTTTTTACATCAATTTTATTTGACTCAAGAATTTGCTTTATTAATCTTTCTTGATCATCTGTATCAATAACTGTGAAATCTCTTTTAAGGAAACATAATTCTGCGTGCCTTCTAAGAATTTTTAGACCTGATGAATGAAACGTTCCAATCCACATTCTTTCAATATCTATTTTCAAAAGGTTTTGTACTCTTTCTTTCATTTCGTTTGCAGCTTTATTGGTAAAAGTAACAGAAAGAACTTCCCATGGTTTTGCAAGTTTTTTATTTAGCAGATGAGCTAAACGGGTTGTTAAAACTCTAGTTTTTCCTGTACCAGCACCAGCTAAAACTAAAACAGGTCCGTTTAATGTTTCTACTGCTTTTTTTTGTTTATCGTTAAGTTTATCTAAATAAAAAAGTTTGTTCATTTCTTTAACTCTAAAAAGCATCGTAAGGTTTATTAATTAATTTTTTTTTTTTTGTTAAATTAGAACATATCTTACCTGTCAAATCAGCTCTATTAAGAGTATAAAAGTGTAAATCATTAAATCCGTTCTTTATTAAATCTAAACACTGTTTTGTAGCAATATCAGCAGACAAATTAAATTCATATTCTTTATCTTTATGGTCTTTATATAAATTTTTTATTCTTTTTGGTATAGAAGCATTACAATTATCCGCTAACTTTGTTAATTTATCGAAATTAATAATCGGTAGTATTCCTGGTATTATAGGTATTTTTATATTTTTCTTTTGAAGGATATTAACAAATTCATAAAATTTATTATTATCAAAAAAGAATTGAGTAATACCTTTTGCTGCACCTAAATCAATTTTCCTTTTCAAATTATCAATGTCTTCTTGAATATTTTTAGATTCAGGATGTTTTTCTGGGAAAACTGCAATAATTATTTCAAAATCTCTTATTTTTTTTAAATCCCTAATAAGTTCACTAGAATAAGTGTAACCATTAGGATAAGTAATAAATTTTCTTTTTTTACTTAATTTTATATTCTCTGGATCTCCTCTTATTACAACAATTGATTTAATTCCGATTTTCCAATAATTTATAGCTAATTTTTTTATTGAATCCTTAGTATCACCAATACAAGTTAAATGAGGAATAGGTTTTATTGAAGGTCTATAAGTAAATTTTTTTATTGTATCATGTGTTCTTTGTCTTGTTGAGCCACCCGCTCCATAAGTAATTGATACAAAATCAGGGTAAAAAATTTTCAATTTATTAAGTGTAGTCCATAAACTTCGATACATTTTTTGATTTTTTGGAGGAAAAAATTCAAATGAAATTTTAAGTTTTGTTTCCATTAAATTAAAATACCTGTGAGTAACTTTCTTTTTTTAACTTTTTTTTAATAAAAATAAAGTATATTATTATTACTTTAAAATTATTGGAGTTTTTTCAAAATGATGCATTTATATAAACTTTTTTTGATTATAGCATTTCTTTTTTCATTTAATATTTTTGCAATTGCAGATCATCATGAAAGTAATGTAGTGATTGAAGATGCAATTATAGTAGAATCTGATTTTGATCTCTATGAAACTTATGAAGAAAAAGATTATAGTGATATTGATCCAATAGAAGGTTTTAATAGAGAAATTTGGGATTTTAACCTTGGCTTAGACAAAGTGGTAGTCAGACCTATAACAAGAGGATATGTGGATGTAGTTCCTGACCCATTTAGAAGAGGTCTTGGAAATGCAATAGATAATTTTTTTACTACTCCTCAGTATGCTATAAATAATTTGCTTCAAGGTAAAATTGATGGTTTCTTTACAACTGTTTCAAGATTAGTAATTAACTCAACAGTTGGACTTGTTGGTTTTTTTGATGTTGCTTCAAAAATGGGAATAAACGAAAGGCCTGAATCCTTTGGAGACACATTGGGAGTATGGGGATGGAAAAGAAGTAATTATGTTCAACTTCCATTCAAAGGACCTCAAACATCTAGAGATATTGTTGGTTTTATAGGCGACATTTTTACAGATCCATTAATTTTTATTGGTGCACCATTGTGGGGAAATTTAGTAAAAACTGCTGGTACTGCAGTTGATGATAGACAAGCAACGCTTGGTGTTCTTGAAGAAATAGAAAAAAGTTCATTAGACTTTTATTCTTCTATTCGTTCAATGTATTTACAAAAAAGATTGGACGAAATAGAAACTGATAAAGTTACAGATTACCAATCATATTTAAATAAATAAAAAATGTATTTTAAAAAACTTCTTCTAGTAATATTTTTAACATTTTTTTTTCTTTTCTCACCAAAACAACAACCGTTTAATGGTATCATGGCTGCGAATGATCCAGGAGCATATGTAATGGAAATTACAAAAAATGCTATAAATGTTCTTACAGATGCATCCGTAGATCAAAATAATAAAGAGGTTCGATTTGGAGAATTATTTGATAAAAATTTTGATGTACCTTCAATATCAAGATTTGTTTTAGGTAAATACTGGAAACAAGCTTCTTTAGACCAAAAAAAAAAATTTATAAAAGCTTTTAGAAATTATATTGTTAAAACCTATTCTTCTAGATTCAATGAATATTCAGGAGAACAATTAACGTTACTAAACTTTGAAAACGAATCAAATCCTAAAATATTTATTGTACATACAGCTCTTGAAAGAGATGATGCTCCTATGATAAAGGTAGATTGGAGAATAGGAAAAAAAAAAGACAGCTATGTAATTCTTGATATAATTATTGAAGGTATTAGTCTTGCAGTAACTCAAAGGTCTGAATTTGTGTCAGTCATTGATCAAAATGACGGTAGTATTGATAAACTTATTTCTTTATTGAAAGAAAGAACATAATTTTTTTTGGTGGGCCCGGCAGGATTCGAACCTGCGACATCACCGTTATGAGCGGCGTGTTCTAACCAACTGAACTACAGGCCCAGTATAGTGCATTTTTGTTATTTAACAGTGTTCTTTAACTCTTATCAAGGAAACTTTTTAGTTGTTTTGACCTACTAGGATGTTTTAACTTTCTTAATGCTTTTGCTTCTATTTGTCTTATACGTTCTCTTGTAACTGTAAATTGTTGTCCAACTTCTTCTAAAGTATGATCTGAATTAACTCCAATACCAAATCTCATTCTTAAAACTCTTTCTTCTCTAGGAGTAAGACTTGATAACACTCTAGTTGTTGTTTCTCTCAAGTTAGAATTAATAGCAGATTCTCCAGGAACGATTGTATTTTTATCCTCTATAAAATCTCCCAAGAAACTATCATCATCATCTCCTACAGGTGTTTCAAAACTAACAGGTTCTCGTGCAATTTTCATAACTTTTCTTATTTTTTCCAAAGATATTGATAGTTTTATTGATAATTCTTCAGGTGTTGGTTCTCGTCCAATTTCGTGTAACATTATTCTAGAAGTCCTGATAATTTTATTAATTGTTTCTATCATATGTACTGGAATTCTAATAGTTCTGGCTTGATCAGCAATTGAACGAGTAATTGCTTGTCTGATCCACCACGTTGCATAAGTAGAAAACTTATAACCTCTTTTATATTCAAATTTGTCAACAGCTTTCATTAAGCCAATATTTCCTTCTTGAATTAAATCTAAAAACTGTAAACCTCTATTTGTATATTTTTTTGCTATTGAAATAACTAATCTAAGATTAGCTTCTATCATTTGTTTCTTTGCAGTTTCAGATATTCTTTTTCCAACGCTTATTTCATTTGATAAATATTTTAATTCAGTAATTGCAAGTTTGGATTCGTTTGATATTTTGATTAACTCATTACTAGTTTTTTTGAAATCTTTAGAATTTTTTTGAAAATATTTTTTCCATAGATTGCTATATTTGGATTGTTTTTTAGGCCAATATGGATTTAATTCATTTTTTTCATAAAATTTTAAAAATTCTTTTCTATCAAGACCACTATCTAAAGCTAATTTTAAGAGTTTTCCTTCAGGTGCAATTAGTTTTTTATTAATTTCGCTTATTTTTAAAATGAAAAAACTAACGCATTCTTCACTTAAGCATAACTTATCAAGATAATTAATTAATTTTTTCTTTATTGTTTGATAATTCTTTAATTTTAAATTTGATAATTCTTTTGTTTTATTTAATAAATCTTTTTTTTCATTTGTTAAAGGTTTAATTTTTGCAAATGTTTTATTTAAATTATCTAGGATTTTAGATATTTTAGGTTCAATTTTTGATTCCATAAAGGAAATAGTAAAGTTTTCTTCATCTACTATCTCATTCCCACTTTTTTTTTCAAAACCTGATTTTTTTTTACTTTTTTCTTTTGTCTTAATTCCGTCTTCATTTTCTTCTTCATCATTTTCGTTTTCTTTTTCCCCTTTTATACTTTCATTAGTTTCTTCATTTAATGAAGCATCTTCAAAAGTTACAGGAATTTTCTTATTAATATATTTTCTGTAAAATTTTTCTAAATCAATAACATGTCTAAGATAGATTTCATCATCAGCAAGTTTTTTTTTTAAAATTGAGAAATATTCATAAACAAATGGAAACTCATAAATAGATTGTAAAATCTTATTTTTACCATCTTCAATCTTAATTGATAGCTCTACTTCCCCTTGTCTTGTTAACAAGTCAACCGAGCCCATTTCTTTAAGATACATTCTAACAGGATCACTTGTTCTTGCTTCTCCTTTAAGTAATTTTTTAGCAAGTCTTTTTTGTTTTTTTAATAAATTTGAATTTGCGTTATTAGGACCCCTGTTTCTTCTTTTTAGTAAAATACCTTTAATTTTTAAATGGTTTAGGATAATCTCAAAATCATCTGAATTAAGAACTTCTGGAGTAAAAAATCTTTTAATTTTTGTAAATGATATCTTCCCTACTTTTATTGTATCTTCAATAAGAGATTTAAACTGAGGTATATACTTATCTTTTCGTATTAATTCGTGAACAGATAGTTTTTTTTTAATGTTTGTATTTTTTTTATTAGTTTGTGTTTTTTTTTGTTCTTTAATCATTAAACCGTATACACTATATTAAAAAAATAAATTTTAAACCGTTTTTTTTTTGTATTTAGACTGTATTTCTTTAAATTTAATATAATTTTTCTCATCTAAATTCTTAAGCGCTAATTTAGCCTCTTGTTTACTGATATCTATATTTTTTTTACTTAAATACATATTAAAATATTCATTCCAACCTTTTAAAATCAAATCAATATTACTATTACTATTACTTTTTAAAAAAGGCGCATGAAGCAATATGGACTTGTTTATAATTTCTAAAACAATTCCTCTATACTCAGATTTAAGCAATGTGGCTCTAATGTTCAAGGTTTCAATTTCTTTTTTATTAAATAAGTTAACGATAGAATCTTTAAGATTATTAAATTTATTATAAATAAAGTTAATCGATTTAAATTTATCGCTAATTTTCTTAAGTAAAGCAGGATATAAAATAATAGTTCCTATAAGAACTCTCTCAGTAATTATATTTGTATTGATTATATTTTTACTTAAAAGATATTCTTTTTTTCCCTTATTTTGTATTTTTTTTCCTGAAAATTTGAATTCATGAAAAAATTTTTCTCTAAAAAAACTCTTATAATTCTTTTTTACTATAAAATTATTAATCAAATTTAATAATCTATTAATTTCTTCCTCTAACTCAGCTCTTTTTTCCGGAGTATTAAAAATTTTTCCATAAATTAAATTATTCCAAACAAAATCTATCAAAGATAATTTATTCTCGAATGACAGATTAAGATTTTTTAAATTGTTAGATAAAATTAAACTGTCTGGATCCTCTTTAGGAGGTAATTTAGAAAAATTTAAAGAATAACCTGGTTTTAAATATGGAAAAATCAATTCAGGTATTCTTTTTGATGCTTTTTGCCCTGCTTCATCTCCATCCATACATAATATTGGCTCTTTAGAAATACGCCAAGAATACATTATTTGCTTTACTGTTATAGCTGTACCCAACGGTGCTACAGTATTTTTAAATCCAGCATTATACATTGAAATAACATCGGTATAACCCTCAACTATATATAACTCATTTTTTTGCATAGGATTGTTTTTGCATTGCTGCCAACCAAACAAAAGATCTCCTTTTTTAAATATATCTGTTGAAGGAGAATTTATATACTTTCCAATTTGATTTTTAGATAAAGCTCTACCACCAAAACCAACTACATTAGAAAAATAATCATAAATTGGAAAAATTATGCGATTGTTAAATCTATCAAATTTTTCATTATTTTTACTTGAAACTATAATTAAACCAGAGTCTAAAATATCCTTTGATGAAAAATTTTTTGATTTTAAATAATTATAAAGTGTATCGTTTTTTTTTGGAGCATGCCCTAAACAAAAATTATTTATAATGGTTTCGTTAAAATTTCTTTTTTTAAAAATTTCTTGAAGATATTTATTAGTTCTTAATTCTCTTTTTAAATTATGATGAAACCAATTAGAAGATATTTTCAAAACCTCTCTCAAATTTTTTATTTTATTTTGAACTAAAATATCTTCTTTTTTATAAATACTTTCTTCAACTTTAATACCAGCATAACTCGCCAATTTTTTAACTGCTTCTTTAAAAGATAAGTTTTCTGTTTTCATTACAAAGTCAAAAACACTTCCATGTTCTCCAGTGCTAAAACAATGATAAAATCCTTTTTCATCTGATACCGTAAATGACGGTGTTTTTTCATTAGAAAATGGTGAAAGCCCTATGAACTCTTTTCCTCTTGAGGCTAATTTTATTTTCTTTGAAACGATATCTGAAACTTTTATTCTAGTTTTAATTTCATCAATTAATTGGCTACCAAATTTCATAAAGTAATTACCTTTTAACTGCTTAGAATGATTTTAACACAAGAGCCTGCATTAGCCATGTCTATTTGAGAAGAAGATTTATGTTTTTTTATTTCAGCCATAACTTTTCCCATATCTGACATATCCTTAGCATTCAATTTTTGTATTATTTCTTTACATATATCTTCAACAACATTCTTATCTAATTGTTTTGGCAAAAATTCTTGAATAATATCAATTTCTTCTTCTTCTTTATCCGCAAGTTCTAGCCTATTTCCCTTTTTATATAAATCAATACTTTCATTTCTCTGTTTAATCATATTTTTTAAAATACTAAACATTATTTCTTCTGAAATTTCTTTATTTTTATCTTCAGATCTAAGAGCTATTTCTTTATCTTTTATAGCAGCAAGTATAAGTCTTATAACGTTTGTTGATTCTTTGTTTTTAGTTTTAATGGCTGATACTAAATTGTCTGTTAGTTGTTTTTTTAACATTTTAAAAGAAAAATTTATTAAAAACTTTTTTTTACTGTATATCAACTTGATTCGTAAAA
>Ga0207966_1001294_pt1:5000-13790 | contig 13790 bp, 8 predicted proteins | sample Knorr_S23_td_NAD_FD_185611 | JGI IMG/M metagenome (GOLD analysis project Ga0207966, IMG submission 185611) | Marine microbial communities from Southern Atlantic Ocean transect - Knorr_S23_td_NADW_ad_2500m_LV_B (SPAdes) (version 2) | ecosystem: Environmental > Aquatic > Marine > Oceanic... | reverse complement strand
GGACGGTCGACCTGGGCGTAACGCATGACGGTATGACCAGTGCTGGCCCGGTACAGGAACCTTATCCCCGGGGTGGGCCCCTTACCCCGGACGGGAGCACTTTCACCTTTGTGGTGAAAGACAGTGACACGCTGCCACTGAACCTGTCCACTGATCTGACCATGCTTCGCCCGATTAACTGGTACAGCGGCGGTAACCGGGCAAGCTTCGGGGCCCTGCTGCCACAGGACTGGACCGGAACAACGGGCCACGTAACCGTCACCATGCCTGGCATCGTGCTGGTTGATACTGAAATTCCTGTCGAAAACGGCTCGATCACCTGGGAACTTTATAGTGAAGACATGAATCAACTGGCTGATAATTTCGATACTGGGGGTCTTGCCGATACAGTTACCGTTACCTATCACCTTAAAGAGCAGTCAGGACGGACTGCTGCCGGCACGATAGTCACGCATGGAAACCGGGTGCCGCGCTTCCTTAGTACCGGATCCGATACACCCAGTAGTTTGAAAGGTTTAGCAACTGATCAGACCGACTGTCTTGCGAATGAAGCCCAACTCTTCAATAGTAATTTTGAAAATGGTACGCCGGGTTGGGAGTTCAGCGACCCGCGGGCTTGGTCTGTCATACAGACGGATGACTCGAACACCCCGGCGTTACGGGGTGAAGGACACGTTCACGCGTTCGCAGGGGAGAACTGGGGGGAAGTAGTGTGGCGCATGTTGGTGAAGATCATTAACGGTAATGTGCATCTTAATTTCCACTCGAAAGACGGCAACCGTTACCTAGTTTCCTTCAGCGAAAACGGCACCCACGTTACGCGTGGTGGAATCGCGTTCGGTGTAAGCGGTATATCGCATACATCTGGTGAATGGCACGTAGTAGAAATAGGACTTCAAAAGGGAGTTTTCTACGTTGCCGTCGATGGCTATCTGGAGATTGAGCAAACGGAACCAGACCCACTCCCACCAGGGGGAATCTGGTTAGAAGTGCTCGATGACAGCGAGGTACTGTTCGACGAAATATTTGTATGTAAGCCCGGTGCCTGAGCATCACCAGCGCTGTGCAGGGGCTTGCCGCGTCTGTAGCTGGGGCTGGAGGTCACAACGATAAATCTCTACCGGTTTTCACGGACGACCCTGTTACTGGTCCTTCTGACCTTCCTGCTCGCCGCCTGCAGTAGTACTTCTTCTTCAACAGAGCGTATTCAACCCGCTGATACAGTACCCGTTGTTGCAGTCACCACGGTTGCTGCAGAACCGACACCACTTCCCGTAACCCAGCCGGTACAGGCGAGCGCGACTCCTGAGCCAACATCCAGCCCTCTTTTTGACGGCCCGGTTACGGCCTCATTCGTGGCCGTTTCTCCCGACGGCAGCATTGTTGCAGCAATCAATCCAGACAGTGACTCTGTCACCCTGGTGGACGCCGTTACTCTGGCAGTCAAAGCTGAGGTTCCTGTTGGTGACGACCCGCGGACTCTGTGTTTCACACCTGACTCTAAAAAAATAGTGGTCAGCAATTGGGGGTCGGCTTCTATATCCGTAATCAGTCTCGACCGGGCGGCCGAGGTTGCTCAGTATTCCGTGGGACTGTTGCCATATGGGATTGTCACAGACGGTGCCAGTGCATTTATCGCCGAATTTGCTACGGGTAACGTGAGCGTGGTCAACCTTAAAACCGGGAGGCGGACTAACCGCATTCCGGTCGACTCTTTTCCTGCCGGTCTCGCAATGACCGCGGACGGGACACAATTACTGGTTACCCATTTATTTAATGGAAACGTCACAGGCATTGATATACGAACGTCGGCGGTGACTGGTGTCGCTTCCATGGGGACAGATATCAACTTAAACCAGTTCGTTGCGATAGGACCTCTGGATGAGAAAGCGTATTTGCCTCAGACCCGCTCGAACGCGGGCAATACCGCGCTGCTTTTTGACTCCACTGTATTCCCGGTGGTGAATGTCCTGGATCTGGCCGAATTCAAATTACTGGTACGTGAGCGTATTACGCTGGACACCGCTGATGAACCGGTCAATATGCCATTTTCAGTGGCGATCACGCCGGATGGAAGCGTCGTGTTTGTTGCCAACGCCGGAAGTGACGACGTATCAGTAATAGATCAGGGCACTGATCGTGGCATAGCCCATATTACGGTCGGCGCCAACCCCCGCGGAATTGCTATTACGCCTGATGGTTCACGCGTCTTCGTCAACAATGTACTGGACGGCACTTTGTCTGTTATTGATACAACTCTCCTTACCGTCTCCCATACCATTGACCTGACAGAAATAGCACTTTCTGAGGTTCTGCTCCAGGGTAAGAAGATTTTCAATTCTGCAGGAGAGCCAGTACTTACAACTGACAACTGGATCTCATGTGCCACCTGCCACTTCGATGGCATGATGGATACTCGTACCTGGCTGGGTTTTCCCGATGGACCAAGGAACACCCCTTCCTTACTCGGAGTAGCTAATACACTGCCGATCCACTGGTCCGGAGATCTTGACGAATTACAGGATGTCGAGATCACGATACGTGAGATACAGGCTGGAGACGGCCTCGTAACGGGAGAGGCTAATGACTCCCTTGGACCGCCACATGCAGGACTGTCATCTCAACTGGATGCCCTGGCCTCTTACCTGGCTTCGCTCAAAGTTCCGGTCTCGCCCGAATCCGTGGACCAAGCTACTCTGAACCTGGGGAAAAAGACATTCAAATCTCTGGACTGTGGGGATTGTCATGTACCGCCGATCTATACAGATCGCGAGCTGCACGAAGTCGGAACCGGGGACCAGTCACTGGAAAAGAACAGCCACGGGCGTGGAACGAGCTTCGACACGCCCAGCCTGCTTGGGATATGGATGAGTGCGCCCTATTTTCATGACGGCAGTGCACCAACGCTCGAAGAAGTTCTTCAGGCCGGCACCGTGCACAGTGTTTTTGAACAACTGAGTTCTGCAGAACTGGCCGCATTAATCGGTTATCTAAAAGCACTGCCGGTCGGTGGCTGAACCCGGCGGTCAGTCGGCACACTGATTGCCGGCGACTCGACCGAATAACATCAGGCACTGGTGAGTTATTTGACTTTGTTCGCCGCGTCTCTGACCGAATACCTCAAGGCTGGCCGCGGCCTGTCACGGATGCTGAAGCTGGGCTTTTTTAAACCTGTTTCAATTCCGCCCCATATATCCTCATAAGCCAGGACGCATACCGACCAGACACCGACTGCACTTTGACTACTTAATTGACTACGTAGGCAATGGACGATAGTGAATCCAGACGTACCAAGTTGGCTCCGAGTTGCAATTGTTCAGTACGGATTGACCTTGCACGGACGGCAAAAACCTATGGAGTGCGAATTTAAAATCCGCTGTCCGTAAAGGACGTGTGGGTTCGAATCCCACCCTCGGTACCACAGGTATCGCCTAGTTTGCTGCGACAAGCTGGCACTTTTCTGAGTCGATGATGCCGTGCCGCTGAGTGGCGATTCCCCTCGTTTTTGGTGCACTGTCCGACCTACACGCCAAGCGTCTTCTGGAGATCACCGAGCACTGCGGTAAGCGTGTCGTCGTCGGGCGTTTCGGCGTAGATGCGCACCAGAGGTTCGGTACCTGACATCCTGGCCACTGCCCACGATCCGCCTGCCAGGTCGAAGCGTACGCCATCCCTGCGATCGTCCGATTCAACGGCGAGTCCACCGAGCGAGGCGGGAGTGGCTGATGCGACTTGTTCTGCCAGGTGTGAGCGCTGCGTTTTGTCGTAAGAAATGTCGATGCGCTTGAAAGTGTGGGGCCCGACGAGCGCGTGCAGGTCGTTCAGGAGTTCGGTCGGTTTTTTGCCGCTCATCACCATCGCCTGGAGGAACAAGAGGCCCGATAGCGCACCGTCGCGTTCGGGAACATGGCCTTTGAAGGCGTAGCCTCCGCTTTCTTCGCCGCCCATCGAACAGTTTTCTTCGATCATCGTCGGGCCCACGTACTTGAAGCCGACGGGGGTCCTGTAGACCGGAGCGCCGTAGTTCGCCGAGAGCTTGTCGACCATCGACGACATCGTGATGGTGCAGGCGACCCCGCCTCTTTCGTTGCGCCTTCCCATGAAGTGGTCGGTGAGCAGGGAGAAGACTTCAAGGGTTGTGAAGTAGATGCCATTTTCGTCGATTATGCCCACCCGGTCGGCATCTCCATCGAGCGCGATTCCCACGGCTGCCCCTGTCTCGCGGACCGTATCCGAAAGCGGGCGCAGGTTATGTGCAATGGGCTCGGGCTGGTCCATGCCGGGGAAGTTGGGGTTGGACTCCGAGCGTATTTCGGTGACCTCTATCGCCCCGCCTGCCAGCATTTTAGGGATGATCCCCGCGCCGCAACCGTGCATGGCGTCCACCACGATTTTCAACGGTTGCGATTTGATGGGGTCAACGTCGATAACGCGGTGCAACTGTTCGAGATACGGGCCGATCACATCGAAGACCTGGCCCTGCGCAACATGGGTGCCCGAGTATGACGACTTGCCGTCTAGGACATCTGCAAGGTGGAGTTCAATATTTGCGACCTCTTCCGGCGAGGCCGAGCCGCCCGCTGCAGATTTGACCTTGAAGCCGTTCCACTCCGGAGGGTTGTGGCTGGCGGTGATCATCACTCCGTTTGCTGCCGACTGATTAACGACTGCGAAGCTGCAGGCAGGGGTTGGCGCTGCAACATCGAAGGTCTGCGTGGCGATACCGAAGCGGTTTACGACATCGGCCACCGCGTGCGCGAATCTTTGCGAGCCGTAGCGCGTGTCGAAACCGACAACCAGTCCGTCGCGGGAACGACCCGAGGCGATGAGGTTTCGAGCCACGGCTTCCGCGCATGCGCGGACGTTAGCGAAGGTGAACTCTTCGGCAATAATCGCCCGCCAACCGTCGGTGCCAAACTTGATATCCGGACGCTCGCTCATCGACTTTTTGCCTTTACCCCTTCAGCGCGTCCACTCGATCGAGTTTCTCCCACGGCAGGTCTAGGTCGTCGCGCCCGAAGTGCCCGTACGCGGCAGTTTGCTGGTAGATCGGTCGTCGCAGGTCGAAGTGATCGATAATCGCCTGTGGTCTCAGGTCGAAATGCTGATTTACCAGTGCAACAAGCTCGCTTTCGGGCCTGTTGCCAGTGCCTTTCGTATCGACCTGGATCGAGATCGGGTTCGATACACCGATGGCGTACGAAAGCTGGACCTCTGCACGGTCGGCAAGACCAGCTGCTACGAGGTTCTTTGCAACCCAGCGTGCTGCGTATGCGCCAGAGCGGTCAACCTTCGTCGGATCCTTGCCCGAGAAGGCACCACCGCCATGTCGGGCGCTGCCGCCGTAGGTGTCGACGATAATCTTTCGACCGGTCAACCCGGCGTCGCCAACCGGCCCGCCGATGACAAATTTCCCCGATGGGTTGATGAAATACTTGGTCCTGTCGTCCAACAGGTCGGCTGGGACGACCTGGCCAATGACATGTTTTTGAATGTCGGCTTCGATCTGGTCGTTCGTGGCATCGGGGTCGTGCTGGGTCGAAATGACGATGGTGTCGACGCGGACGGGTTTGTGGTCCTCGGTGTACTCAACCGTAACCTGGCTTTTCGAGTCGGGCCGCAAATAGCCGATCGTCCCGTCGCGCCTGGCCTCTGACATGCGCCGTGTCAGCCGGTGTGCGAGAGAGATCGGCAACGGCATGAGTTCGGGTGTTTCGTTCGAGGCGTACCCGATCATCATTCCCTGGTCGCCAGCGCCAATTTCCTGTGCGCCCGCTTCACCTCGGACCTCGATGGCTTCGCTAACGCCCGCCGCGATGTCGGCCGACTGCTCGTCCAGTGCTACCAGAACCGAGCATCCGTCGCAATCGAAACCGTAGGCGGGATCGTCGTAACCGATGTTCTTGATGGTTTCGCGGACGATTTTTTGAATATCGACATAGGCCGTTGTCGTGATCTCACCGAACACCAGCACGAGGCCGGTCGTGACCGACGTTTCGCAGGCAACGCGGCTCATGGGGTCCTGGGCGAGGAGGGCGTCGAGAATACCGTCGGATATCTGGTCGGCCATCTTGTCGGGATGACCTTCGGATACCGATTCCGAGGTGAGCAGGTAGTTAGTGTTGTCCATTTTTTGTGTTGGGTAATCCGTGTCTTAGATAGGCCCAGACCGACCGGGTCGTGGTCGATCTGGGCCAGATTAGCAAGTTGCGGCCGGGTTCAGGTGCCCATCTCCCAGCTGTTCAGGTACTTGTCCTGTTCTTCGGTGAGGGTATCGAACGACATGCCCATTGCACCCAGCTTGATGCTCGCGATGTCGGTATCGACTTCGGTGGGCAGGGTGTAGACCCCCGGTTCGAGTTTTGCGTGGTTTTCTACGATGTACTCGCCAGCAAGGGCCTGGTTGGCGAAGCTCATGTCCATCACGCTGGGCGGGTGGCCTTCGGCTGCTCCGAGGTTGATGAGCCGGCCCTGCGCGAGGAGGAATATCTTGCGACCGTCTTCCAGTGCGTACTCCTCGACGAACTCGCGCACGCTGCGCTTAGTTTCAGACATCTCTTCGAGCGCTTCGATATTTATTTCGACGTTGAAGTGGCCCGAGTTGGCTACCACCGCGCCGTCCTTCATAGATTCGAAATGGTGCTTGTCGATCGCCTTTATTCCGCCGGTAACAGTGAGGAAGATGTCGCCGACCTTGCTGGCATCGTTCATGCTCATCACCTGGTGGCCGTCCATCACGGCCTCGAGCGCTCGGACCGGGTCTACTTCACACACGATGGTGTGGGCTCCCATGCCCTTGGCCCGCATCGAGAAACCCTTGCCGCACCAGCCGTAGCCGACCGTGACGACAGTCTTGCCGGTGATGAGCATGTTGGTGGCGCGGATAATGCCGTCGAGCGAGCTCTGGCCGGTGCCATAGCGGTTGTCGAACATGTGCTTGGTCTGCGAATCGTTCACCGCAACGATCGGATAAGCGAGCTTGCCCTGACCGTGGAGCGCCTTCAGGCGGATGACACCCGTGGTGGTCTCTTCCATTCCGCCGATCACACCGCTCAGGAGGTGCTGCTTTTCGCTGTGCAGCATGGCGACGACATCGGCACCGTCGTCCATGGTGATCTGCGGGCCGGTGTCGACGGTTGCCGACATGTGGTCGTAGTAGGTCTTGTCGTCTTCACCCTTGATGGCGAAGACCGGGATTCCCGAATCGACGAGGTGGGCGGCGATGTCGTCCTGGGTTGAAAGCGGGTTCGAGGCGCAGAGTGTGAGATTGGCCCCGGCAGCTTTCAGCGTGTGGGCCAGGTTGGCAGTTTCTGCAGTTATATGCAGGCAGCCAGCGAGCTTGATGCCCTTTAGCGGCTGTTCTTTTGCGAACCGTTCTTTGATGGTGCGGAGCACCGGCATTTCTCGCTCGGCCCATTCGGCTCGCAGCGCACCCTGGTTCGCCAGGCTGATGTCTTTGATGTCGTAATCCATACGTTTCTCCGGACTGGTGCAACGAATTGTAGTTGCGGATTAGAAAGTTCTGAAGTTCGTCCGGGCGATGGGCGCTTTCAATTGGCCGTCAGCTCAGGGGGTTGAATCGAGTCAAGTCGACGAATGCGTCGAAACGGGTTTTTATATCTGATTGCGTAAGTGTCCTGGTGCGGTCGAGTCCAAAATCTTCCACTGCGAACGATGCCATTGTGCTGCCGGCGACTGCTGCGGTGCGGAGCGCCTCCTCATCGAACCGATCGACAGAGGCAATGTAACCCATGAACCCGGCGGCAAACGAATCGCCTGCACCGGTGGGGTCGATTACCCGGTTGATCGGGTAGGCCGGCGCCGCAAACGAGAAGTCTGGTCCGAACAGGGCGACACCGTATTCGCCGCGCTTTATAACCACCGAACTCGGTCCCATGTCTATGATGGCCTTTGCTGCATCGGGCAGGTGCTCCAGACCGGTCAACTGCTTCGCCTCGCCTTCGTTAATGAGAAGGGTATCGACCCTGCCAACGAGATCGACGAGGGCCGGGCGGGCGATGTCGATCCAGAGGTTCATGGTGTCGCAGGCAACCATTTTCGGTCGTGAGTTCATCGATCCCAGGACTTTTAGTTGGAGGTTCGGGTCGATGTTTGCCAGGAACAGGTAGGGCGCGCTGGCGTGCTCGTTGCTCAGCGCGGGTTCAAATTCCGCAAAGACGTTTAGCTGGGTGTCGAGGGTGACGGCCGTGTTGATGTCAGCTGTATACGTGCCTACCCAGCGAAAAGTCTTGCCCTCGGCTTCGATCAGACCCGAAGTGTCGATCCCCAGGTCATCGAGCATTGCGCGGTCGGCGGGATCGAAATCGTCGCCAACGACGCCGATCAGGCCGACATCGGCGAAGTAGCTGGCCGCGGTCGAGAAGTAGGAGGCCGAACCGCCCAGTTGCGAGTCACGTTTGCCCGCCGGGGTTTCGACCGCATCGTACGCGACAGAACCAACAACCAGGATTTTCAAATTATTTTCTCCGGTCCCAAAGTAAACCACCCTGTGTTGAGAGGTCGTTTTCGGGGCCCGTTCCGGCTACTTGTTGTCGCCGGTCGAGTAGGGCAGTCCCTTGCCGATCCACGTTCCGGTGCCGTCTTCAATGTTGAAAAGGCGGTCGACGTCGGCACCCATAGCTGCGGCGTATTCGGCTGCGAGCCCTGAGCGGGCACCTACCTCGCAGATAAACAGCAGGTTGCCATCGGTCGGCAGGTCGTCGAAGCGCGGGATGACATCGTCGACGGGTATCCACAGGGCACCTTTAACATGGCCGCCGTGGTACTCGT
>Ga0207966_1001292_pt1 | contig 13796 bp, 12 predicted proteins | sample Knorr_S23_td_NAD_FD_185611 | JGI IMG/M metagenome (GOLD analysis project Ga0207966, IMG submission 185611) | Marine microbial communities from Southern Atlantic Ocean transect - Knorr_S23_td_NADW_ad_2500m_LV_B (SPAdes) (version 2) | ecosystem: Environmental > Aquatic > Marine > Oceanic | place... | reverse complement strand
GCCGTCGTAGGCTTCCACGATCTCAGAGCCGACGGACAAGAAGTCGTCTGGTTCACGCAGCGGTTGCAGATAGAAATACATGGTGCCGCCGCAGACAAGCCCGTCGCGGGCGGCAATGTCTTCATTTAGGTAGTAGTCTTTGAACTCGGGGCCGCCGTTCTGGCGCAAGATCTCTTTGGCCGCGAACCAGATGTCACCCTCGACACAGCCGCCGCCCAGAGTGCCCACTCCGCTGCCGTCCTGCCGGACCAAGAGCATGGCGCCGGCCTTCTGCGGTGTGGAACCTTTCGTCCGCACCACGGTGGCTAGAACACAGGGCTGACCGTCTTTCAAGTCGTCAATCGCTCCCTGTATCACTTCTCTCATATATATCCTCGCTTAAACCTGTTCAAAGCCCGAAACCTCTTTCCACCTATGGATCCCTAGTCGCTCGGGTTGGTACTAGTTTAACAAAATCAGGCGGGTAGGAGCAAATAACCGCAGGCGTTGATACGCACGAAAACCAGTGCATTTCCGGCCCGTCAACCCTGTAACTCCAGGCACAATTCGGTTATAATGTTATGTCATATGGCAATCGTAGCTATTACCTCATCCGGCGCCAAGAACGCACGCCGATATATAGAAGTGATGGAGTCCGCGGGGGCGACCGTGCGAGTTCTGATGCCGGATGACCACGAAGATGTGGCCACGGAAGGGCTGATGCACGATGTCGGGGGCCTCCTTCTCACCGGTGGACCGGACATCGACCCTGCCCTCTACGGTGAGGATCCCGACCCGGAAGCCGGTTTGAAGTTGAACCGCGTTCTGGACGACCTGGAAATGCGGATATTAGAGTACGCCTTGGGCCGTGATATGCCGGTGCTGGCGATCTGCCGGGGCATGCAATTGTTGAACGTGGCCTTTGGCGGCAAACTGATACAAGACCTACCCAACCACAAGTCTAAGAAGGTCAACGGAACTTGGGAGCCTGCTTCCCACACGATATACCTCGCGCCGGGCGCAAAAGCCGCCCCGGTGATTGGGATGGCAGGGTTCTTCAAAGTGAATAGCCTGCATCATCAAGGACTAAAAGAGGCGCAACGTGCGCCTCGCTTGATGACTACGGCTTATGAGGTGGAGGACGGGTTGATCGAGGGGCTTGAGAGCCCGGAACATAGCTGGGTTATAGGACTGCAATGTCATCCGGAGCGGCAAGACGAGGTCCCCAAGATGTTCGACAACTTGTTCATAGGTTTGCACGAACGCGCCGAGAGCTTCATCTCTGAATTCGCCGCTTGACCCAGATTGGACCAGACGGAACTCAGGTCCGGTGAATCGGGCTCAAATTTCGAAAGAAAACCGTGCCGAAATCGCCTGGTTATTCCCGCATAAAAATCAGAAACTAACATCACCAAAAGTGGAGTCTTGAGGAGAATTGGCCGATGGTAACAACTAGCCCCGAACAACCAGAGTCGGGACAACGCCCGGTACGCATTGAAGAGGAGATGCGCACTTCGTATCTGACCTACGCCATGAGCGTCATAGTCTCCAGGGCACTACCCGACGTGCGCGACGGTCTGAAACCCGTACACCGCCGCATCTTATACGCGATGCATGACATGGGCATCCGGCCCGGCGGCGCCTATAGAAAAAGCGCCAGGATCGCCGGTGAGGTGCTTGGTAAGTTCCATCCCCACGGTGAGGGCTCCGTCTACGACGCTCTAGTCCGGCTGGCCCAGGACTTCTCTATGCGCTACCCGTTGATCACCGGGCAGGGCAACTTCGGCAGCATCGACGGCGATCCGCCCGCGGCCATGCGGTATACCGAAGCTCGCCTCGCTCCCATCGCCGATGAACTCTTGGCGGATATCGACCAAAACACGGTCGATTTCAGTCCAAACTTCGATGACTCAATGGGCGAGCCCACCGTTCTACCGGCCCGGCTGCCCAATATGCTGATAAATGGCGCATCGGGCATCGCCGTGGGTATGGCGACCAATATCCCACCCCACAACCTAGGAGAGATCTGCGACGCCATCGTCAGGCTGATCGACAACCCGGATACCACCACTGAGCAGTTGATGCGCTCGGTCAAGGGCCCCGACTTCCCGACGGGCGCCAACATCCTGGGACACCAGGGGATCTTCGATACATACACCACCGGGCGTGGCCGCATCATCATGGAGGCCACCACCGAGATCGAAGAGATTCCCGGCAGCCGAGACCGGGAACAGATAATCATCACCGAACTCCCCTATCAAGTGAACAAGGCTAACCTGGTCGAGAAGATCGCCAATCTAACCCGGGAGAAGAAGTTGGAGGGGATTTCCGACATACGGGACGAGTCAGACCGCCACGGCATGCGGGTCGTGATTGAACTGCGCCGCGATGCCCAGCCCTACGTTGTGATGAACAACCTGATGCGCCACACGGCGCTGCGGACGTCTTTCAACTCCATCATGTTGGCTTTGGTGGACGGTCAGCCTCAGGTACTGCCGCTAAAGCGCTGCCTGGTCCTGTTCATCGAACACCGGCAGGTAGTGATTCGCCGACGCTCTGAATTCCAATTGCAGAAGGCCCAGGAGCGCGACCATGTGGTACAGGGTCTCCTGTTAGCTCTGGACCGGATGGACGAAGTGATTCAGATCATCCGTCAATCGGCTGATGTGGAAGCGGCACGGTCGAATCTGATGTCGACTTTAGACCTCAGTGAGGTTCAAGCCCAAGCCATCTTGGAGATGCAGCTCCGCCGTTTGGCCGCATTAGAGCGGGAACGCCTGGAGAAAGAGCACGATGAATTGGTTACCAAGATCGCCGAACTAGAGTCGCTGTTGGCCAGCCCGGAATTGGTTCTGGCCGAGATAAAACAGGAAACTCAAGCCCTCAAAAAGTCGTTTAACAACCCGCGGCGGACGGTGATCCACGACGCCGAACTCGCCGACCAGACCGACGAGTCATTCATCCCCCATGAAGACGCCATAATCACGCTGAGCCAGAAGGGCTACGTGAAACGGGTGCCTTCCGACACATTCCGCACCCAACACCGCGGCGGAAAAGGCGTGGTGGGTATGCGGACAAGGGAAGACGATGCGGTGATGGACCTGGTGGTAGCGGACACCCACGACACCCTGTTCTTCTTCACTAACCGGGGACGGGTATACCCACTGAAGGCGTACCAGATCCACGGCGATTCGTCGCGCACCAGCCGGGGAGTCCTGCTGGCCAACCTCTTACCCCTGGACCGGGGAGAGGCGATTCAGGCCATGCTCCTCATAGATAACCCCAGAGACGAGTACCCGCTGCTGTTGGCCACAAAGAAAGGTGAGATAAAAGCCCTGAAAACAGGGGAACTCACCCGGATACGTCCCTCCGGTCTTATCGTGTTTGACCTGGCACAGGGCGATGAGTTGGTGTCGGTAGCCCAGGTGGGCGAAGCCAAAGACGTGGTCATGGTGACCGAGCAAGGCCAGGCCATCAAGTTCCCCATCACCGGACTGACCCCCCGCTCACGCACCGCCGGCGGCGTCAGAGGCATCCGGCTGTTGAACAAAGACGAAGTCGTCGCCATGAGCACGGTAACACCCAATAGCCATCTATTGATCGTCAGCCAAGGGGGCTACGGCAAGAGCACCCCATTGGCCAGCTACCCGCGCCACTCCCGAGGCGGCCAGGGTGTGCGCACATTCCGCACCACCGACAAAGCCGGCAAGGTGGCGGCGGCCAGAGTAGTGTCGGATGGCCCCGGCCAACTGATACTCATCATCTCCGCCAAGGCGCAGGTGGTGCGGATCACATTGGAGGATGTCCGGGTAACTGGACGGAACACCCAGGGAGTGATTGTCTGGCGTGACCGCGAGCCGGACGACTACGTTGCATCGATCGCTTGCTTCCAAGAATCGGACACCCAGAGTACCGACGATGACGCCAGCGCCGACAAAAAGCCGCCCAAAGCGAAGAAAATTACCTCTAACCCCAAAAATGAGGCAACTGCCGAGACCGAAGATGTAGAGGAAACGACGAAGATCGAAGAAGACGATGATATCGAGGAGGTTGACGTCGACGACGACTCTGAAGAACCCGAGGAGACCGACACAAAATAACCCGGCCTTGACCTCTGGCAAACCGAAGAGCGCCGTAGTGACACGGCGCTCTTTTTCATATTCCCAATCTCAATCGGAAACATTTGAGAACCCGCCAATCCAATGCGGTTAAAACTTGAATAAGAGAATTTTATTCGATAACATAGCTATATAGAATTGATAGTAGAAGTTCATCAATATCATAAATATTGATGAAGAGTGCCATCCATTGAGCCGTTAACAATGAAACTAGTATTTCTGCACGGAGCCGGTAGTTCCAGCCTCACTTATTACTACCAACTCCGGCACTTCCGCAACTCAAAAGCCATCGACCTTCCCGGACATTCCACCGGCAAAGCCTGTCATGACATCGACAGTTATCTGGAATGGGTGCGGGGTTTCATCACAGCCCGCCGGTACAAAGACGTAGTCCTTTGCGGGCACGCCATGGGCGGGGCCATCACCCTCCTCTACGCCCTGCACTATCCAGAGGAATTGAAGGGGATCATCCTCATGGGAACGGGCGCCCGGCTGCACGTTCATCCAGACTATCTAGACCGTTGTCGTGAGCCCGGACCGGACAATTCCGACTGGCTGGCCGGATACATGAAATCGTTCAAGCACGTCTCGCCTGACATGCACCCGGTACTCTCACAACGAGCGGTGGAACTTGGCCCCGAGGTCCAGCTAAACGACCTGTTGGCCTGTGACCAGTTTGACGTCATGGGACAACTGGAGCAGATCGATCTTCCCACCCAGATACTTTGGGGAAGCGAGGACAAGGTAACTCCGGTCAAATACGCCGATTACTTAACCGAACACATGCAAAATGCCCGGGAAACTGTGATTCCGGGCGCTACTCATTTCGTCCAGATGGAAGAATACAAGAAGGTCAACGAAGAGATTGAACGTTTCATGGCGAGCCTGAAATAACGGGCCTGCCGCGGATGAGGAAACCCGGCTTAATCAGCGGCCGGATTATACCAACGACTATTGTAGAACATCAAAGGTGCGCCGGACTCGTTCCGGCGCATTTCTTTTACCAGACCAACGTAGATCGTGTGGTCCCCATATACGTGGGAGCCCAGCACCTCACAACCAAAAAACACCATTGAGCCATCCAGAACCGGAGTTTTGTCGTCGGACTCCGAGTAGTGATATTCGACGCCGCCGGTGCGGTCCTCCGGTTTCTTGGCGAAGTAAGCGCCCAGATCTTGTTGTTCTTGGTTCAGGATATTTACGCCAAACCGGCTGGTCTTCTCCATGTAGCCGTGGGTATTGGTGCCGTGGGCGATGCAGACCATGACCGTTGGCGGGTTTAGGCAGATGGATGAGAAAGCGTTGGCCGTCATTGAATGTGGCTCGCCGTCGTTATCCAAAGTCGTGATCACAGTGACGCCGGTGGCAAACTGCCCAAGGGCAGACCGAAATTCGTCTTTGTCCAGCAAATTCATACCTACACTTGAAGTGATAAAGGTGGAATCGCCAATATTATATACGCTCGAATATCGCAGTGCCAGGGTGGTCTGTTGCCAGCGTTTCAAGAATCATTGGAGCGTCTGGAAAAATTCGGCTAGATTTCCGTCTGGCTGGCCCGCGTAGCGCCTGCCATCGAGCTTGACGACGGCGCCTCGCGGCGCCAGTCCGGAGAACAGTTCAGGATGCGTTAGCTCGGCCAATAATTCCACGCCTTCGACGCTCCTTGGTCCGGGGCGGCTGAAATAAGAATGGTCAATCAGATAGACTTCCCCGCTCTTCACCGAAGAGAGATTCCGCCAACCTTCTTGACTTTCCAGCCAAGGCACTTCCCGCAGGTTCCTAGCCAGGTCGGACGAACACAGGTCGATGAAAAGCTTGTCGGGGTCGTACTGGCGCACCTCGTCCCAATCCAACCTTTTAGCATTGCAGCCGGGCGCGAACATATCCTGGTTCCCGCCGGACAAGCTCAGCATATCCGGGATCCAATGGCCCCCCACGACCAGAGGGTTGATTCCTTCGAGAGAGAACACCCTGGGCCGGTCCGAACCGGGCGGCAGTTTTTCTTGGACTGATCCGACCCGCCGGCGCATGGTGGCAACCATCTGGGACGCCGGGGTTTCGGCATGACAGGCCCGGCCCACCTGCAAGATGGACTCCAACACGCCTTCAAAAGTCCTGGGCTGAAGCACCACGACCTCTGGCTGGACCGACATTCCAGCGACAACACCGGTCACTTGACCGGCGCTCACTTCGCAGACGTGGCAGAGGTCTTGGGTCAAGATCACATCCGGAGACTCTCTCACCAACCACTCTTGATCCAGCTCGAAGGGGTTTTCGCCACGGGTTAGCAGGTCGTTCATGACGGCCTCAACTTCGTCGCTGGAAAGGACCGATGGGTCAACTGTGCTGCGGCTGACCACCGGCTTGGTACGGGCCTCAGCCGGAAAATCGCAAAGGTCTGAAACACCCGTGATCTGGTCACCCAATCCCAGGGCAAATAATATCTCAGTCCCACTGGGTAGCAAGGAGCAGATCTTCATGAGGTGAGAACGTCCTTAGTCTGCGATGGGTCTTCGTCGGTGAAACCCGGTTGACCTGTTTGGCCAGTCGAGGTTTCAGGTGTGGAAGCTGATGTATTATAAACCTCGGTCAAGCGCCGTGGCAGGTACCTAGGCAGGCGACTCGCCCGGCGATTGACGGACTCCCTAAGTAGATTTCAAACCAGGCGGACTCCGAGAATGGCCCAGGGCGCATGGGTTGAAAAATGGAGCCAGTGGGACCTCCTGAAGTTGAATTCCTTCAGCTTCGGTATAACCGGATTCATCCTGGCCATAGATACGGTGGTCCTGCCCGTCATCGTGCTAACGGTGGCGCCCGAAGAGTTCAAGAACACCTATCTAGCCGTTCTTGGTATCAGCGGCCTGCTTATGGCGGCCATGGTCCAGCCCACCATCGGACGGATCAGCGACCGCTACCAGTCTCGTCTGGGCCGCAGAGTACCCTTCATACTCTGGGGAGCCACTTTTGCTGCGGTCGGCCTGGTCGGTATCCGATTGGCGCCCAACTTCGGAGTTTTATTTGCAGTCTGGATATTTATCCAGGCCAACGTGAACATCGCTTATGGGCCGGGTCTGGCGTTGATCCGAGACTGCGTTCCGCTGGACCGCATCGGCATGGCATCGTCCATGAAGATCTTGTCCGACGCCATCGGCGCGGCCGTGATGATCGCCATCGCGGGAGCACTGATAGGAAAGACCGGGTCGTCGATCGACTGGGAATGGCTCACGCTAGGGATTCTGGCCTTTCTGCTGATGGTGGCCGTCTCCGTCACGACGGTCCAGATATCCCGCTGGGAGTTAACCACCCCGTTGAACTCTCAGCGACGAGACATCGAATCGTCTTTCCGCTCGGTGCTCAACCCGCAACTGGGTTTGTTTTTAGTCTCGCGGCTGATCATGATCACCGCCATCTCATCGTTCCAGACCTACGGGCTGTTCTTTCTTCGGGACTCGGTTGGCTTGGACAACGCGGCAGAGGCATTGGGGCGCATGATCTTGGTGATAGGAGGGGCCTTGGCGATCGCGGTATATCTTGCCGGTCTGGTGTCAGACCGCCTGGGCCGAAAGCCGGTGGCCATGGTGGGCGCCATAGGGGCAGCGGTCAGCACCCTGTGGATGCTCACCGCCGACAGTTCCTTGGAAGTGCTGATTATCGCCAGCGTGATCGGCGCTTCCATCGGCGTGCTGCTGAGCGCCAACTGGGCTTTAGCTAACGAGCTGGCCGAAGAAGGCCAGGCGGGACTTTACATGGGGATCGTTAACTTCGCGACCATCGGCGGCGGCGCCAGTGCCAAGCTGCTAGGGCCAGGTATCGACGCGTTGAACCGAATCCCTGTCCGACCCGACGACTTTGGTTACCAGGTGCTGACCGCTGGGGCCGCCGGGTTCTTCATACTCGGCGCCGTGCTATTGATGTCGCTGAAAACCACTGGGCGGGAGCCCATCTCCAGTGACACGAGCCCTCCTCCGGTGCCTTAGCAGACCGATCCGGGTTAAATCGACTGGCTAACGTGCATTCCCAGCTTTCTGGATGAATTCTGCGGCGCCCCTGGCCACCCAGGCGTTCCAAGAGGTCATTAGATACTGGACCCCTTTCCGGGCGTAGGCTTCCACGTTTCCATCGTTCACCAGCGTTCCCGCAACTTTGCCCGCGCCAACGATCTTGGCGATGGCCTGGTCTACGGCTTCTAGCACCTCTGGATGACCGGCGTTGCCGATGTGACCCATGGTTTGAGAAAGGTCGGACGGTGCAATAAAGAAAACGTCGATGTCCGGCACGGTCAAAATCTCGTCCAGATTGTCCAGCGCCTCCACTTCTTCTAGAAGCACCACGACCATCGTCTGGTCGTTGGCTTGATGGAAATAATCGATAACTCCGAACGACTGGCGCCCTCCGAACATTCCCCGGTAGCCCAATGGAGAGTATTTCGTGGACTGAGCGGCCTCCTCGGCTGCCTCACGGGTGTTTACGTGGGGTACTACGATGCCCATGGAACCCCGGTCAAGGGTTCGGGTGATCAGGCCCGGATCGTTGGAATTGACTCTGGTGATGGACGTCATCCCCCAAAGGTCGCACGCCCTGGTCATATCGCCCAGAGTCTCCCAGTCCACCGAACCGTGTTCGGTTTCGATCCATGCGGCATCGAAACCCATGGGCCCCAAGAAATCTATGATGTCGCTGCTTTGTAGACCGGAGATCACCGTGATCACTTCTCCGTTCTGCAGTTTTTGTTTCGCCTTATTGACTCTGATAGATGCCATTTCTGTCCTCCTGATTCGCGGGATCAACATCGCCGTCCGGCTAAATCCGGGGCGACGAGCCCGGCAATTCTGCCATCAAGGCCAACAATATACAAACTTTTTCGAGCAGAATCCGGTCAATGTTCCAGATCGGGAGCCCCATCGGCTGTGCCATTTGTGGTCAAATCGGTCTGAAATGATCCATCCGAGGTCATCCGGTAGATCTCGTCATTACCATCTCGGTTGGTTTGCAAAACGATCTGCGAGCCTACCGCATTCCAAAAGGGCGCGCCATCAATGGCCCCAGCGTTGGTGAGTAAATAGATCCCGGAACCATCGGAATTCATCAGATAGACCTCCCATCCGACACAAAGACCAGAGTCTCGCTGCCACACCACGAAGGTTCCGTATCCGACGCCGGGTCGTTGGTAAGGGCAACGGGGTTATTGCCGTCCAATCCCATAATCATCACTTCAAGGTTTCCGCTTCGGCTGGACTGAAACGCAATGCGGCCTCCGGATACATAAGGAAGCGGCGTAGGCGTTGGTGTCGGAAAGGGCGTCGCAGTTGGCGGAGGAATGGGCGTTGGCGCAGGTGTCGGAGTCGGAACAGGGGTTGCGGCCGGCGCTGGCGTCGGGGTAGGAGCCGGGATCGCGGTCGGCGTTGGTGACGTAGTCGGAACCGGGGTCGCGGTCGGCGTTGGTGACGGAGCCGGAACCAGGGTTGCGGTCGGTGCCGGCGTCGGAGTTGGTAGAGGGGTCGGGACCCGCGTTGGCGTCGGAGGTGCAGTGGGCGCCGGAGAAGAGCGTTGCGGCAGCCGGGGAGATTTGCGTTGGTACAGAGAGGACGGTGGCGGTTGGGGCTGAGGGTGCAGCGTCAGCAGGGATTGTTCCCGCTTTTGGCTCAGACTGCTCGACAATGCCCCTGGATGGGCCAACTGTGAGCGCAAACCGGCTCAGGCTGCCTACCTGTGCCATCACGGTTGACGCGCGAAGGTCGGCGGTGGTCGGCAAAACATCCCAGGACATCGTCTCGTTGAGGTAGTGCTGTATGAAGAATCGAGAGTAATCGTTCCCAGCCAACGCCAACTCATTTGGCCCGATAACCATCGTCATCGAAATCATCTGCTGGAATTTGACCGGGCCGGCGGCAGTATCGATCGACTGCGCCGACAACTCAAAGAATCGGCCGGTGCTGATGAATCCCAGAGGCAAGCCAGGAGCTTCAGACAGTCCTGATTCTCGGTAAACGAGGGTGATTGGTGACGTGACTGACCCTGCCGGAACGACCACGGTCAGCAAGCTATCAACAGAGCGAAGCTCCACGTCGTCATTACCGGTGACGACTACTCCAACAGGACCAAGAAGCAGGGCGTTAAGTACACCGTCGCCGTCGGTCGACGGTTTCAAAGAAAGAACACCGAAGGCGATCAGTCCCGTCAGGAGGGTGCCCAACAGAATCAAAGGCAGGACGGCGAATATGGCCAAGTTGCCTATGGGTCAGAACCGGCCGTTCCCAGAGGGCCGGCGTGATCTGGACTGCCCCACAATCTAGCCAATAAGGCAGACTACACTCGGCGCGAGAACGAGTGGTCAGCCTAACAACCGCATTGGAGTCCGCCCTGCGTTGGCCCAACATCTAAACGACAACGGCGGTCAATATAACATGTCAGCCTAAAGTTGAGGGATATGGTGCGTGCCTGATGGGGTCAGAGGGATTTGCGAACGTAGAATACGCAATGGTCTATTGGCTTAGGATCGGTGAAATACATCAAACCTCCCAATTCGCCGGGGGAGTCAGCATGGACCAATTCGAATCGGAGGTTTTTCAAGACCTGCAGAAGTTCTTCTTCCTCGTACAGCCGGAAAGTCCGATTAACGCCGTAGTCCCGGTCAAAAACCGAGATTACTCCGCTGCCGTTCTTGAACATCAACTGCAATATCCCTCCCGGCTTGAGCACCCTTGTAAGCTCGGGAATAGCGGTCTCTTTGATGCTTTCTGGGTCTATATGCTGGATAACAGCATTGCACATCACGAAGTCGAAATGGCCGTCAGGAAATCCCAGGGGTTCTTTAAGATTTGCCACACCCACCCGGCCGGCAATCTCGGGGTGTCGAACCCGGGCTTCCTCGATGTTGTCCGGTACCGCGTCTATACCATGGATATCAAATCCTAATCCCCACAGACGGTATACGTCCCTCGCTCCCGCACCGCAGCCGGCATCCAGGCCTTTCTTTCCAGGCGCCAGTTCGACCAACCGGTCCAGCAGGTCCATGTCCCCTTTCAGCGCCGGATGGGATGACTTGATGTAAACCGATTGGAGGAATTGATGGGCAACGTCTGAGTAGCGCTGTGCGTGATGGCGGTAAAAATCTTCGGAATAATCCTCGGACTGTCCTTGGGAATGAATTTCAGACATCCATAGTCTCCTGGGATCTGACGGGTCCAGTCCGGCCAAACGAGGACGACGAATGCTCGGCTAGATATCCCTTGGTACCGTTCCAGTGGGCTGGGACTTGATCAGGACATCGAGATGGAAAACTCGATTGGCAGATCTCCCAGGTCTATCACGGTTGTCCCGCCCTCCGATTCTCCTTTTTGAATCAGTAATATGGTCATGCAGACTTCTGCGTTCGACATTTCAGCCTCTTTGGCCAAGCGGTGAAAGTATCCGGTCCCCCGCAACGCCTTTGGCTTGGGCTTCAACTGGAGAATAAAATTAGCCACTTCGTCGGCATCGTTCACGACATACGGCACCGTAGCGTCGATTCCGCCGCCTTCAAATTGGATGTTGTAGACCGAGTTTTGCTGCTCCCCGATGCCCTTAAGCAGCCTAATATCGACGAGAACGAACCGATCGGCAACCCGGTACATCTCTTTTAGCATGACCTGATAATTGGGTTCGTTGTTGAAAACGCTGGTGCAGTGGACAAGGTCGAAAGTGTTGTCCTCAAAGGGCAGGCCAAAGCCTTCTGTGACTATGAAGTTGGCCTCGGGGTATCTCTGTTGAGCCATTTCCACGGCGATTTTCGACAGATCGACCCCAGTATATTCAATCAAGGGTTCGTAGGAGCGCATGATGTTGAAGAACCCGCCCGAAGCACAGCCCACATCCAGCACTTTGACGCCGGGGAATAACACGCGAGGGAGAAATATTGTTTCAGATGGATAGAGGTCTGAAACCTCGTGGCGATGTTGAGAGTAATAATCTAGCGCGCTCTGCTTGGACCATTCTTCGGCCGTGCTCAATCAATGTCTCCATGGACAATCATGCGGTCGGTCTTAGCGGCATGTGCCGGCCGGTCCGGACTGTCGCGGTTAGCCGGATGTAGCGGAAGCTGAAACGAACATCTTTTCTGCGTACCGGAGATCCTCCAAAGTATCGATCTCCGCCCATCTGTTCTTTCCGGTCATCATGACGGTCATGTTCATGCGGCCGGACTGGATAAGTTTGGCGAAGGCCGCTTCGTAATACTGGTCCGTCCGGCCTTCGGCGATGAATTCCTCCATCTCCGGTATGATGGACTCCGCCAAGGTTTCACGGGACAGCCGGTAGATGTTCACGGTCTTCAAGACGGAGCGGTAATCAAAATCGGGGCCCTGGTCTGCTTTCAGCACCATAGCCTCCGCAACCCGACCATCGGCCAGTATCACCGTCCCGTTCATATGAGACTCGAAGCGGTCCACTATGGCCACGTTTTCGTCGTCCAAGCCCACCAATCGACCGATCAACTGGTCGTCAAATACGAGGTCTCCTTCCAACAGGAGTATGTCGTCGTCCAGGTTCGCTTTAGCCAGACAAAGAGAATACAGGTTGTTGGTATCGGAGTAGACCGTGTTCTCCACGTAGGAAAGGCTGACTCCGTGGAATTTTGCTCCAAAATGATCTCGGACGAAACCTGCCATGTGGCCAACTACGATAGTACATTCGTTGACCCCGGCGCTTCGCAGTGCATCTAATTGGTGTTCCATGATCGGCCTGCCTGCCACATGGACCATACATTTCGGGCAGGTACGAGTCAGCGGGTCGAGCCGAGTGCCCATTCCCGCGGAGAGAATCAGTCCTTTCATCACCTACCTCACTTCAACGGGTTCAATCTTGCCTGCCTCAGTGAACTCCGAAAGCCGCATGAGAGCGTCAACTAAGCGTGCGTTGTCCTCTTCGGTACGGCAGGCTACTCGTATGAAATTGTCTTCCAAACCCTCTTTAGACCCACAGTCGTTGACCAAGATACGGCAGTTTTCAAATAAGCGCTCCGCAAGCTCCCGCCCAGTGAATCCGTATGAGATCCAACAAAGGACGAAGTTTCCCTGCGTAGGATATGGGTACAGATACGGGACCGATTCCAGGCCTCGGACCAAATTTCTCGTCGCAGCCCTAACTTGGCGGCAAGATTCCTCATACTGCTGTTTGTAATCGCCCATTTCCTCTAGGAAAAACTGGGCGAGCGAATTGATACTCCAGATCGGCACGTCTTTCCGCAATTCCGCCAGCCGCTTTTCATTTCCTGTGGCGGCATAGCCAAGACGAATCCCCGGAATTCCGCAGTTCTTGGACAAGCTTTTTAGTACCAAAAGATTGGGATAATCGCCGATGAGGTCCAACACCGAGGGCTCCGGTTCTGCGTCGACGAAGTCCAAAAATGACTCGTCTACCAACACCAGGTTGAGAGATCTCATGCGGTCAAGAAAATGGACCACGTCGCTCTTGGACATGTAGCTACCTGTCGGGTTGTTTGGGCGGATAAGGAGCGCTGAGTCAGATTCTGTACTTTTGACGTGATTGATAAATTCGTCGATATCCAGGTCGAAACGCTGCGATGGTTTGAACGAGCAAACTTCCCGCCCCAGTATCTTGGCCCGGTTAACAAACTCTTCGAATGTGGGCACGGGCACGGCCAATCGATTTACGTACCGCGATACGACCGCGTTGATCAATTCGCTGGCGCCGTTGCCTACG
>Ga0207966_1001288_pt1 | contig 13808 bp, 11 predicted proteins | sample Knorr_S23_td_NAD_FD_185611 | JGI IMG/M metagenome (GOLD analysis project Ga0207966, IMG submission 185611) | Marine microbial communities from Southern Atlantic Ocean transect - Knorr_S23_td_NADW_ad_2500m_LV_B (SPAdes) (version 2) | ecosystem: Environmental > Aquatic > Marine > Oceanic | place... | reverse complement strand
AGGTTAATAGTTGGGAATTGTGAAGAGCGAAGAGTGATGAATGAAGAGTGATGAGTAAAGTGTGAAGAGTGAAGAACAAAGTGTGAAGTGTGAAGAATGAAGTGTGAAGAGCGAAGAGTGATGAGTGAAGAGTGAAGAGTGAAGAACAAAGTGTAAAGTGTGAAGTGTGAAGAACAAAGTGTGAAGTGTGAAGTTAGAAAATGCCTTTTAAATTTAACAAAAATCAAAATCCTCAGTCACTTCTACTTGTTAACTGTAAATTGCCAACCGAAAACTGCTAATTGACTATAATGAAACGCATAGGCCTTCTTTCTGACACCCACTCTTTTTTAGACCCCGCCGTATTCAAATATTTTGAAAACTGCGATGAGGTTTGGCATGCTGGCGACATTGGCGATGTGGAGGTTTTAGACCAATTGAAGGCTTTCAAAAAAACTCGAGCCGTTTATGGTAATATCGACTCACATACGATCCGAAAAGAATGCCCACTTCATCAGCGATTTATGTGTGAAGATGTGGATGTTTGGATTACACATATTGGAGGCTATCCAAAACGCTATTCTCCCCCTATTCGGAAAGAAATAAAAACCAATCCCCCGAAACTATTTATCACAGGGCATTCGCACATCTTAAAGGTGATGTACGACAAAGACTTATCGCTGTTACACATGAATCCAGGGGCAGCAGGAAAACATGGATTTCACCAAGTAAAAACCTTATTGCGCTTTGTTATTGACGGAAAAGAAATAAAAGACCTAGAAGTAATTGAGTTGGGGAAACGATAAAGATCTCAAGCCCTCTCTCCAAGGGTTAGGGTTAAATTAATTGTCTTCCTGAGTCTGTCGAAGGATAAAACAATTAATTTGCCACTATAGGACGATACAAAATGACTTCTGTGCCCAGGGCTTAAACCCTAGGTTAAGGTATTTATCGAATACGGTCTGCTGAACGAACCAAATCGTCGTCATTTCTGACTCCTTTATAAGCCAATACTAAGGCCACAAAAGCGAATGACAAGAGTATAATACAATTGGTGTTTAGGCTAGCATCAAACTCACGAATAAGCATAAATAAGCGAACGCCAATAACCATCTCGGTTAACACGGCCAATCTGATGAGCTTCATTTGGAATTTGCGGTTCTTAAACATAAAAAGTGCCAATGCACTCAATACAATACCCGCAATTGTTAAGATGAACATTTTCGTATCATCCTGAGCCATAAACGAGTCTTCGTTAAAGGTCCATACTGGAACTTTAAAAGACACTAAGGCCATAGCTATTATTGCTATTGATAGGTATATAGATTGTATTCTTTGTATCATCTAGTTTTCTTTTGCCCAAAAATAGAGAATAAGCGCTAATTAAATAATTATTGATGAGTAATTAATAATGTGATGTTCAAGATTTAGCATATAACTCTTAGCTTATTAACTAATAATTTGTATTATTGCAATATTAATTCTAGTTCCTATATCAAAAAAGGAACCATTCCTCAAACATCATTCTGATAAAACAAGTCGCTTTCGACTTCAACTATACTCATAACATTTTATTTATATGTACGACATTTTAAACCTAAAAGGCATGCTACTTCCTGAATTACAGGATATAGCAAAAGGACTTAATGTTGGTAAGTACAGATCTTACAAAAAAATGGATCTTATTTACCAAATTTTAGACAACCAAGCCGTAAACCCACAAGCTGCTAAGACTCCTAAAAAAGAGAAAACAGTTTCTCAAGGAGCCCTTAAGAAAGCCCCTGCTTCTGCAGATAAAAAAACTCCAGAAGTGAAAAAAGTTACTGAAGAAAAATCAAAATCTAAAGAAGATACTAGAGATCCAAAGGCTCAAAAAAGCACTCCTGTTCAACGCGATCGTGTGTTGAGACCTCGAAGAATAAATGAATCTCAGTTAGATAGAATTAAGAGAGTAGAGGGAAGAATTACTCCTAAAAAGGATGATGCTTCTGCAAGACCGAATAAACCAGAAGCAGCTCCCGAAACTCCTAACAAGCCTGTAGCTACTAAACAAGCCGATAAACCTAGTCCAATAAAACGCGAGGCTAGTCCAAGACAGGATCGTCCTCAGCAAAGGTCTCAACAAGCGCCTCAGCAAAGACAACAGCCTGTTCACAAACACAAGCCAAACCCACAACAGTCTAGAGATAAAAGTCGCGATCAACGTAACGGTAGAAATGATCAAAGATCAAACAAAGCTGCCGAGTTTGAGTTCGAAGGAATTGTTACTAGTCAAGGGGTTTTAGAAGTAATGCCTGATGGATACGGATTTTTACGTTCTTCAGATTACAACTACTTAAGTTCTCCTGATGATGTGTATGTATCACATTCGCAGATTAAACTTTTTGGTTTAAAAACTGGTGATACAGTTCAAGGTGAAGTTCGCCCTCCTAAAGAAGGTGAGAAATACTTCCCTTTAACAAAGATTGATAAAATCAACGGCCGTGACCCTTCTTATGTTAGAGATCGTGTTGCCTTTGAACATTTAACACCACTTTTCCCTGACGAGAAATTCAATATTACAGAGAAAAACCCTAGTATTTCTACTCGTATTATCGACTTGTTCTCGCCTATTGGTAAAGGTCAACGTGGATTAATTGTTGCCCAGCCTAAGACAGGTAAAACAGTACTTCTTAAAGAAGTAGCCAATGCAATCGCCGCGAATCATCCAGAAGTATACATGATTGTACTTTTGATTGACGAGCGTCCTGAGGAGGTTACCGATATGGCGCGTACGGTGAATGCCGAAGTAGTTTCTTCTACCTTCGACGAACCAGCCGACAGACATGTAAAAGTGGCTAATATCGTTTTAGAAAAAGCAAAACGTATGGTTGAGTGTGGTCACGATGTAGTTATCCTACTCGACTCTATTACTCGATTGGCACGTGCATACAACACAGTAGCTCCTGCTTCGGGTAAAATCCTTTCGGGTGGTATTGATGCCAATGCACTTCACAAGCCAAAACGTTTCTTTGGTGCAGCGCGTAATATCGAAAATGGTGGTTCACTAACCATTATTGCTACCGCTCTAGTTGATACAGGTTCTAAAATGGACGAGGTTATATTTGAAGAGTTTAAAGGAACTGGTAATATGGAGATGCAATTAGATAGAAAGATTGCTAACAAGCGTATCTATCCAGCTATCGACCTTGTAAACTCAAGTACGCGTCGTGAAGACCTTATTATGGGTAAAGAAGAATTACAACGTATGTGGATTATGAGAAAGCATCTTGCTGATATGACTCCTATGGAAGCAATGGATTTCTTGAAAGACCGCATCAAACGTACCGACAATAATGCAGAGTTCCTTATTTCGATGAACAGCTAATAAACTGAACGCTAAGTTCATTTAATATATAAAGAAGGCCATCTCAAAAAGATGGTCTTTTTTTTATGCATGAAATTCTAGTACGCTTTAACCACTCCTAAACTAAATAATTAATTAACATGCTGATTTTCACTTGCATACAATAAACTGATTTTGTATATTGTAAGTAGTTCAAATTAAAGGATGAAGATCATGGTATTTGAGAAAAAATGTAAACATTGCGAGCGATGGTCTTGGGGAAAGAAATTAGTTTGTGAAAGCTGTTCAAAACCTCTCGATAAAGTGCGCTTGCGTGATTTTCTCAAACGCAGTCATCGTCCCGATCCATTTGTATTAAATTTATTTGAAGTTCACGCGGGAGACGGTCACAATATGATTATCTCCAAAAATATAGCGCGTGTAGTTTCTTATCTATTCTTGGGCGTCGCAGCATTTATTACTTTGCTAATTGTAATTGCCACTGGCATTTATTAATTCAAACCGACTTCTTCCGGATAGATTTCTCTATAAAAAGCCTCCCGAGTAATCGGGAGGCTTCCTCATGTTATAAAGTTCTTATCTACCGTGACACTGCTTGTATTTTTTACCACTACCACAAGGACAAGGTTCATTTCTGCCTATTTTAGCTTCGGTGCGAACGGGTTGCGCCTTAGGAGCTTGCTGTCTTCCCGGAGCTTGAGTATTAGCCGTTGAGCTAGAAGTATATTGAGGCATTTCCATTCTCGAAGCAGTCATCCCTGGAGCTTCTCTACGAGGAACTTGAGCTTGCTGTACTTGCTTTGGATCGCGAACTGGAAGATTCGCCTTAAACAAGAAGGATATGATATCTCTATTTAACTTCTCAATCATCGAACGGAATAAGTTGAAAGACTCAAACTTATAGATCAATAATGGATCTTTTTGCTCGTAAACCGCATTTTGTACCGATTGCTTCAACTCATCCATCTCGCGTAAATGTACTTTCCACGATTCATCAATGATAGCTAGTGTAATATTTTTCTCAAATGAATTGATCAAAGCTTTACCCTCAGTTTCGTATGCTTCGGTAAGGTTTGTTACCACTTGCATCACTTTAGAACCATCGGTAAATGGAACTACAATATTTTCAAATTTTGCATTTTCATCTTCGAAAACTCCCTTAATAACAGGGAAAGCCGTTTCCGCAATGCGCTCCATCTTTGAACGGTATGCTTTTAAACTCCCCTCATAGAGCGAGTCTACTAAATCCCCTAACTTACCATTATTGAAAGTCTCTTCGTCAAAAGGACAATCCATAGAGAATGAACGAAGAACATCTAATTTCAAACCTTCGTAGTCATTCACTTCATGATGATGTTGCACTAATAATTGACACATATCATAACACATGTTCGTGATATCAACCGAAAGTCTATCTCCTTTCAATGCGTGACGACGCAATCTGTAAACCACCTCACGTTGAGAGTTCATCACATCATCATATTCTAAGAGGCGCTTACGAACACCAAAGTTATTTTCTTCAACTTTACGTTGTGCACGTTCAATCGACTTCGAAATCATAGAGTGCTGAATTACTTCGCCCTCTTCCAAGCCCATACGATCCATTAGTTTGGCTATACGCTCCGAACCAAATAAACGCATCAACTTATCGTCGAGAGAAATAAAGAATTGTGAAGAACCCACATCCCCTTGACGTCCCGAACGACCTCTTAACTGACGGTCAACACGACGAGAATCGTGTCGCTCAGTACCTACAATGGCTAAACCACCCGATTGTTTTACTTCGTCTGACAACTTAATATCCGTACCACGACCAGCCATATTGGTAGCAATGGTCACTTTTCCAGGCTGTCCTGCTTCTGCAACAATATCCGCTTCACGCTGATGTTTTTTGGCGTTCAGTACATTGTGGTCTATCCCTCTAATTTGAAGAATACGAGATAACTTCTCAGATATATCAACCGAAGTAGTACCCACCAATACCGGTCTTCCCGACTTTGATAGACTAACCACTTCTTCTACTACCGCATTGTATTTTTCACGTTGCGATTTAAATACTTTATCCTCGTGATCGATTCTTGAAATTGGGCGATTGGTAGGAATCACAATCACATCCAACTCATAGATATCCCAAAGCTCTCCTGCTTCCGTTTCAGCTGTACCCGTCATCCCTGACAGTTTGTTATACATTCTGAAATAATTCTGAAGCGTTACTGTAGCATGGGTTTGCGTTGCCGCTTCAATCTTCACATTCTCTTTTGCCTCAATTGCTTGGTGGAGCCCATCAGAATAACGACGACCTTCCATGATACGACCTGTTTGCTCGTCAACAATTTTCACCTTGTTGTCCATCACCACATAGTCAACTTCCTTCTCAAATAAAGCATAAGATTTCAGAAGCTGATTCATGGTATGAATACGCTCGCTCTTAACAGCGAAATCACGCATCAAGGTCTCTTTCTCTTCCATCACTTCTTCACCAGCCTTCGCTTTATCTTCTAGCTTGGCTAGCTCAGTACCTACATCTGGTAGGATGTAAAAATTACCGTCGGCAACATTAGCAGAAAGTAAATCAACACCTTTATCCGTCAATTCAATAGAATTGTTCTTTTCATCGATAGTGAAAAATAAATCATCATCGATAAGGTACATTTCCTTTGACTGATCTTGCATGTAGAAATTCTCAGTTTTCTGAAGTAGCATTTTCACTCCTTCTTCACTCAAGAATTTTATCAAGGCATTGGTCTTTGGCAAACCTCTAAAAGCACGAAGTAATTTCTTGCCGGCTTCGTCTTTATTTCCTTCAGTAAAAAGTTTTTTAGCTTCAGAAAGCTCAGAAGTAACTAACTTTTTCTGCTCAGAATATATCTTCTCAATCTGTGGTTTCAACTCCACAAACTCGTGTTCATCTCCTTTAGGTACAGGTCCCGATATAATCAAAGGTGTACGTGCATCATCAATCAGTACAGAATCCACCTCATCGACAATGGCATAGTTATGCTCGCGTTGAACTAAATCTTCTTGCGAACGCGCCATATTATCTCTCAGGTAATCGAAACCAAATTCATTGTTCGTACCAAAGGTAATATCACAACGGTATGCTTTTCTTCTTGCATCAGAATTAGGTTGATGCTTATCGATACAGTCAACCGATAAACCATGGAACTGATACAAAGGACCCATCCACTCCGAGTCACGTTTTGCTAGATAATCGTTAACGGTTACCACATGCACCCCTTTACCAGACAAGGCATTTAAGTAAACAGGAAGTGTAGCCACTAAGGTTTTACCTTCACCGGTTTGCATCTCGGCAACTTTACCACCGTGAAGCACTTTTGCACCAATCAGCTGCACATCATAGTGAATCATATTCCAAGACAGATCGACACCAGAAGCCATCCATTCGTTGGCCCAAATTGCTTTTTCTCCCTCAATGTTCACAAAATCGAAGTTAGCTGCTAAGTCTCTATCAAAATCTTGGGCAGTTACTTCTAGAGCTCCATTTTCGGAAAGACGCTTGGCAGTTTCTTTAACAACAGCAAAAGCTTCTGGAAGAATCTCATTGAGTGTGCCCTCAGTAATTTCTTCTACACTATTTTTTAGTTCGTCAATCTTCTTATAAGCAGCCTCTCTGTCAACAACCGGAATTTCTTCGATCTCTATAGCAGCTTGGATTTTGGCAATTTCTGTCTCTTGAGAAGAAATACGTTCAGCTATGCGGCTTTTAAAATCAAATGTACGGGCACGAAGCTCGTCGTCTGATAATAAAACAATCGCTTTTTCAGCTTGGTGAACTTTATCGACGATGGGTTGTAGCTCCTTAAAATCTTTCTCTGCTTTGGACCCAAAAAACTTTCCTAAAATATTCTGTATAAAACTCATTTTCTATTTTTTCAACGGATAACAAATGTAGCTAAAATGCGCTAATCTTCTTATTTAATTACGGTCTTTATCCTGACAAAAACAAAGCCAAAAACGCAAATATGACAAAGCGTAATTTACTCAAAATTATTAGACTTAAAATACGACTTTTTGTATTGAATTACTGACATGTGGTAAATAATCGATGTCATATACAACAGTCAAATCGATAAGCTGAAATATTATGACAAGCAAAAATTAATCGCAAAAAAAAGCCCTGCATTAAGCGGGGCTGTCTATTAATATTCCTCTTCGTTCCAGAGAAAATCTTCTTCTGTCGGATAATCTGGCCAAATTTCTTCTATTGACTCATAAATATCACCCTCATCTTCTATCGCCTGCAAATTCTCCACCACTTCCAAAGGGGCACCAGTACGAATCGCATAATCAATTAATTCGTCTTTCGTTGCCGGCCAAGGAGCGTCACTCAAATAGGATGCTAATTCCAAAGTCCAATACATACTTCTCTTGTTCTAATTTTTTGCAAATATAATTTATTTCATAAACTGAGCAAATCTATTCTCAGTCATCTCTTACTTATTCTTTTCGGGCAACCAAGGAATCTCTTTAGCACCAAGGCTTTTGGCAAGAAAGCGGGAAAGTACAAAAAGATAATCAGACAAGCGATTTAAATATTGGATTACTAGAAGTTCTATATCGTTATCCTCAGCCAGCTCAACACTTAAGCGCTCTGCTCGCCTACATACACAACGCGCTACATGGCAGTAAGAAACTGTTGGATGCCCTCCAGGTAAAACAAAAGCTTTAATCGGATCAAGAGTCAGTTCCATGGCATCAATTGCCTGCTCCAAAACCTCTACATCATCTTGTTTTATGAGAGGTAATCTAATTTTAGCCTTCTCACTTTCAGTAGCCAACAAAGCCCCAAGCGTAAATAATCGATCTTGAATTCTTTGGATTTCTTGATTGCGAATTTCATCCGCAGATAAATCGCGTAGTAAACCCATATAAGAGTTCAATTCATCCACTGTGCCATAGGCATGAATTCGCAAATGCCCTTTTGAAACTCTTTGGCCTCCAAATAAAGAAGTCTGTCCTTTATCGCCTGTTTTAGTATATACCTTCATACTTATCTCCTTAATTTCACAATTTTCTTATTTAGTAAATCAGATTCTACCAAACCATCGCGCAAACGAAGAATACGATGTGCATGACTTGCCACCTCTTCCTCGTGTGTCACTATAATTACGGTATTTCCCATCTGATGAATCTCTTCAAACAAATGCATAATATCTAAAGATGTTGTAGAATCTAAATTCCCCGTAGGCTCATCGGCCAATATAATAGAGGGATTATTCACCATGGCTCGTGCAATCGCCACACGCTGCCGTTGACCACCAGACAATTGATTTGGACGATGGTCCATACGATCACCCAAGCCAACTTTCACCAATACATCTGTAGCTCTTTCATTTCTTTCTTGAGCACTCATCCCAGCATAAATCAAAGGCAAGGCTACATTGTCTAATGCAGTTAATCGTGGAAGTAAATTAAAAGTTTGAAAAACGAATCCGATTTCCTTATTACGAATTTCTGCCAGCTCATTATCCTTTAAGGAACTTACAGAGGCCCCATTCAAACTATAGGTGCCCGAAGTTGCCGTATCTAAACAACCCAATAAATTCATCAAAGTAGATTTCCCGCTCCCAGAGGGGCCCATCATTGCGAGATATTCGTTTTTATTAACGGACACATCAATGCCTTTCAGCGCTCGAACGATTTCGGATCCTACGCGAAATTCTCTGGTTAAACCTTTTATATCAATAATTGGATTGGACATATATTTGGTGTTAGGTACTTTATATTGTTATAAGTGTGGATTTATTAATGTAAACCTAAAGCCTTACATTAAACTTTAACTCATTCTAACTACGAAATGTTGTTTCGCTTGATTTTTATCGATAAGCAATATACCAAATTGAAATAAATCTATTGAAATCGACAGCTCTTTTGAGCTACAAAGCTCATTCCAAATTGCATCTTTGGCTTTATTTTGGTGAGGCTTATAAATAATCACACATTTATAATCCGACAATGAAGTCATTAGTAAATCATTTATCTCTTCACAGAAACACATCTCTGTGGGTATATTCTCATGAATCAACACCCCTTCGCTAGCCAACAGTTCATGCTCTTTCTCTGTATAATCTCCGAGAGAAGAAACAGACAGGGTCTTGAGGTTTGTAGGAATAGATAAGGCTAAAGCTACAGGGAAATTCGCTTCTTGAAGCAATACAGAATCGGGCTTATAGAAAGCTGCCCAGCGGTACAAAAAAAGGGCATCTCGCTCAGATATGTCTTTTGAATAAGCAGGGAGTATAGCCCTAAATCGTCTAAAAAAGTAAAACTCTTTCTGAGCCGAAATCACCTCATTATAAAAATCAAACAAAAAAGGAGAGTGTAAACCGTGAGAATTCACAGCCTTATACCTATAAGTTAGATATCTGCATACTCTAAAAAGCACATCTCTTAATACACGCATTAATAATTAATAATTACCCTACTAGTTCGGCCAACTCCATCCATCTATCCGTTTTCTCAGCAATCTCATCGTCTAAAGCCTTTAAACGCAAACCTAGTTCCTTCATCTTTTCGACATCTAAACTAGGATCGTTAAACTGCTCTCCGATAGAGACCTTCCCTTGTTCCAAAGCATCAATCACAGATTCAATGGTATCATATTCTTTCTTCTCCTTATAGGTGAGTTTACGCTTTTCAGAAACTTCAACTTTAGCGATAACTTTTTCTTTAGACTTAACTATTTTCAGCTTACCATCAGCAGTAACATTCTCTCTGTAGTCAGTATAATTCCCTGGGAAATCCTTCACCTTACCTTCACCTTCAAAAACGAATAAATGATCAACCAATCGATCCATAAAGTAACGGTCGTGAGATACCGTAATCATACAACCCTCAAACTCATCTAAGAAATCTTCGAGAACTTTAAGAGTTATCAAATCCAAGTCATTGGTAGGCTCATCGAGGATTAAGAAGTTGGGGTTTTTCATCAAGATTGTAAGCAAGTACAATCGCTTCTTCTCACCACCACTCAGCACCGAAACGCGCTTCCATTGCGCATCTTTAGTAAACAGAAAACGCTCTAACATTTGTGCAGCAGTCAACTTACGACCACCCGCCAAAGGAATATACTCAGCAATATCGCGGACAATTTCAATCACGCGCTTACTTTCGTCCATCTTCATACCACTTTGGGTATAATACCCAATCACTACCGTATCACCGACAACAATTTTACCAGCATCGATCGATTCGGCACCTGTAAGCATATTCAATACAGTAGTTTTTCCTACTCCATTCTTCCCTACAATTCCAATGCGGTCGCGCTTCTTAAAAGTATAGGTAAACTGATCGAGGATTTTAAGATCGCCATAGGCCTTCGACACTTTGTGGAGTTCTAAAATCTTAGAGCCCAAGCGCGTCATTTGCACTTCTAGCTGAACTTTTTCGTTCTTGATTCTTTTTTTAGCAGATTTCTCTACATCATAAAAACTATCGATACGGGCTTTCGACTTCGTACCACGAGCTTTTGGTTGCCTGCGCATCCACTCCAGCTCTTTGGAATAAAGATTTTTCGCCTTATCGATATTCGTCTGCATTACTGTCTGACGCTCTTGCTTCTTTTCTAAATAATAGGTGTAATTCCCTTTGTACCTAAATAGCTCGCCCTCTTCTAACTCTAGAATTTCATTACAAATAGCATCCAAGAAATAACGGTCGTGAGTAACCATAAAGAGCGTTACTTGCTCTTTGGTAAGGTACTCTTCCAACCATTCAATCATTTGTAAATCTAGATGGTTGGTAGGCTCATCAAGGATTAAAAAGTCGGGCTGATCGATCAAAATCTTGGCCAGAGAAAGTCTTTTTCGTTGACCTCCAGAAAGCACAGAAATCTCTTGCTTCAACTCATCGAGTTTTAACTTCGATAAAATTGTTTTCACTTTCACTTCATAGTCCCAAGCTTGCAACTGATCCATTTTGTCGAATGCATTTTGGAAGGCATCGGCATTTTCGGGATTCAACAGCGCAGCTTCGTACTCCTGAATTGCTGAAAGCATTGGATTTTCGGATTCGTAAATCGCTTCGAAAATTGTTTTAGCATCGCCAAAATCAGACTCTTGCTGCAAGAAAGCCACCTTAATACCCTTACGCCAGACTACTTCCCCAGTATCAGTAGACTCTAATCCAGCTAAGGCTCTCAAAATGGTGGTTTTCCCCGTTCCATTCCGAGCAACTAAAGCTACTTTTTGCCCTTGGTCAATACCAAAGAATAATCCTTTAAAAAGAGTTTGAATCCCGTAGGATTTCCCTAAATCTTGTACCGATAAATAATTCATAACACCCCTATAGACCCCTCAAGGGGACAGTTACAACCGACAATTATTAATTAATCATCAGTAATTATCAATTAATAATAGTTTTCTTTCAAAAGGTAATTCCCAACATAGTCGGCAACACCCTCCTCTAATGTGTGAAAAGTTTTGTTGTATCCAATACTTTTTAGCTTCGACATATTTGCCTCAGTAAAATACTGGTATTTATCGCGAATATCGGCTGGCGTATCTATAAAACTAATGTCTTCTTGAACATCCATTCCTTTAAAAGTAGCCTTAGCCAAATCGAGAAAAGCTCTCGCCTTACCCGTTCCTAAATTGTACAAACCAGAATCTTTGCGATGGTGTAAGAAGAAATACAATACCTCTACCACATCCTTCACATAAACGAAATCGCGCAATTGCATTCCATTTTCAAAATCTGGGTTGTGCGAACGGAACAATTTCATAGCACCCGTTTCCCCTACTTGCTTAAAAGTATGGTAAACCACCGATGCCATTCGACTTTTATGATATTCGTTAGGACCATACACGTTAAAGAACTTCATTCCAGCCCAAAAATAAGGTTGGCGTTCTTGTGCAAGCGCCCATTTATCAAAATCGTTTTTCGAATCTCCATAAGGATTTAGTGGAATCAACTTATCGACCACTTTATGAGAGTCCTCATAACCTTGCTCTCCCAAACCATAAGTGGCGGCAGAAGAAGCATACAATAATGGAATACCATATTCTACACAGGCATTCCACATTTGTTTGGTATAATTCAGGTTTAGCTTATCGAAAAGGTCAACATCAAACTCACTTGTATCGGTACGTGCACCAATATGAAATATGAACTGAATATGATTTTCATTTTCTGACAACCAGTCAAAAAAGTCGTCGCGCTGAACTTTTGCCGTGAAAGTTTTACCCTGGAGATTGGCGTTTTTATCCTCCCGAGAAAAATCATCAACAACAATAATATCCTTAAAGCCCTCTTGGTTTAACTTCGAAACCATGCAGGAGCCTATAAATCCGGCTGCACCTGTAACTACAATCATAAATCTTATTTCATCAATTCGATCGCCTTATCCGTATCTTCGGTAGGCATCTGACACACTTTGTTTTCGCAGACAAAGATACGTGTTTGTCCTTTGCTATAGCGATTTTCAAGTAGTGGAAGTTTACTCTCTTTTGTAGAACCACACAACATCTTATTTGGAATATAAGTAGCGTGTAAGTCTACCGATTTCTGCCTAGCATCTTTACCTAATACAGCTACCTCGTAGAAAGGATGTACTTGATTGATTAATAAGTTTAGCCAATTGGAATATCCCGAAGGATACGACCCCACTTTATCGATTACATTATTCAGCATCTGAATAGCCTTTTCATTATAATCAGCTCTATCATAATGATGCCCTAAAACGAATAAATTATTAGCCATTGCAGAGTTAGAAGCAGGAATCACATTGTCGTTAACTTCCATTTTACGAGCAATTAAAGCAGGATCTTCATCCGAAGTAAAGAAGAACATTCTAGATTCATCATCGTAAAAATGCTCTATAGAATAAGCCATCAAAGCATCTGCTTCTTTCAGCCATATCTCATCAAAAGTAGCTTCGTATAATTTCAAGAAAGCATCAATTACAAAAGCATAATCTTCTAAATAACCGTTAATCGTTGAACGACCTTCTTTGTAGGAATGATTCAAGCCACCATCTCTGCGCAACTGCTTTTTCAAGATGAACTTGGCATTGTCTAAAGCCACATCCAAGAAGTGCTGCTCACCAAAAGTAAGATAAGCATCCACATAACCTTTCAACATCAATCCATTCCAAGAAGTCAAAGTTTTATCATCTAAGCCAGGTCGAATTCGCGTATCGCGTTCCTTCATCAAAATCTTTTCGGAAACAGCCATTTTGGCTTGTAGTTCCTCAACTGAAAGATTGTGTTTTTTTGCTAGTGTCGCATCGTCATCCTCACGGAGTAAAATATAATTATCGTGCTCCCAATAACCTTTGTTATTCACATTATAATAATCGGCAAAGAGTGGATATTCATCTCCCAATAGGGCCATCAAGTCCTCTTTCTTCCAGATGTAAAACTTACCTTCTTCACCATCGCTATCAGCATCTAAAGCTGAATAAAAAGCAGACTCTTTAGACTGAAGTTCACGCTCAATAAACTCAAGTGTTCCGTAAACCAAT
>Ga0207966_1001283_pt1 | contig 13869 bp, 7 predicted proteins | sample Knorr_S23_td_NAD_FD_185611 | JGI IMG/M metagenome (GOLD analysis project Ga0207966, IMG submission 185611) | Marine microbial communities from Southern Atlantic Ocean transect - Knorr_S23_td_NADW_ad_2500m_LV_B (SPAdes) (version 2) | ecosystem: Environmental > Aquatic > Marine > Oceanic | place... | reverse complement strand
GAGGAGGGTAAAAAAGACGGCAAGAAAAAACTCATTATCATTGCCGCCGCCGTGCTGGTGTTGATCCTGGGTGGCGGCGGCGCCTATTTCGCCAGCCTTTTCGATTCCTCGCCCGGTGCCAAGGGGCCGACCCGGATCGCGGTCATCGATTTGGGGGAGTCGGTGATGCATGAATTCACGCAAATCAAGGCCGACCTGAAAACCGGAAAGTGCCGCTCGCCGCTGTTGCGCACCACGTTCATCCTGCAGATGAGAAGCACGGACCTAAAACGCGTTCAGGCCATGGAGCTGCAGATTACGGACACCATCCGGTCGTACCTCCGCGACCGCGAACGCAGCGACTTGGTCGGCAGGAAAAGCGAGGAAAGGATGCGCTTCGAGACCACCCAAATCATCAACGACCTGATCGCGCCGTCGAAGATTCAGGGCATCCTGTTCAAGGAATTCGTGCTTCAGTAGCGAAACGCCCTTTTCGTCCCCTGGCCTATTCGTCCCCCCGGCCCTTTTCCTCCACCCGGATCGCCAGGGCGGCGGCCATGAAATCGTCCAGGTCGCCGTCGAGCACGCCCTGGACATTCGAGGTTTCGACCTCGGTGCGGGTGTCCTTGACCATCTGATAGGGCTGCATGACGTAGGACCGGATCTGGTGCCCCCAGCCGATGTCGGTCTTCGCCCCGCGGTCGGCCTGGGTTTCCTCCTCGCGTTTTTGCAGCTCGAGTTCGTAAAGCCGCGCCTTCAGCATGCTCATGGCGGTGGCCCGGTTCTTGTGCTGAGAGCGGCTGCTCTGGCATTGAACGACGATGCCCGACGGTTCGTGGGTGAGGCGGATGGCGCTGTCGGTCTTATTGACGTGCTGGCCGCCGGCGCCGGACGCCCGGTAGGTGTCGACGCGCAGGTCCTTGTCCTCGATCTCGATCTCGATTTCGTCGTCGATGACCGGATAGACCCAGGCCGAGGCGAACGAGGTGTGGCGGCGCGAGGATGAATCGTAAGGCGAGATGCGGACCAGCCGGTGGACGCCGCTTTCGGTCTTCAGCCAGCCATAGGCGTTGTGGCCGATGATCTTGACCGTCGCCGACTTCAGCCCCGCTTCCTCGCCGGCGCTTTCCTCCAGCCATTCGACCGTGTGCCCGTGCGCCTCGGCCCAGCGCGAATACATGCGCAACAGCATCTCGGCCCAGTCCTGGGCCTCGGTGCCGCCGGCCCCGGCGTGGACTTCCAGGTAACAGTCGTTGGCGTCGGCCTCGCCCGACAACAGGGTCTGCAATTCGGCCCTGGCGGTCCGCGCCTGGAGCTTTTTCAAGGCGCCCTCGGCCTCGCCGGCAACATCGGCGTCGTCTTCCGATTCGGCCAATTCCAGGAGTTCCAGGTTATCGGCGAGCTCGCGTTCGAAGGAATCGATCTCGTCCAGGCTCGCTTCCAGGCGCGTACGCTCGCGCATCACGGCCTGCGCCTCTTCGGTATTGTTCCAGAGATCAGGGTCTTCGGCCCGGGCGTTAAGGTCGTCGAGGCGGTGGCGCGCGGTGTCGTAGTCAAAGGTGCCTCCTCAGCAGTTCCAGCGACTGCTTTATCTCCGAGGCCAGGCTTTCGATTTTGGCGCGCATCTTGGCACCCTTCGGTGGGGACGTGGCTCGTTTTTATCCGGCTTCCCGACCCAGGACAAGCCCTCCGCGACATCCGAAAGACGCCTATGCTAAAATAGGGCGAAATTTCCGGTCCATCGTAAAATGTCGTGTCCAGGGTGTTTCGGTATGCAGCGGTTTGTTTTTCTGGCGGTCCTTGCCGCCCTGTTCCTGGGACATTTTGGTTAGCACGCGCAAGCGGGCGACTTCAGGGATGCCATGGTGCAGGGAAAGGCGCTTCAGAAGGCGGGAAAATTCGCCGAGGCGATTCCGTATTTCGAACAGGCGGTCGATTACGGAGAAGGAAGGTTCGGCGACGGCCACCCGAAATTGGCCAAGGCCCTGGAATGGCTGGCCAATGCTCACCGCCAAGCCGGGAACCTCGAGAAAGCAGGGCCGCTTTACAAGCGCGCCCTGGAGATTTGGCAGAACGCCAGGGGACCCGGCCACCCCAAGGTCGGCAAAATCCTTAATTCGTTGGGAAACCTGTACCGGAAACAGGGCCGATACGGCGAGGCGGAAAAGACCCTGAAGCGCAGCCTCGAGGTGCTGGAAAACAAATTGGGGAAAGACCACCCCCAATACGCCAAGACCCTCGACCAACTGGGAAGCCTCTATCGGGAACTGGGCCGTTTCGAAGAGGCGGAAAAGGTCCTCAAGCAAGCCCTGGCCATTCGCCAACGGCGCAAGGGGCCTGAACACAAAAGCGTCGGGCAGTCGCTCCACAACCTGGCCAACATTTACCGCCAAATTGGCCGGTATGCGGAAGCCGAGGATTTCTACCCCCGGGCGCTAGCGATCCGGGAAAAGACCCCCGGCGCCGAACACAGCGGCCTGGCCAAGACCCTCGACCGGTTGGGCGACCTGTACCGGCGACTGAAGCGTTTCGAGGCCGCGGAAAAAGCGCTCCTGCGCGCCTTGACCATCCGCCAACGCACCAAAGGCGAGAATCACAAAAGCGTCGGGCAGTCGAAGCACAACCTGGCCAACCTCTACCGCGACACCCAAAGACCCGCCAAGGCCGAAAAGTTCTACCCCCAGAAAATCCAGATCAAGGAAAAGGCCCTGGGCCCGGACCATTCGTCCGTGGCCAAGGCCATCGCCGACTACGGCCGGCTCAGGCTTGACCAGGGCAAGAACGACGAGGCGATACCCCTGTTCAAGCGGGCGCTCCGGGTCCAGGAGAAGGCGTTGGACCCTGAACATGCCGCCGAATGACATCGAAAACCGCCAAAATTACAGAGTAATACAGAGAAAACACCGACCCGTCAGCCACCCAATGACCACCGAATGCCGACCGATGCCCACCGATGCCTACCGTGGGAATCCAGCCGCCGGGAACGCCGGCTCTCTGGGGTTCTGTTGGGCGCTCAGTAAAGCCCGCCGGTGCCGGTCACCGGCTGGCGGTCGCCGCCGGACCAGCTTTGCCCTTCCAGGACTTCCGAGCGCCCGGAAGGGATGGTACCCGGCTTGAAGGCTTCGAGGATGACGTCTTTGTCCCCCGGGCGCGCCAATTGGCCGGTGGAAACGTTGACCCGCACCAGGCGGATGCCCGGCGGGATGCGGAACGGAATCGCGGCTTTGTCCTTCAACGCCGCCGCCATGAAGTCGCGGAACACCGGCGCGGCGACGCTGGAGCCGGTTTCGTGGCGGCCGAGCGGCTTCGGTTTGTCGAAGCCGATGAAAACGCCGACCGCCAGATCGGGCGTAAAACCGATGAACCAGGTGTCCAATTCCCTGTTGGTGGTCCCGGTCTTGCCGGCCAAGGGTTTGCCGACCGCCCGGACTCGTCTTCCGGTGCCCCTCTTGATGACGCCCTGGAGCATGGTCACCACCTGATAGGCGCTGCCCGGCTCGGTCACCGGGGGGCGGGTATCAGCGATCTCCGGCACCGACTGGCGGGTCCAGTAGGTGGCCCGGCAGTGGGGGCAGTTGCGCCGGTCATGGCGGAAGATGGTTTCGCCGTGGCGGTCCTGGATGCGGTCGACGAGGGTCGGGGTGATGCGCTTGCCGCCGTTGACCAGCATCGCATAGGCCGTGGTCAGCCTGAGCAGCGTCGTCTCCCCGGCGCCCAGCGCCATGGACAGTGTGCGCGGCATGGTGTCGACGATGCCGAAGCGTTCGGCGTATTCGGCAACCCTCTCCATGCCGATGGTCTGCGCCAGGCGCACGGTCATCAGGTTGCGCGATTTTTCGACCCCTAAGCGCATGGTCGACGGGCCGTAGAATTTTTTTGTATAGTTGGCGGGCCGCCATTTCGGCAATCCCGGCCCCTGGTCGATGACGAAGGGCGCGTCCAGGATCAGGGTCGACGGCGTATACCCGGCGTCCATGGCGGCCAGATAAACGAAAGGCTTGAACGCCGAGCCCGGCTGCCGCATGGCCTGGGTGACGCGGTTGAACTGGCTGCGTTCGTAGGCATAGCCGCCGGCCATGGCCAGGATCCGGCCGGTGTGGGGGTCCAGCGCGACCAAGGCGCCTTCGATGTCGGGCAACTGACGCAGGCCGTAGGTTCCCTTGGCAACCGGCTTGCCCTTGGCGTTGGCGGTCACCGGATCGACGGCGATGACGTCGCCGGGGGCGAGCACGTCGGCCGGGTTTGTTACCTTGGGGCCGCGCTTCTGGCCCTTTTTCCAAGGTTTTGCCCATTTCATTTCGGCCAGCGGAATGCGCCCCGTGGTGCCGTTTCCAAGGCCGATCACGGCGCCGTCGATGTCGAGGCCGATGACGACCGCCAGCCGATGCTTGCCCAGCCCCTTGACCGGGGCGGCGTTGAACAGTTCGCGCCGCCAGTCGCCGGCAATATCGAGCCGCGTGCCCTCGGCCAGCCGCGCGATCGGCCCGCGCCAGCCGTGGCGGCGGTCGTAAGCCTCGAGTCCTTCTCGGAGCAGCCTGTCGGCGATCGCCTGGAGGGCGGGATCGACGGTGGTGCGCACCGACAGCCCGCCCTTGTACAGCTCCTCCTCGCCGAATTGCCGTACCAGTTGGCGGCGCACCTCCTCAGCGAAATATTCGGCGGTCACGTATTCGGTGGCCGAGCGCCGGCGGACCCTGAGTTCCTCCTGTTCGGCCTTCGCTGCCTGCGTCTCGTCGATGTAGCCTTCGGCCAGCAACCGCCCGATCACCCAATCGCGCCGGGCCTTGGCGGCCTGCGGCTTGTTGACCGGGTTGTAGTTGTTGGGCGCCTTCGGCAGGGCGGCCAGGAACGCCGCCTCGGCGATGGTCAGGTCGTCCATCGATTTGTCGAAGTAATTGAGCGCCGCCGCGGCGACGCCATAAGACCCGAAGCCGAGGTAGATCTGGTTCATATAGAGCTCCAGGATGCGATCCTTGGAAAGGGCGCGTTCGATGCGGAAGGCCAGGATCGCCTCCTGGATCTTTCGGCGCCACGACAGCTCGTTGGTGAGCAGGAAGTTCTTTGCCACCTGTTGGGTGATGGTCGAGGCGCCGACCGGGCGCTTCGAGGTGCCGATATTCTTGACGTTGATAAACGCCGCGCGGAGGACGCTCAGCACATCGACGCCCGGGTGGATGTAGAAGTTCTTGTCCTCGGCGGCCAGGAACGCCTGCACCACGCGCCGTGGCATCGCCTTGATCGGCACGAAGACCCGTTTCTCGACCGCGTATTCGGCCAACAGCCGGCCGTCGCCGGCGTAAACCCGGGTCATGACCGGCGGCTCATAATCGGCGAGCTGCTGGTATTCGGGAAGGTCGCGGCCGTAATTGTGGAAAATGAACAGCATCCCACCGGTGCCGGCCAGCGCGAAGATGAACAAAATTCCCAATAGGGTCAGAAACGCTCTAAACATGGAATCCCAAGGCCGTTTCGGTCCGGGTCCTTCGGTCCTGATGGCGGCAACAAACGGCGGCACCAAGCCCGGGGACCATCATACCACATGTCCGCCCGACACGTTCGAGTCACTAAAGGGGGAAAATATGGCGACCGTATGGCCGCCTATTTGCGCGTCGCTTCCTCGATGCGGGCGAAATAGGCCTCCGCGGACCGGACTACCGTGGCCGCAAGGCGGGAGCGGTATTTGCGCGAACGCAAGGCGCGCTCGTCGGCGGGGTTGGACAAAAACCCCATCTCGAACAGCACCGAGGGGACGTCCGGAGCCTTGAGGACGGCAAATCCGGCGAATCGGTGGCTGTTCCGGAGAACCTTGGTGTGGCGCCTGAGCTCCTTGACCAGGGCGGCGGCGAAACGGGCCGATTGGTTCATCGATTCCCGCTGCGCCAGGTCGATCAGGATGCTGGTCACCTCGGGCGTCTCGTGGGTCAGATCGACGCCGGCGATGAGGTCGGCCTTGTTTTCCTTCTCCGCCAATTCCTGGGCCTCCCCGTCCGAGGCCTTTTCCGAAAGGGTGTAGACCGCGGAGCCCTTGATTTTTTTGTTGCGGACGCTGTCGGCGTGAATGGAAATGAACAGCTCGGCCTTGGCGTCGCGGGCCATCTGCACCCGGTCGCGCAGGCGGATGAAGATGTCCCTGTCGCGGGTCAGCAGGGCCTTGAAACGGCCCGTCCTTTCCAGACGTTTCTTGAGTTCGCGGGCCATCGACAACGTCAGATGCTTCTCGTAGATGCCGGAGATTCCGATGGTGCCGGGATCGGCACCGCCGTGGCCGGGATCGATGACGACGACGTGTTTCTTGTCGCGATGTTTCGGTTCCGGCTTGCGCGGTGCCAAACGGAAAGGTGTCGCCTGTTGTCGGGGCGGCTGCAATCCGGACCGGGGTGCCTTCGGCCCCGGGGCAGTGAGGGTGGCGGGGGCGGCAACGGGGTCTGGCCCCTTGACCAGGACCATTTTCTTCTTCGGCGACGTAGCGACAGGGGGCGGCGGGGACGGTGGTGATGGGCGGCTGGCAGTCACCCGGACGGGCGCCTTGCCAGCATTGCGCAGGAACGCTTGCGCGGTCGTCGGCGTAAGATCGATGACCACCCGGAACCCCTTTCCCCCTTGCGGTTCGAGGATAAAAGCCTGGGCGATCGCCGCCGGCGTGCGGATATCGAGGACGACCCGGGAATTGCCAGGCTTGTAGAGGCCGTAGCGCAGTTTCTCGAAAACGCCGGTGGCGCCCGGCAGCGGCCGCGCCGGCAGCCGCCAGCCTACTTCCGGCAAGTCAATGACCACGCGGGCGGGATTGCCGAGGGTAAAGGCGCTGAACGCCACTTTCCGGGTCAACTCGAAAACCACCCGCGTGGCGCCGCCATGGTCGGCAACACGGATGTCGGTAACCACCGATTCGGCGGCTACGGCCGGCCCCGGGCCGGCGAACCCGGCGGTCAACGACAAGGCCACCAGCGGCCAACGGAAAACCCGACCGAGACCCCACATTTTGTGTAACACCAGCAAGTTACCCCCAAATACAGGACTTATTACAGGGGCCGAAGGACTGCAACAAATTTCCTTCCCGCTATCCCGGCCCCGGCGACCGTTTGCCCCGGTAACGGCAATAAGACGATTGTCGAACCAAAGTCCTACCGTTATGTTAACATCGTGGGGAGAGGCCGTCAGCCGGACAGGTTTCCTTTATCGCTGTTTTTGCCGTCCCGAGCCGTTTTCCCCCATAAACTGATCAGCCCGGGCGCGGGATCGGGTTCCCGCACCTGGTAATTTATTTTGTCCGGGCTTATATACGGAACGTTCGAGGGGCCACCCCTCATAAAATATGGTCTTTTTTCATGCCGGATAGAGCAGCGCGAGCTTATTCACAGACACCCCCGCCCCTGATGGCGACAGGACCGTTCGCAGGCGCCACCGGCGTTTCTAAAACACGCACCTTTTTGCCCGATGCCTCTCCCTCTTGGGGGCCGGGTTCCGGGCAAATCGTGCATCGGAGTTTAAAATTTAATGCCTACCAAAAGAATGCTCATCGACGCATCGCTTCCGGAAGAGACCCGGGTGGCGATCGTCATCGGAAACCATCTGGAAGATTTCGACGTTGAGGTTGAATCCCGAAGGCAGCTAAGAGGCAACATCTATCTTGCGAAGGTAACCCGGGTCGAACCGTCCCTACAGGCGGCGTTTGTCGATTACGGCGGTAACCGCCACGGGTTCCTGGCGTTCAGCGAAATCCATCCCGATTACTATCAAATTCCGGTCGCCGACCGCGAAAAACTGCTGGCCGAACAGCAGGCGGTGGGGACTGAGGCCGAGGCCAAGGCCCTGGACTGCGGCGGCGAGGATTCCGACGCCGCCGGCGTCGAGACCCTGGGCGGCGACGATTCCGAGGAGGTCGAGGCCCGCCGCCCGGCGACGCTCAGGCGCAGATATAAAATCCAGGAAGTCATCAAGCGCCGTCAGATCCTGCTGGTGCAGGTCGTCAAGGAAGAACGGGGCACCAAGGGCGCCGCGTTGACGACGTATTTGTCGCTGGCCGGGCGGTATTGCGTGTTAATGCCCAACACCGCCAGGGGCGGCGGCATTTCCCGCAAGATCAGCACCGGCACCGACCGCAGACGTCTGAAAACGATCCTCGGCGGCCTCGGCATTCCCAAGGGGATGGCGGTGATCGTGCGGACCGCCGGGCAGAAGCGAACAAAAGCCGAAATCAAGCGCGATTACGAATACCTGATGCGGGTGTGGAGCTCGGTTCGCGACGTCACCCTGGAATCCATGGCCCCTTGCCTGGTCCACGAGGAAGGCAATTTGATCAAGCGCTCGATCCGGGACCTTTACGACAAGGACATCGATGAAATCATCATCGAAGGCGAAGCCGGCTACCGCCTCGCCAAGGATTTCATGAAGATGCTGATCCCCAGCCATACAAAACGGGTGCAGCCCTTCAAGGAAACCAACAAGCAACTGTTCCAGCATTTTTCGGTGGAAGGCCAGTTGGACGGCATGCACTCCCCCACCGTACAGTTGAAGTCAGGTGGTTATATCGTCATCAATCCGACCGAGGCGCTGGTGTCCATCGACGTCAATTCGGGCCGCGCCACCCGGGGCCGCAACATCGAGGAAACGGCCTTGAAAACCAACCTCGAGGCGGCCGACGAAATCGCCCGGCAGCTGAAGCTCCGGGACCTAGCCGGCCTGATCGTCATCGACTTCATCGACATGGAAATCCACCGAAACCAGGTCAAGGTGGAACGCCGGATCAAGGACGTTATGGGTTCCGACCGCGCCCGCATCCAGATCGGCCGTATCAGCCCCTTCGGGCTGTTGGAACTTTCCCGCCAACGGCTGCGCCCGAGCCTGATCGAAACCAGTTCCGAACCCTGCCCCTACTGTGAAGGAACGGGCATTCGCCGGTCTACGGATTCGGCGGCGCTTCATCTTCTCCGCGCCCTCGAAGAAGAAGGAATGCAGAAACGCTCGAAGGCGATAAACGTCGCCATCCCCTCGTCCGTGGCCCTTTACATCTTCAATAACCAGCGCCCGGCCCTGGCGGACCTCGAAAACAAATACCAGTTGGCGGTGACCCTGGAGACCGATGACACCCTGATCCCGCCCGATTACCGGATCGAACGGGTCGATAGCGGCAAGGGCCTAGGCAGAGGCGAGGCGGCCGGCACCGGCGGCAGGGATGCCCCGGGGGAAGGCGGCAGACGGCAGCGCCGTTCCCGGCGCCACCGGCATGGCGAGGATACCACCGTGAGCGTGGCGGACGAAGCCAAAACGGCCGAGCCCCCGGAAGACCCTCCTGAAGAGCTGGTCGCCGAAAAAGCCGCCGAGTCTAGCCCGGAGTCTAACCAAGTGGCGCCACCCACCCACGCCAAGCGCCGCCGCCGTGGCCGCCGCGGGGGACGGCGGCGGAGCCGCAAACCCGCCGATCGGCAGGCCCAGGACCGGACCGGTAACGCCCCGCCGCCGGCGGCCGCGGCCGAAGCGAAAACCAGCGACGTCGATAACGTTATCCCCTTGCCGGGCCCCGACGCCCCCACCGCCGCCGAGGCCCCGGCCAAGAATAAGTCGGCGCGCCGGAGAAAAGCGAAAGACCCGGCCAAGCGAAGCGGCGGCATAAAGACCAAGAAGGCGGAAACGGAGGCCAAAACCGAGGCATCCGCCGCCGACAAGGACGGCGCCGGTGATGACGTCAACCCGGCGACCGGCAAACCGGCCCGCCGCCCCCGGCGCAGCGCAAAAACGAAAGAGGACAAGCCGACCGAGGGAAAGACCGTCATTAATATCCCCATCCAGACTGCCGATGAAGCCAGCCCTCCGGCAACGGTGGCGGAGCCCTCCGTCCCGGCCAGGCAGGCAGCCGCGTCGACCGGCGTCGACGCCGCAAAAACCAATGTCATCAATATCGGCGGCGTGGCCGGCGAGAACCAGGCGCCGGGAAAATCCCAGGGCCGCAAGGGGTGGTGGAACAAACCGGCTAAATAAGCGAGCCTATTACCAAGGGCCGGGTCCTAACGCCGCCAGCGGCCGAGGCGGTCCATGGCTTCGGCCATGTCCGATGTCTCGCCGGCAAAACAAAAGCGCATGAAATGGTTGCCGCGCCCGGGGTCGAAGTCCACCCCGGGCGTTACCGCGACCCCGGTTTCGGCCAGCATGCGTTTGCAAAAATCCTGGCTGTCGTTGGTCAGGTTGGCGATATCGGCATAGATGTAAAAGGCCCCTTCAGCCGGGGCCAGGGTTTCGAAACCCGCCGCCGGCAGTTTTTTCAACAAGATCCCACGGTTTTCCGCGTACCGGGCGACATTGGCCTGCAGTTCGTCGCCGCAGTCGAAAACCTTGATCCCGGCGTGCTGGGAAAGGGAAGGCGGCGAAATGAAAAGATTTTGCGCCAGGCACTCGTAGGACCGTAGCAGTTCCTCGGGCGCGACCATCCATCCGAGACGCCAGCCGGTCATGGAAAAATACTTGGAGAAGCTGTTGACGACGATGGCATCGTCCGTATGGCGAAGCGCCGTTTCCGCCTTTTTGCCATAGGTAATGCCGTGATAGATTTCGTCCGAAATCAGGCGGATGGCGTTGTCGGCGCAATACCCGATCAGCTCTTTCAGTTCCCGGGCGTGGATCATGGTCCCCGTCGGGTTCGACGGGCTGGCGATGATCAAGCCGTCGATGGCGGCGGAGTCGTGGACGGCGCGGTCGACTAATTCCGGGGTTGGCTGAAAGTTGGTGTCGGGCCCGACTTTTATATCCACCACTTCACACCCGACGCCTCTCAAGATATTCCGGTAGGCGGGATAACCGGGGCTCGACAACGCCACCCGGTCACCGGCATCGAAAGCGGCCAGGAACGATAGCACGAACCCGCCGGACGACCCGGTGGTGACGACGACCCGTTCCGGATCGACCGCAAGGCCATAGGCATCCTGGTAATGCCGCGCAATGCGGCGTTTCAACGCCGGCAGGCCAAGGGCATCGGTGTACCCGAGGCGGTCTTCATCCAGCACCGCTTTCGCCGCCTCCAGGACCGGCCCCGGGGCGCCGGTGCCGGGCTGTCCCACCTCCAGGTGCAGCACGTCCTCGCCCTGGGCCTCGCGCACGTTAGCCTCCCGCATGACGTCCATGACGATGAACGGCGGGATGGTTCCGCGCTTGGCGACCTTGAGGACCATGGTGCGGGCCCAGTCCTATTCGGCGCCGGCCGCCAAGCCGAATCCTCTGGGATCGGGCCGCATGGAACAGGAGAGGTCTTTCTCGCTGGGAACCCCGGTCGAGCAAAAAACCCCATTTACTTTTCCCAGGGTAGGCACCGGGCTCAACCGATGCCCCCGTTTGGACAAGTCGTCGATAATGGAAGTGTCCATGCCTTGTTCGTAATAGGTCAAATCCGGGTTCCCGCTGTTATAGAGACGCTTGGCGGCCAGCGCCATTTCCAGGGTTTCCTCTTTTCTGCCCATAAGCGTACGCGTCGCAACGCCGGCAAGGACGCTCGGCGCCACGGCCCCGCCGGATGAGGCAAGGCCTAAATAAAAGATGTTGTGGACATTGTTAATCAGCAGCATCGCCGCCAATGAATCCGGGCCGCGGCCAAGCGGCCCCGGCAGGGCACCCAGTAAAATACCCATACCCTGGGCGACCTTTCCGGCGCCGAAAAGATTGTTGAGGGTCAGGGAACAGGCGACGGCCGATCCCTCGCGGTCAACGATGACAAACCCCGTTCCCGTGGAGGAGACAGGATTCCCCCCCGGCGGGGCCTTGGAATTCCCGAAAGAAACGTGACGCTCGGGTTTGATTCCGGAAATCAGGTTTTCGAGGCTATCCTCCGAAACCAAGCCCGTGGGATCGACGGCAAGGGAGCCGTCATTGCGGAGCCAGCGATTACGGCCAGCATGGGCAATGGCGATCACTTCCGCCATAAGGTGTTCCCTTTCCACCGGAGAGGAGTCTTCCCAATCGCCGTTTTCGGCCATCATCCCGATTATTTGCGCCGCCAAAACGCCCGACGGGCCGGGGGACCCGGGAAAATGAAATTTGGTGTTTTGGATATAAGGGATTTTCAGGGTCGGCCGCCATCGGGGGGCAAAGGCCCTAAGGTCGTCAAGAGTGAGCGAGCCCCCCGCCCGGGCGACGGCGGCGACCAATTGGCGTCCTAGGAACCCGGTATAGAAATCGCCTGCGCCCCGGGCCCTGAGCCGACCCAGGACCGACGATAAGTCCAGTTGCTTGAGGAAATCCCCCTCCTGGATTAAGCGGCCTCCCTTTCCGAGGCTGAAAATCTTTCGTATTTGGAGGTCCGCCAGAAGGGCCGGGGGGATTTGCTTTAAGTCCCGGGCAAAGGCGCGCGAAACCTGGTTGCCGAACCGGGCCAGGGTTTCAGCCGGCGACACCAGATTGGCCCAGACCAGGCGGCCGTATTTGGAATACAGAACCGCCATCCCGCGGATAAGGCCGGGAACGGCGTTGGGGAGGATGGCCGTGGCCGATATATTTTTCGGAACCCCGGACCGAAAATCCAGAGTTTCCGTGGTGTTTGACTTGGAGTCATGAACCACGCAAACGCCGCCGCCGCCGAGGCTGGCCGAAGACGGCAAGGTCACGGAAAGGGCTATCGATACGGCAACGGCCGCATCCGCCGCTGTTCCGCCCGAGGACAGGATATCACGGCCGACCAACGTCGCCCGGGGTTCGTCCGTCACCACCCCGCCGAAGAACCCTATGACGAACCCGATGGTTCCGCGTTTTCCTTCATCTTCCTTGGACTTGAACGGGTTTAGGGATTCAAGCGGATTGGAGGAACAGGCGGTCAATAGCAGGGCCAAAAAGAGTGGCGCTATTTGACGACATCCCTTCTCGAGACTACGTTTCCCCCATGCACGGGCTATCGTGGACGGGGGGCGTAAATCCTTGAGGTTGAAGACCTTGCTGAAACGCATTTTCGATTTTGTCACCGTTTTATTGATTTCCGCCGTCTTGTTGATGGGAGCGACCGACGCCCGCGGCCAAAAAATCTCTCTGATCCGCGATGCGGAGATTGAAAATACCATCCGCAATTTTTCAACGCCAGTATTCCTCGCCGCCAACCTTGATCCTTCGGCGGTTAAGATTCACCTGGTCAGGGACAAAACCCTTAATGCCTTCGTCGCCGGCGGACAGCGGTTGTTTATCAATACCGGCATGCTGACGCAGGCCAAGAGCGCCGAGCAAATCATCGGCGTTATCGCCCACGAAACCGGTCACATTTCCGGTGGCCACCTGGCGCGGATCAACGATGCCCTCAAAGGCAGCACCGCAACGACGATCCTGTCGATAATTTTGGGCGGCGCCGCTATCGGTGCCGGGCGCGGAGACATCGGCAGCGTCATCATCGCCGGCGGCCAAGGGATAGTAGTACGCAATTTCCTGAGTTACACGCGGACCCAGGAATCGACGGCCGACCAGGCAGCCTTGAAGTATCTGGACAAAGTCAAGATATCGGCCAGGGGGTTTCTTGAATTCATGGAAATTCTGGGGGATCAGGAGTTTCGGGTTCCCGAACGCCAGGACCCCTACGTCCGGACACACCCCTTGACCCGTGATCGCGTGGCCGCCATCGCCCATCATGTTGCCAACTCCCCCTATTCCGATAACGCCGTGTCATCAAAGTTCGACATCAATTTCCGGCGGGCCCGGGCCAAGCTTTATGGATTCCTGAACCCCATTGGCCATACGCTAGGGGTTTACAAGGAGAGCGACAACAGCCTGGAATCTCGATACGCTAGGGCCGTCGGCTATTACCGAGAACCAAACCTGGAAAAAGCGGTGCCGCTGATCGACGGGCTAATCGCAGAGTATCCCAAAGACCCTTACTTCCGGGAGCTGAAAGGGCAAATGCTGTTTGAAAACGGCAAACCGGGAGCGGCGCTG
>Ga0207966_1001282_pt1 | contig 13874 bp, 9 predicted proteins | sample Knorr_S23_td_NAD_FD_185611 | JGI IMG/M metagenome (GOLD analysis project Ga0207966, IMG submission 185611) | Marine microbial communities from Southern Atlantic Ocean transect - Knorr_S23_td_NADW_ad_2500m_LV_B (SPAdes) (version 2) | ecosystem: Environmental > Aquatic > Marine > Oceanic | place... | reverse complement strand
GTTTGAATTCAGGAAATTCATCAGCCTTGTTAAGTAATATTCGAGTCAACCGCTTGGTTGCAGTCGTACCATTGCGAAAGCGAACCTCCGGTTCGTAGCCTTTCTCGAGATAACCGGTCCACTCGAACCACTGGGGTTCTGCGCGGGTAAGCTCGTAGGTGGACAGGGACACCATCTTGCTAACATTGCCGGCGGAGGTGACGCTACCGCGGCGGTCCACGGAGGCAATCTCCAGTACCAGCGGGTCGCCATTGCGGAAGTCGCTGATTGTCTTGCCGTAATCGTGCGTACGATCCACGGCCGCGGCACGCACGCGGATGGTGTATTTCCCGCTGTGCGAAACGCCGCCCTGCCGTACAAGCGGCAGAAAGCCGATGTGCCCGCCGCGGTAGTGCCGGCCGTAGAGGTCAGTGTATGGAGTCTCGGGAACAAATCGGAACCGGTCCACCTTAAAGAGCTTGGACAATTCTCCGGCTTCTTTTCCTTCAAAATAGAATGGTGATTTTTGAGCGTAAGCCTTTATTTCAGGCTTGGGGCCAAAGTGAGTGGCGCGTTTAACCGCCGCCTCGGCCGCGGGGAGGTATTTTTGCAACAGCAGACCGGAGGTCACGAGTTGGGCGCCGTCGTTGTCGAAGCCCTCGGCCGTTACTTCCGCCGGGAAATCCTCAGCCGGGTTCCAGGCGTCGATGTTCAGGCTGAGCAGGTCGCTGATAGTCTTTTGATACTCCACTTTGTTCAGGCGACGGAGAGTCGTGTGTCGGCCGGCCCCGGCGAATTTCTCGCGGGCACCAGCGATGGCCTCGGTCATGGTCTTAACCGCAACGAGGCGCTCTTCCTGGGTGGGTTGCTCTTCGTCCTCCGGCGGCATCTCCCCCAGGTTGAGCTGGTCGACGATCTCCTGCCATTGCTCCTGATGCCGGAAATCTTTGATGGTAGTGGGCAAGGTATCAAAACGGCGCTTGGCCTTTTGCTTGTCCGGTCCGTGACACTTGTAGCAGTACTGCTTGAGGAAGGTTTCGGGCAACTCGGCATGCAGCACATCTGCTGAGAAGAGTCCAAGGAGGGCAATCGCGATGAGACGTGAGCGGCCCATGACTCAGGAAAAGTCCATATGTGAAAAAGTACCGCTGCTCTTCCCGAAGCTCTCTCGCTCGACACCGAACCATTGCAGGGATGACAACCAGAGGTTCGACAAGGGCACGCGCTTGTGTTTGTCCGCGGGACAGACCACGTGGCCCTGATGCTTGAGCCCGCCGCCGGCCAGGAGCACAGGCAGATCCTTGTTGCTGTGCTTCGAGCCATCGCTCATACCGCTGCCCATGACCACCAGGGTGTCATCGAAGATCTTTGCCTCCTGCAGACCGTCAAAGAGCCGGTTGACCTGGGTGAAGATGTAATCCTCCACCACCTTGAGCTGTTCCAGCTTGTTCTCGCCCTTGCTATGGTGCGAGAGGCCGTGGTAGCCGGAGGTAACGTTGTCTAGGTCGGAGGTCGTAAATCCCATGGGAATCTCGAAGGTCGCGACCCGGGTGGAGTCGGTCTGCAGCGCCAGTGTCAGCAGATCGAAGAAAAGCGGCATTTCCTCGATGTGCATGCGTTCTTCATCGGTCACCGCTTTGATGCCCGGCTTGGGCTTCGGCTTGTCGAGCCAGGTCTCGGACATCTGCAGTCGGCGCTCCACGTCGCGCACCGATGTCAGGTACTGATCGAGCTTGTCGCGATCGGCGTTATTCAGGTTGCCGTGCAGCGATTTCGCGGAGTCACGAAGCGCATCGAGGACACTCCCCCGATGACCCAACCGCGTTCGCTCCAAGTCGCGCTCGGCTTTTGAACTTTGAACGAAAAGGGCTTCGAACAGACGGGCGGGATTGTTCACCGGCGGGATTCGCACGCCCGTGCGAGTCCAGCACATATCCGTGCCCCCCGCCAGTCCGGCGGTGATCGAGGGGAAACGGGCGGTGCTGCCGCTGTGTTCGGCGGCTACCTGATCCAGGGAAATATTCTTCTCGGGGAAACCTCCCGATTCCTCCTTACGGATGCCACCACTTAAGAAAGCATGCACCCCTGAATGACCTCCATGGGCCCCATCATCCAGATTCGAGAACACGGTGAAATCCTTACGGTGCTTCTCAATGTTCTTCAGGGTCTGGCTGCTGACGTAGTCCGCGCCGGCCTCCTTCGGGAAGAATGCCTGGGGATAAAAGCCCAGGTGATTACCGATGGCCAGAATCCGCCGGGGCCGCTGCGGCTGCGCCCCACGCGCCCGGCTCTCCAGCATCGGCAGGGCCAGCGCCACGCCCACGCCCTGCAAAAAACTGCGGCGGTCGATCGAATGTAAGTTCATTGAACGCATGTTACTTATTATTTCCCCTGAGCGGTTGTGATTATTTCACCTTGCCTGCCCACAAGCGACCCCTCAGCGATTCAGAGTTATCCGACTGCGGCCGTCTAAAACCACCCCACCCAGAACAAATAAAAAGGGAAACTTATCAAAGGTTCATTAGCTTTTTTGAAGGAAGCTTTTACTCCTTATCACTTCCTTGAGTAACGACCTCAGTCTGAAATTCTTATTCGCTGTCTTGTTTATGATTCGATCGATGGTCAGCGTATCGCCGGGCGTCAATTCGCGGGAAAGCGCGAACCGCATGAGATGAGCCGTGAAGGCTTTGGCAAATCGGCGGTCTTCTTTTGTGATCGATTCTTTAAAACGGACAATGTCTTTGAATTCATATTTCCGTAGCAACGTGCCACTGGCGTCGACAGATCGACCGTTTTCGTATTTGTCACGCCAGCGTCCGGTGATGTCGAAATTCTCCATCGCAAAACCAAGGGGATCCAACCTCGAATGGCAGCCGGCGCAGTCGGGGTTTTCACGATGCTTGGCAAACTTTTCGCGGATAGTCAGATTCTCATCTGAAGCATCTTCGTTCAGCGGCGGAACATCATTTGGTGGCGGTGGTGGTGGGTCGTTAAAAATAACCTCAATAATCCACGCGCCGCGAGCGATCGGAAGGGTCCGGCGCGGACCGGAAGTCATACTGAGCATCGCGGCACTGGTGATTACGCCACCGTAACGCGGATCTTTCGCGGCCACTCGTTGAAATGTCCCTCCTCGAAGTTTGTTGCGCATCTCATCGTCGTAACGGCGGCTCATCTCCTCCTGCACCTCGTGCGGATTACGCGGTTTCGGCAGTTTGTTCAGTTTGTCTTTCTCTTGATTTAACGCCTTTGCCAAAACCTCCCTTTTCGATTCCACATCTTTTCGGGCGGGCTCCAACTCGGGAGCAATCGAACGGTAGTACTCAGCCAATGTAGTGGTTTGTTCATGCGAACGCTTTGCTGCGTCTGTCTGCATCGCCGCAACAACTGGAAACGGAAGCGGCACCGACTGCGTCTTGAAATAAAACCCGTAGCCTCCACCTCCGTTGGCGATCTTGAAGAGCAGCTTGTTTTGGCCCTTGACCAAGCTCACTCGAACTTTGTCCTGATCAGGCGCAACTCCTCGGGTGATTTTTTTATCGGTGATCAACTTGCCGTTGAGCCAAAGTTTAAAGCTGTCATCGGTACCAAGCGAAAGCTCCAATTCCCGTGCTGCGCCGGATTGGATCGTGCGGTAAAGATAGGTCGCACTGTTTCCTCCGCTCAGATTGTGCACCTTTCCGTCCACGAAATTTTCGGCGAGTTCCCACTTCAGCTTGCCGTAAGTTTTTCCCAAATCGACATCTGTTTCGATGATAAACGCCTTGGCGTGAGCTTCGTCGAAGTTACCCGCACCAAATGGCCCAATGCGGTGCCAAGGGGAAAGTGCCGCACTCTCAGCCAACGCCTTCTGTTGAGCGGCTTCCCACTGCGCTTGGCTCTCAGTGAAATCTATCTGCTCCGCTTTCTTTTCCATGATCAAAGGGATGCTGTTCACAAAATCATCCAAATCTGTCTGGGCGGACTTAATCACCTCCCGGGCAGCCTTGCGTTTGGCCTCGAGCGGCTTGTTCTCCTCGATGATTTTTTTCTCATCCACCTTCGGCGCCTTGAGGTCGGTGGTGTACCAATCTTTCAGGAAATCGCTTTGGTAACTGAAGGCGGGCTTGATCAACTCGACAATGGGGCGATCCTCGACAAAGACCGCGTCAAAGAGCAGCAGCGGCTCGCAGAGCATCTGCAGGCTGGCGGGGTGATTTTTGTCGAGCATGAACAAACGGTGTTTCTTGGGATCGGGCGTAGCAGCTAGGATGTTCTCGAGCTGCATCCACTGCACGGGGAACGTGTCGAGGAATCGCTCGATCTTCGGGTCGGCCAGCATGCGGTCGATGGTCTTGTCCAACACCTCGGGCTCGACCAAGTCGCCGTTGCCGGCGAGGCGCAACAGATCGGTGTCGGGCGTGCTTGCCCAGAGGAAAAAGGAAAGATTGGAGGCCAGCGTGTAGGCCTTGGCATCGGTGGCAGGATAGCGATAGAGAAACATCGGCGAGGACAGTACGCCGGAGGCGACTTTTTTCATGCTTTCGGTGAAGGACAGCTCCTGCTTCATCTTGGCCAATGCGTAGGCGGTGTAGCGATCGACCGTGGCGGCCTCAACCGGCCCGCGAAAAGCTCGCTTCAAAAAGGCCGCAATGCGCTTGCGGGTATCGGCCGACAGATCGATGCCCTCGGCGGGTGGCTTGAAGAAGGTGTTCCAGACGCCGACGGTGTTTTCGTTGAAGTCCGGGCTTTCGACTATGGACACACTTAGCCGCAGGAAGGCATCAAGCAACAACGGCGAGAGAGTGAGCTGGTTGGCTTGGTTGTCAAAGCCGTGCGATGCGCGCAGGTCTTTCGGGAAGGCCTTCACCTCGCGCAGGCCGTCGGCGGGATTGAGCGTGAGCGAACGCACATTAACGCGGTCGGGCATCTTGGGCGCATTCAGGTAGATGGTTTGGCGCGTCATCAGTTTTTCCGGCAACGAAAATACATCGCGGTTCAGTTGGAAGAGGTCGCGCACGGCATTGTTGTACTGGAACCGGTTCAGGCGGCGGATCGGTATGTGCCCGCCCTTGGCCGTGGCGGTGGCAGCGCGCAACTCCGTCTTAAGTGAGGCGAGCAGGTTGGCACGCTGCGCCTCAGTGAGCCGGGGCTCGTCCTCCGGCGGCATATCGGCCGCATCGATCACCTCGATCAATTCCTTGATCAGCTCCGGGTTGGCAAGAAACTGTTTAACGTTGGCAATCTCCTTGAGGTTGACCTTGCCTTTCACCTTTTCGCCGCCGTGACACTTCACGCAGTTTTTGGTGAAGAACGGTTTGAGGAATTGATCAAACTCATCGGCCTCCGGGACCGTGTGAATAGAGACCAACAACAGGAGCAAGCCGCCCCGTTGAATGAATCGTTTGGCAAACATCGACAACCCTACGCCCACATATCGGAGATCAAGCCAGTGCTGTCTGCGAAAGATTCTATTTCCAACCCCATCAACTTAGCGACCGAAAGCCACAGGTTGGAGTTCAGCGTTCCACTTTTGCACTGGATGAAGCGGCCCTGGTTCACCTGCCCCTGACCGCGACCTGCCACGATCATCGGCAGGTCGTAATACTGATGCGTGGAACCGTCACCCAGCGCTGCTCCGTAAGTCACCAGCGAATTGTCGAGCATTGAACTGCCGTCTGATTCCTTGATCTCTTTCATGCGCTTGAGCACGTAGGCATACTGCTGCATGTGGAAAAGATCGATCTTCTGCACTTCAAGATACCCCTTGCCCTTCTGGTTATGGGTCATGTTGTGGTGCTGCACTGGTTTGTCGAACACGCCCTCATACATCAACGTGGCATCCCAGCGCTCTGGCCCGATCATAAAGGTAGAAATGTTGGTTATGCCCATCTGGAACGCCAGAAGCATCAGGTCCGCTTGCAGGCGGATGTACTCGCCCCGCGGCAATATTTCATTCTTTGGCACACGAATGTCCGCTTTGACCAACAGTTTCTCGAGCCTGGTCATGCGTACTTCCACGTCACGGATCATGGTCATGAATTCATCGAGCGTGGCTCGGTCTTCCACAGCCAGTTTTCTCGACAACGATTTTGCATCGGCCAACACCAGATCCGTTACCTCGGTCACATGCGATCGATAACTATCCTTTGCGAACAAACGATCGTAGAGCTTTTGCGGGTCACGAATAGACGGCGCAATCTTGTCTGGCCCATACCATGAGATGTTGTCAAAATAGATCGACTCCTTGCCTGCCGTGAACCCGTTGCAACCGATCTCAAGCGTGTTGAACGCTGTCGTATTCCCAACCTTGTCTCCGATCACCTGATCGAGACTGCGCCCGTTTGGATACTTAACGCCCTGCTCGGCCGCCTGTACCGGCGACAAACTCGTAAGGTAACACGACGCCCCCTGCGCATGCACATCCTGTCCGTTCTTGAATGTACGGTCCAGGCCGGTGATCAGGGTCACATCCTTCGTGTGATCCTTCAGCGGTTGCATAGTCGGAGTCAGCTCCAGCGGATAAACGCCTGGGGCGTTCTGCTTGCGTTTCTGGTTTTTCGTCTTGTCGGCATTAAATCCGCCGACAAAGCCCGGTAACTCACCCTGTTCCTCCCCCGGAAAAAAACACCGCCTCACAATGCCATTGGGGATGTACATGATCGCCAGTTTTTTACTGGGCTTGGCCACCTTGCTTCCCGCCCCAAACAAACCCGGCATGGAATGCAAAAAAGGCAGCGCCACCGCCGCACCGTTGGCTTTCAGAAACTTTCTCCTGGAAAAATGCGTCCGGTTCAACATGACATCAAATATACCGCAGAAAAATCGACTTTTGCGCTACAGCTCGATTTATGCAAGCAAATCGTTTGTCGACGTTCTGGTGATCCATTTTATTCGACTTGAAAGAATTCATTGCAACTTATCATCGTGCATACAATGCAGGCCAAGGAGCATTTTCCCGAATGGCAAAAGGGTTACTTGCGCTTGATGTTGTGTTTGTCGTAGAGGCGTTGCCAGTATTCTTTCCAATAGGTGTCGTAGTAATCGTAAGCGGCTTTTTGGATATGCGGCAAATCGGTGACCTTTGGCGAATTGAGACTGTAGTTGTGGTTTTTGAGGTGTGCCTGGCCAACACGCTTGCGGGGTGAGACGAATCGCCATTCCGACTTTCCTAAAACATCTTCACAGAGCTTCGCCCCGACGGGATCGTATTCGATAAGTTGCTCTCGGGTGTGGATGTGGTTGTGATCATGATCCATCGTTCGGTTGGTGTTGAACCAGCACTGATAAATTTCCGCCCAATACTCGGCGCGGTTCTTGGCAGCGTAGCATTGCTTCGGGCCACCAAAATAAATTAGCACTTTGTCGTCTTTATTAACCATTACTTTCGCGTTTGCTTTTTTACCATTCACAAGAATGTCGCCCCCATTGAGGCATTTTCGGAGGAGTTTTGGAAATTCGTTGGGGAACGACTTTTTAAGGGCGGCAAGTAGTTTAACAGGGGCTTTACTCTTGATTCGGCGATAGCGTTGGGCAGCTCGGCCATCATTCCAAATGCCAGTCTTCTTCACGTTTTCAAATGCTACCATCAGTCGTTTCTGGAGAGCCTCGTCGAACCCTGCACCGTGCACCACGTGGCCGAATTCGTGGATGAGAATGCTCTCCAGTTGCATCCCTCCCTCATACTCCATCACATCTTCCTCCGCGAAAACGACCGTCGGCCTCGAGGCTATATGCGAGAGGAAACCGCGCTGACGCCAGTTGTAAAAATCCAGTTCCTCTCCCTTTTTGTTGGTGGTGAACTGCGGAAGTTGTGAAGTGAGTTCATCATGCCCGATCAGAAGACACAGCACCTTTTTTTTACGAATACGTTCGGCAATCCCTGGCTTCATGCTTCGCATCAGCATATCGAACTGATACGCCGTCTCCTGATGCGCCAAGTCTGAGACCTTGGCCGAAGTAGCGATAAGGATATCCTGGACCAACGTCGCCTTCCTGTAAAAGCTGGTGTCGAGTTTGTACTCGCTCGCCTGCGACTCTGTCAGTGGTTTGACCTCATAGACCGCCTGCGCGCTGAAACCGAAGCCGGCTGTCAGTAATACAAAAAAAACATGTTTCATATCCTCATTAAATAAACTTCAAAGCGAGCTTCACCGCCTCGAACAGGCTGCCGGGGTTCGCTTGACCAAGGCCGGCGATGTCGAGGGCTGTGCCATGGTCGACCGAGGTTCGAATGATCGGCAGGCCCAACGTGGTGTTCACGGCTTCGTCGAAGCAGAGAGCCTTGAGCGGGATGTGCCCCTGGTCATGGTACATGCAGACGAACAGGTCAGTCGCGCGGCGCTTGGCCGGTATGAACGCGGTGTCCGGCGGAATTGGCCCTTCAACATCAAAACCCTTGGCCCGTGCCGCCTCAATCGCGGGAAGGATCACCGTTTCCTCCTCGCCGCCGAACAAGCCGTGCTCGCCCGCGTGTGGGTTGAGGCCCAGTACCCCGATCTTTGGCTCGCTGCCGCGAATGCGCCTCATCGCCTGCGCGCCAAGTTCGAGCGTCTCGAGAATGCGCTCTCTGGTGAGCAGCCTCGGCACCTCCGCGTAACCGACGTGCGTGGTCACGAACACGCACCGTACCTCGCTCGAGTATTGCAGCATGCACGAACACTGCGCATGCGTCCTGGCCGCAAAGATTTCTGTGTGCCCGGGAAACGAAATTCCTGCCGCGTGCAGTGCCTCCTTGTTCAGCGGGGCAGTCGTCACCGCGGCTACCTGGCCGCCAAGAGCGGCGTCAATGGCATTCTCGACGTAGGTATACCCCGCACGCCCGGTCGCGGCGTTGGCGGTGCCGGTTTCGAAGTCTCTCAGGCCGATTGCGCCGATATCGAACACGCTCGGCGCGTCGGCCTCGCCCAAGCCGGCGACAACTTTATCCGGCTTGGCCAAACGGCACTGCACTGCCGCCTGGTCCAACACCGCGGCATCCCCAAATACAACTGGTGTACACAGCCGCGCGATTTCCTCGTCCTGCAATAAATGCAGGCAAACCTCCGGCCCCACCCCTGCGGGGTCACCCATCGTCACGGCTATTTTCGGGAGGCTCATCTATCCGCGTGTCGCCAGCCTTATTTCAGTCCCAAGGCCCGGCGAAGGACCGGTTCAAAGGCATCGGCCTGGCGGACGAAGCCAAGGTCGTTCGGATGCGAAGCATCGGTGGTTCCCTCAGCGTCGTCTCCCAACAGATCATCGCCGCCAAGATAGTGAAGATGCTTCACACCTGACGCCTTGAGTTGCTCATAAGCCTTTCGCAGGGCTGCGTGGTTGTCGTCATGAAACTTGGCACGGCCGGGCACAAGCCACGAGTTGGCAAACCGCCGATCCTCCACCAGGACAATCGGTGTGCTGGGTCGCGCTTTACGAAGTTGATTCACGAAAGGAATACAGCGCTCAGTGACCATCGATGCATTCATATTAGGCAGACAATCGATGATGTAACAGGCCGCATCCACATCCACCATCAGATCGCCCACCTCCTTGTGCATTTTTCCGTTGCCTGAAAAGCCAATGTTGACGACCGGTATTTCAAGTCGCCGACCAAGGATTGCCGGGTGTGCCATGCCCGGCCTTGAGGCGCACGCGCCATGCGTGATTGAGGTGCCATAAAAAACCAGTGGCTTGGCTGAGCGCGGTGCCAACGACTCAAACCTCGAACCTTTCGACACACCGATCTCCAGCGACTCGGTGCCGTTGTACAGTGGCAGGTAGATCGCATACTCCCGCATGCCCGGAGCAATGCCGGTCAGCAAGGCAGCCTGCATCTCCTGTTTGTTGGGACGTGTGGCAGCGGCCCAACGCCATTTGCCCTTGTCATCGCGCGCGTACAAATCCAGGCCACTCACCCCACTGGGTGGCATGTGCGGCATGCCGAGGCGCGAACTAAGCAACTTCCATCTCGCGTGGATGGCATTAGAATTCGACTTAAAGCGAACCATCATCCCGGCGCTGTGCCGGCTTAGGTTCCATACCGGACCTGCCACCCTGCTTTCCGCCTTGGCCGGAAAACGATCGAACCATCGTTTGCGCTCCTGGTCCTCCCAGGCACGACCCTCGACACCCCACTGGGTGACGTCATGCCAGGCAACGTTGTCCTGAGCCAAGGCCACACCAGTGGCGCATACAAAAAGAAAAATGATAATGTGCTTCACGGTTCTATCGGTGGATTATTTTGACTTCTGTTTCTGCGGGCCAGGTTTGCCCATGTTGGCCTGTAATAATTTGGCCAATATGCCGGCTTGGCTGGATTGGTTGGCAACGTTGGTGTTTTCGACAGGGTCGCTCTTGTGATCGTAAAGCATTTGGCTAAGCGCTTGGCCGTTGGGCCTAGAGTATTTTGTATAACGGAAGTGGTCGGTGCGAATAGAATCACCGTCGCTGAACCGGCTGATGGCAAACGACTTCCACTTGGCCTCCGGATCTTTCAACAGCGCGATGAGGCTTTGGCCCTGCAAGTGGTCCGGCTTGACCAAGCCGGTAAGGTCGCAGAGCGTCGGGTAAATATCGATCGACTCCACTAGCTTGGAACTGCGTAGGCCCGCTTTGTACCGAGGAGCAGCGACAAGCAGCGGCACCTGCAGTGAAGTCTCAAAGCAACTGTGTTTGCACCACATCGTGTGCTCGCCGAGGTTCCAACCGTGGTCCCCCCACAGGACGATGATCGTATTGTCGGCGAGTTTGAGCCGATCGAGTTCGTCCAGTAACTTGCCCACCAACGCGTCGGTGTAGCTGACGCAAGCGTAGTAGCCACGGATGAGGTTCCGCGCCATCTCGTCGCTAACCGGGCCTCGCCTCGGCACGCCGTGGTAGGCGCGCAACTCGCCTGAGTTGTGCACCGCCTCCTGCGGGGCGTCCTTCGGTTTTTGTCGATAATTGTCCGGAAGCTTAATGGTATCCTCCGGGTACAGGTTCCAGTATTTCCTCGGTGCATTGAACGGCAGGTGCGGCTTGAAAAAACCGACCGCAAGAAAGAATGGCTGCTCGCGCTTAGCCAAGCGGCCCATCGTCTCGACCGCATGCTCGGCCAACCGTCCGTCCGGGTAGGCGTTGTCCAGCACGTCGGCATTCTCGTAGGGTGCAGCGCGGGCAGGCTTGGTGCCCGAGCCGATTTTTTTGCGCTGGATTTCGCGATTTTCCGGAAGATGATAGGTGAACGCGCCGGCCCGCCACGGTTCCTCTGACCAGCCGTGCGCACTGTCGGATCGATTGTGGAACACCTTGCCAAGCGATACCGTGTGGTAGCCGTTTTTTTTGAAATGCGTGTGAAGCCCGTCCACATGCGGCGCATCCACATCGGCCCGCGTGAGGAAACTGGTGAATCGATTGTGTGCCGGGCGAATACTGGTCATCATAGCTGATCGTGAGGCGCCGCAGGTCGGCACCATGCAGTACGCACGCTCGAACAACATCGATCGATTGGCCAATCGGTCGATGTTCGGCGAGTGGATTTGGCTCGCGCCGTAGCACTTCAACTCCGGACGCAAATCATCGACAGCGATAAATAAAACATTCGGACGGTCCGCCGCAGCGACCGACGCAACCGCGAACCAAAATAAAACTGAAAGCAGGGAAGTCCAGCGCATGGGCCAAGCCTGCCTGTTCACCAAACCATCGGCAATCCGAAACAGTAATTCTTTAATTTAGGAGTGAGTTTTGCACCTGATTGGTTATACTCCCAGCCACAGCATTGCTCTAAATGAAAAAGCTGAAAATCCCCGCAATCCTTACTGTCATTTTATTAAGCGGAACTTTCCTTGCACAGCAGACGCCCAAGCCGTTCGTGACCTACCCCAGCCCGGTTGGGAACTACTTAAAGCGCATTCAAAAGGGCAAGCAGGTGCATGCGTTTGATGCCTCGGCTGGGTTCGGGCAGTGGCAGAAGAAGGCCCGCGGGGCGCTCATCGAGCTCACCGGGCTCAAGCGGATGCGGAAGGACTTGGCCGGCTTCCAACCAAGGGTTGAGGTCGGAAAAGCGGTCGCAACCCAGGATTCATTCACCCGCACGCTTTGCTCGATGGAAACTGAACCGGGTGTAGTCATCCCCTTTTATTTGCTCATTCCAAAGGATGCGAGCAAAGCCCAGCCGCGCCCCCTTTTGCTTTGCCCGCACGGCCACGACAAACTCGGACTGCATTCCTACGCCGGCGCATTCAAGGATGAAAAACACAGCAGGAAAGTGCTTGAAAATGAAGGCGACATCGGGGCACAAGCCGCGCGGCGCGGGTTTGTGGTCATTGCCCCGGCTACCCGGGGGCTCGCGGAGGAAGTGCTGGTGCCGGATCCCAAAGGCCGCCATGGCAAGCGCCCCTGCCGGGCCCAACTCATCCACTGTCTGCTCGCCGGGCGCACACCGATTGCGGAGCGGGTTTGGGACATGCAGTGCCTGCTCGACTGGGCGGAGAAACATCCTCTGGTCGATCGAAACCGCATCGTCATGACCGGCAATTCTGGTGGCGGCGTCCTCACCGCCTACACCGCGGCGATCGATATCCGAATCCGCGTGGCGATTCCAAGCTGCTCATTCACCTCGGTGATGAGTGCGGAAGGGTTTATCTTTCACTGCGATTGCTGCCTCGTTCCCAAACTCCGGGACTGGGGCGACTGGAAAGAGCTGGGAGGCCTCGTCGCCCCGCGGCACCTCTTGATCGTGCACGGAGTGGACGACAGTTTGCACCATCCACCGACTGTGGAAAAGCTGGCTGTCAGCATCGGGAAAATTTTCCAAGCCGCAGGTGTCCCCAACCACACCGCCCTGAAATGGGGTAACAGCGGACACCGCTTCTACCCTGAAAAGATGTGGCCCTTTTTTGAGAAGGGATTGCGATAAACGGATAAGAAACCGACCGGTTGGCTATTTGCCGCCGCCCCCGTTCACCTGCTGGGCGAGGTAGTTTTCGACGCCCATCATCTTGATGAGGTCCAGTTGCGCCTCGGCCCAGTCGATACTCTGCTCCGACTCGACCACCATGCGCTCCATCAACTCGCGGCTGGCTGTATCCTTCACATCGGCGCACAGCTTGACGCCCTCGTTGTAAGTGGCCGCGCCCTTGATCTCCAGTGCCATGCCGTTCTCAATCTGCTCCTTCGGGTTGTCGCCCACGTTGATGACGTCGTAGCGCGAGATGGCCGGCAGCCCGTCAAGAAACAGGATGCGGTCGATGATCTCCTCCGCGTGCTTCATTTCCTCGATCGACTCTGCGTAGTAATGATCCGCCAACTTTTTGAGCCCCCAGTTGAGGCACATCTTGGAGTGGATGAAGTACGTGTTGATCGCCGTCAGCTCGATGGTCAGGCCGGCGTTCAATGCCTCGATGACTTGTTCGTTTCCTTTCATGATTTGATGGTGTTGAAATTCCGCCGCTCCTGTTTTTCGGGAAGGGCGGAATCAAGTTTCTCACACGCCGAGAGTAAATCAAAAACAGGCGGACAAAAAAAGAAGTTTGTTTGATGACATTGAGACTTAATCCCAGACGCGCGCCAAGGGAGGATTGCCACTACGCAGCCTGACAATGGCAAAGCGTCTTAACGAAACCGCAGCCCGGGCACAGCGCGCACGACCCACACTCGGCCGGCAGTCCGGCCAACAACCGCTGAATGCGACATTGGCAACTGCCGCAGCCCGCACCGGCCGAGGTCATCCGCGAAACCTCCTCAACAAGCTCCGCGTCGCCCTCATCGATCGCCCTGCGAATAGCCGACGCTGTCACTTGATAACAGTGACAAATCAGCGTGTCAGTTGAGCGCGCTTGGCCAATCGGCATGTCCAAAATCGTCGCCATTTCGAAAAAGCGGCGAACTCATCGGCAAAAAGCAGGTCAAGTGCAAGTTATTTTTTGAGACTGAGTCTTGTTTTCATGTATTGTAAAATG
>Ga0207966_1001281_pt1 | contig 13877 bp, 10 predicted proteins | sample Knorr_S23_td_NAD_FD_185611 | JGI IMG/M metagenome (GOLD analysis project Ga0207966, IMG submission 185611) | Marine microbial communities from Southern Atlantic Ocean transect - Knorr_S23_td_NADW_ad_2500m_LV_B (SPAdes) (version 2) | ecosystem: Environmental > Aquatic > Marine > Oceanic | place... | reverse complement strand
GTTAGTTGCATTTGGGATATCAGCCGCAGTACCATGATGATTATAAGTATCATCAGAACAATAACTGCATCCACTTTGGTTGGTCATATAAATATCTAAAGTTCCTGCAGATGTATTAATATTTCTAAATTCAAGTGATACCAACTGAGAAAAACTGAAAGTTGTAATTATAATAGTGGTTAGTAGCCCACCAAAGGCCAATCTAATTCCAAGCATGATTTATCTCCGTATTTATTTTGGTTTGTTATGATTTAATGCACTACCGGTTAGTTATGCGAATTTTTCTTAATGAACAGTACAAAAATTACAACAATAATAATTTAAAGAAAGATATTTTTTTGGCCGTTTTTTCTTCTCTTCCTCAATCTATTCATGAGGGTTTTACAAATACAGCCTTTAATGTTCTGTTGGGTTTTCCGCTTATCAGTTTACCATACTCTTCCCACTCTCTTAATCTCAGTTCTCTTCGACTAAGCTCAGGGTGCAGTAAATACTTGTAAAATAAAAAGGCCGGCAGGAAGTTCGAAAATACTATACTTTCTCAAGCGCTTGATTTAAATCGGCAATGATGTCATCTTTGTCTTCAATCCCTACTGACAGGCGTACCAAGCCGTCGGTAAGCCCCCGGGCTAAGCGTTCTTCTTTGGGCACATCGGCATGGGTCATGGTTGCCGGGTGGGTGATCATGGTTTCAACCGCTCCTAAACTTTCAGCCAGTGAACATAATTCTAAATTATTCATGAGTGCTATTCCCGCTGGAATACCTCCCTTGAGTTCCATAGAAATCATGCCGCTGTATCCCTCCATCTGTTCCTTGGCAATATCATGCTGAGGATGGGATGGTAATCCGGGGTAGGTTACCCTCTCAACCTTGGGGTGACTTTCTAAAAATTCCCCAATTGCCTGGGCATTTTCACAATGACGATTCATCCGCAGACTCAGGGTTTTAATACCGAGTAAGGTGAGCCAGCAGTCAAATGGACTTGGAACTGCCCCAACCGTTTTTTGAATAAATTTGAATTTTTCACTCAATTCTTCATTATTGGTGATGAGAACTCCACCTATAATCTGGTTATGTCCACTGAGATACTTGGTGGTACTGTGCATGGTAATATCAGCTCCATATTCCAGGGGTCTTAATAATGCGGGAGTTGAAAAGGTGGAATCCACTCCATATAAAATACCGTGTTTTTTAGCGATTTTTCCCACAGCATCTAAATCTGTGACTTTCAGCAGTGGATTTGTAGGGGTTTCAATCCAAATGAGTTTAGTATTTTCTTGAATGGCCTCTTCCACTTCCTGCGGATTGGAAGAATTCACATAGGTGAAACTCAGATCATAATTTACCAAGAGGTTATTATATAACCGGGAAACACCTCCATATACATCATCGGAACATATTATATGATCCCCGCTGGTGAACAATTTCATCATGCTGTCAACTGCTGCCATTCCGGATGCATAACAAATCCCATATTTACCTCCATCTAAAGCTGCCAGATTATTTTCCAGAACTTCACGGGTTGGATTAGATGCCCGGGTATAATCATACCCTTTATCCTTTCCTACTTCTTCTAAAACATAAGTGGCAGATTGATATATGGGAGGCACAATAGCGCCTGTTGAGGGGTCGGGCAAAATCCCTGCCCGAACAACTTTGGTATCAAATTTCATTTTACATTTCCTTAATTATATACAATTATTTTATGCGGCTTTTCCGCAGCATTTTTTATATTTCTTTCCACTGCCACAGGGGCATGGTTCATTTCTGCCTGTTTTTTCTTCAACCATTATGGGCTGCCTTTGTGATTGATTATGAGCAGATGCTTGCGCTCCCGCACGGGCACCTTGAGGCGGAGCTGTAAATCCCATTCCGGCAGATTCATCATGCCTCATTTTTAAATTTCCGGGCATGGGCTGCGGAGCAGCTGGCTTTTGTTCTGACTGCTGAATGTTTGTCCGGAATATACGTTTTAATGTCTCACGATTGGTATTCACCATCATGTCTGCAAACATACCAAAACCTTCCTGTTTATATTCGATGAGGGGATTTTTCTGCCCATAAGCACGGAGACCAATGCCCTCCCGAAGCTGATCCATCGCTGCGAGATGTTCCCGCCAATTTTCGTCAATAGTTCTGAAAACCACCCATTTCTGGAAATGGTCAAACAGGGCTTTATCTACAGATTCTTTTTTATAAGATAAAATCGCATGGGATCCCTGCATTACCATATCCCGCAATTCATCTACAGTTCCGATACGGTCATCCTCTGATTTGATATCCAGGGAAAAGGTATTCATTACTTCACTGGCAAATTCATCCCATTCCCATTCCTGAGGATTGCTACCCATGCTGCAGTATATATCAGTAATATTATCCAGGTAATCTTCCATAATATCATCCACTTCACGGCTGATATGAGCGCCATGGAGAGCATAATTACGCCGGTCATACACAATTTCGCGCTGCTGATTCATTACATCATCATATTCCAGCAAATGTTTCCGAATGCCAAAATTGCGGGCTTCTACTTTTTTCTGTGCCCGTTCAATTGAACGGGTCACCATGGGGTGGGTAATAACTTCGCCTTCTTCCACACCCATCCGATCCATCACTTTGGCAATACGATCTGAACCAAACAGCCGCATGAGGTCATCCTCAAGACTGAGAAAAAAGATGGATTCGCCCGGGTCCCCCTGCCGGCCGGACCGACCCCTGAGCTGGAGATCAATTCGCCGGGATTCATGCCTTCCGGTACCTAATATATAGAGTCCCCCCAATTCTTTAACTCCTTCTCCCAGTTTAATATCGGTTCCTCTCCCAGCCATATTGGTAGAAATGGTTACAGCAGATTTTTGTCCGGCTCGGGTTATAATTTCAGCTTCTTTCTGATGCTGTTTGGCATTTAGAACATTATGGGGGATTTTGGCTCTTTTAAGCATTCGTGCCAGCGTTTCTGATTCTTCAACAGATGTGGTCCCAACAAGAATTGGTTGACCTTTATGCATTAATTCCTGAATTTTCTCAATAACCGCATTATATTTTTCCCGTTTGGTGCGGTATACCAAATCATCATTATCACCCCTGATGATGGGTTGGTTGGTGGGGATTTCAACCACATCTAATTTGTAAATTTCCATGAGTTCCTGCGCTTCAGTAACCGCTGTGCCAGTCATACCGGCAAGCTTTGAATACATACGGAAATAATTCTGAATCGTAATGGTTGCCATGGTCTGAGTTTCTTTCTCTATGACAACCTGTTCCTTTGCCTCCAATGCCTGATGAAGTCCGTCACTGAACCGGCGGCCATGAAGAACCCTGCCGGTATGCTCATCCACAATGAGAACTTTCCCTTCCTGAACAATATATTCGATATCTTTTTCGTAGAGTGAATATGCTCTCAAAAGCTGATTAATGGCATGGATGCGGTCGCTGCGTTCCATGTGCAGGGTTTGTGCTTCCTCTTTTTTCTCTAATTTATCATGCTGAGATAACCCTTCAGTATTTTCAATTTCATGGAATATTTCTCCTAAATCAGGAATAATAAAATTTTCAGGATGGTCGGGGGATAAATACTCCCTGCCGATCTCTGAAAGATCAATTACATGCGCCCGTTCATCAATACTGAAATATAATTGTTCATCCAGCTCTGGCATTTTTTTATCGCGGATATACTCACTTTCCATTTTATGAACGAGCTGCTTAGTACCCTGTTGCTGGAAAATTTTCATAAGCCGTTTATTTTGGGGCGCCCCCCGGGATGCAATGAGAAGATTAACAGCTGCTTTATTATCATCGGTATCCAATGCTTCTTCGGCTTCAGCAACCAGTTTATTCACCATTTGATTTTGCTTGCGAATGATGGTTTCAATACTGCTGCGCCATTCGTTATACTGCTGATTAGAAGGCGCATCCACATTTCCTGAAATAATAAGAGGAGTTCGGGCTTCATCTACCAGAACTGAATCCACCTCATCTACAATGGCATAAGCATGCCCTCGCTGAACCTGATCTTCCGGACGGATACTCATATTATCACGAAGATAATCAAAACCAAACTGACTATTGGTACCATAGGTGATATCCCGATTATACATTTCCTTGCGCTGTTCGCTATTCATCTGGTTGAGAATACAGCCCACGCTAACCCCGAGATAATCATATAGTAAACCCATCCATTGGCTGTCTCTCTCAGCCAAATAATCATTAACGGTTATAAGATGTACACCCCTCCCGGTGAGTGCATTAAGAATAATGGGCATAGTGGATACCAGGGTTTTACCTTCGCCGGTTTTCATTTCCGCAATTTTACCCTGGTGAAGTGCCACCCCCCCCATGAGCTGAACATCAAACGGTACCATTTCCCAACCCATTTTCTGATGCATTACTGTAAATTTTGACCCACATAAACGGCGGCTGGCATCCTTTACAATGGCAAATACCTCTAACATTTTATCATCTAAGTATTCCTGTTCCACTTTCAGGATTGCTTCCTCAAGTTCTTCTTCTTCAAGTCCCTCTGCTTTAAAGGTCTTACCTGAATTTTCAGATTTTTCTTTAATCTCAGTCCGTATATCCTGAAAGCGTTGTTTTAGTTCATCATCTGAAAGTGATTTCAGCGGTTCAAAAGCAGTATTTATTTCCCCTACGGCGGGTGCGAGAAGTTTCAGATCTTTTTCTGCTTTTTTTCCAAATATTCCGGTAACTATTTTTGTAAATAATGACATATTTAAACTGTTTTTTCTTTTACTTTTACTATGTCATTATAGACTGAATCAAGAATACCATTTATAAAACTGCTGCTGTCTTCTGTGCTGAATTGCTTGGCTATTTCCACCCCTTCTGCGATTGAGACTTTAGGTGGGACATTTCCCTCATAGAGCATTTCAGCCAATGCCATACGCAGAATCAGTTTATCTATGAGGGTGATTCGGTTTAAGTCCCAATTTTTAGACCGCTGTTGAATGAGGTTGTCAATTTCAGAAATATATTTGGAAGTGAGATTACATAAATGTTTGCTATACTTTAACACCTCTTCCCCGGGGAGATTTGTAATATCCAGCATATGTTCACAGGTTGTGTCTGGGTCAGATCCATGTAGCTCTTGAGCATAAATTGACTGAAGTGCTGTAATACGAGCTTGTCTTTTTTGTTTAGGTGTCAGATCAGGCATTTCTAATTTTAAATGTTTTCTTTTCCGGAAGGTAAAATGTTTTTAATTCACCAATTTTACGGATTCTATCCTCTGCTTCACGGTCAGAAGCTTCATTGGTTGAAATATCTTCCTTTTTGGAGCGATGGAAAATTTCTGACAGTGTATCATAAATTCCCTCCGCCTGACTGAATGCCCGCTCCCGATTATATCCTTCTAACTCATTGGATACATTGATGAGTCCGCCAGCATTTATGGCATAATCCGGCGCATAGAGGATGTCTCTTTTTTTCAATTCCATCCCAAAATTATTTTCAGCCAACTGATTATTAGCAGAGCCTCCAATGATGGTACATTTGAATTTATCAATCGTGTCTTTGTTAATTGTGGCTCCCAGGGCACAGGGAGCATATACATCTACATCCAAGTCATGCATTAATTCTGCCTCAACAGGAGTTGCCCCAAACCGGTTAACAGCCTGTCCCATTAACGCCTGGTCAATATCCGTAACAAAAAGTTCAGCTCCAGCTTTATGAAGATACTCACATAGATGCATGCCCACATGACCCAATCCCTGAACGGATACTTTCAGTCCTGTTATTTCTGTTTTATTCAACCTTTCTTTCATACAGGCTTTTATTCCAATAAATACACCGTAGGCTGTTACCGGTGAAGGATCCCCGCTGCCTCCCAATGCCTTAGAAATACCGGTGACATAATTGGTTTCCATCCGTACATGTTCCATATCCCGAATGCTGGTGCCCACATCTTCGGCAGTAATATATCTGCCGCCCAAGCCCTCCACGAATCTGCCAAATGAACGAAACAGGTTTTCTGTTTTCTGAGTTTTAGAATCACCAATGATTACTGCTTTCCCGCCGCCAAGATTTAACCCGGCTATGGCAGCTTTATAGGTCATGCCCTTAGATAGCCGCAGCACATCTACTAACGCCGTCTCTTCATCTTCATATTGCCACATTCTACAGCCTCCTAATGCAGGACCTAAAACCGTGTTGTGAATTGCAACAATACCCTTTAACCCTGAGTTAGGGTCATTGAAAAAGGAAACCTGTTCATGCCCTCTTTCATTTAATTCTTTAAATAAATTCAATTTTTCCTCTTATTATTTCAATAGAGCACGTGCAATTACGACTCTTTGTATTTCAGATGTACCCTCATAAATCTGTGTGATTTTTGCATCCCGCATGAGCCGTTCAATGCCAGATTCCCGCATAAAACCAAATCCTCCGTGAATCTGGACACATTGTGTTGAAGCCCGCATGGCTACTTCAGATGCATATACTTTTGCCATGGATGCCAAATGGCTATAATTTTGTTTCTGATCCTTCAGCCAGGCAGCTTTATGAATGAGCATTCTGGCAGATTCAATTTCCATTGCCATATCAGCAATCTTAAACTGGATTCCCTGATTAGCAGCAATTGGTTTACCAAATTGAATTCTTTCCTTCGAATAAGATATTGATGCATCCAGAGAAGCCTGTGCAATTCCCAAAGCCTGGGAAGCAATTCCGATTCTTCCTCCATCAAGAGTTGACAATGCAATTTTGAATCCTTCTCCTTCCTTTCCAATTATATTTTCAACAGGAACTTTTACATCATCAAAATATAATTCACAGGTATCAGAGGCACGGATTCCCAATTTATTTTCCGGCTTACCTGTTTCCAATCCGGCTAATCCCTTTTCCACAATAAAGCAGGATATTCCTTTATGTCCAATTCCCTTTTCTGTGAGAGCAAAGAGTATGACTAAGTCAGAATTAATACCATTGGTGACCCAGTTTTTAGTGCCGGTAACCAGATAATGATCACCATTCTTTTTGGCGAAGGTTTTCATATTGGATGCGTCAGAACCTGCTTGAGGCTCTGAAAGGGAAAAGGCTCCCAATTTTTTACCTTCAGCCAGGGGCTTCAGATATTTATCCTTAATAAAATCACTTCCAAATTTTTCAATAAGAAAACAGACAAGGGAATTATTTACTGACATAACCACTCCGGTTGACGCATCCACTTTGGATATTTCCTCCATTGCCAGGGTATAGGATATGGTATCCATACCACCCCCATTCCATTTGGGATCTGCCATCATTCCCAAAAAACCCAATTCAGCCATTTTAGCAACACCTTCTTTGGGCCAGACTTTCTTTTCATCCCGTTCAACTACACCGGGAGCCAATTCATTTACGGCAAACTCCCGCGCAGTTTTTTGAGTTAATTTTTGTTCATCTGTAAGTTGAAAGTTCATAAATAATTTTTTTAAGAGTTATAATTGTAGAAACCTTTTCCGGATTTCCGACCCAAATTTCCCTCTGCAACCATTTTCTCTAATAAAGGACAGGGTCGGTATTTTTCATCACCAAAATCATGATGGAGAATCTTAATGATATCAAGACAAATATCTAAACCAATCAGATCAGCAAGTGTCAAAGGACCCATAGGATGTGCCATCCCAAGTTTCATAATGGAATCAATGGCTTCAGGAGTACCAACACCTTCGTGAAGACAAAACACCGCCTCGTTAATCATAGGTGCCAAAATCCGATTGGAGACAAATCCCGGAGAATCATTGCACACCACTGGAATTTTTCCCATATTTTCAGATAGTTCTTTAATCTTATCTACGGTATTATCATCGGTTTTCTTTCCGCGGACAACTTCCACCAATTTCATTACCGGTACCGGATTCATAAAATGCATCCCGATTACCTTATTTTGGCGATTCGTTGCCGAGGCAATTTTAGTAATGGAAATGGAAGAAGTATTGCTTGCTAAAATTGCTTCATTTTTACAAATCTGATCCAGCTCTTTGAATATATTTAATTTGGTGTCCTGATCTTCAATAGCAGCTTCCACCACTAAATCACAATCAGATAAGTCCGAATTATCAATAGTGGTACGAATTCGATTCAGAGCGCCATCCATTTCGGAATGACTGATTTTCTCCTTTTTTACCTGCCGTTCCAAGTTCGTACGGATAGTATTTAACCCGCTTTCCACGAATTCATCTTTGATATCCATAAGAATGGTATCAAATCCGGTAAGCGTACTCACATGAGCAATGCCATTTCCCATTGTTCCAGCACCGATTACACCTATTGTTTTTATTCTCAAATCTCTATTTACTATTCTTTCTAGTTCCTGAGTTCGAAGTGCTAAGTTCCTAAGTTTTTGATTAATTCTAAATTCAAACAGTTTCCACTACAACGGCCGCAGCTTCTCCTCCACCGATGCATAGTGTGGCTAATCCAAGTTTCTTTTTCTTTTGTTTTAATGCTGAGATTAATGTCACCAGTATTCTTGCTCCGGAGGCACCGATAGGATGCCCCATTGATACAGCGCCGCCATGGATGTTCACCTTTTCATGGGGAATATTATGTTCCCGCATAGCAGCCAAGGTAACATTTGAAAATGCTTCATTGATCTCAAACAGATCTATATCTTTGATTAATAACCCTGTTTTATCTAAAACTTTCTGGATTGCCTTTCCGGGAGCGGTTGTGAAATAAAGTGGTTCGTGTGCATATGAGGATTGTGCAATAATTTTACACAGCGGTTTAATATCATAGACAGTTGCAGTATCCGCAGACATAACAACCAGCGCTGCAGCCCCATCATTAATGCTACTGGCATTGGCAGCGGTAATTGTTCCGTCTGATTCAAATGCCGGTTTCAGTTTGGAGAATTTTTCAGGCTTTCCTTTTCCGGGTTCTTCATCCGTATCCACAATTAGGGGATTCCCCTTTCTCTGGGGTACCTCAACCGGAATAATTTCATTCTTGAAATATCCTTTCTCTATTGCTTCCATAGACCGCCTATACGATTCCACTGCAAAAGCATCCTGCTCTTCCCTGCTGTAATTTTCTTCCTTTGCAAGGGTCTCAGCACAGTTGCCCATATGTATATCTCCGTAGGGATCCCATAATCCATCGCGAATGATAGCGTCCAAAACTTTTTTATGCCCCAATCGCATACCATCCCTGGCATCGGTTAGATAGTAGGGAGCCAAGCTCATATTTTCCATGCCTCCTGCTATAACTATTTCAGCATCCCCGCAGCGAATTGCCTGATCTGCCAGCATCACTGCTTTCAATCCTGAGCCACAGACTTTATTAATAGTCATGCATTCCACAGAATTGGGCAGACCGGCATAAATAGCCGCCTGACGCGCCGGTGCCTGTCCTTCCCCTGCAGGAATGACATTTCCCATGATAACTTCATTTACTTCATTACCCTCAATACCTGCCCGTTCAAGCGCCGATTTTATCACAACAGCACCAAGCCTGACAGTTGGTACACTGCTGAAAGCTCCCTGAAAACTTCCGATGGGAGTACGGGCAATACTCACAATCACCGATTCGGCAGCCATAAACTAATTCTTTTTCTCTTTGGTATCATTCTTGGCATAGGCTTTAATAATACTTTTCACCAGTTTATGCCGGACAACATCTGTTTCATCAAAATAGACAAATGATATCCCACCGACCTTTTTTAATATGTTAGATGCATCAATTAAACCGGATTTATCATGGATGGGTAAATCAATCTGGGTAATATCTCCAGTGATAATGGCTTTGGAGGTAACCCCCAAACGAGTGAGAAACATTTTCATCTGCATGGGTGTGGCATTCTGGGCTTCATCTAAAATGATAAATGAATTATGCAGGGTTCTACCCCGCATATACGCCAGAGGAGCAATCTCAATTGAATTCTGGTCTAAATACATTTTAAGCTTATCTCTGGGTATCATATCGTTCAGGGCATCATAGAGCGGCGTGAGATAGGGATCCACTTTTTCTTTTAAATCACCGGGCAGAAACCCAAGCCTTTCCCCAGCTTCCACTGCTGGGCGGGTTATAACAATACGATCAACAGCTTTACTTTTTAATGCGAAAACGGCCATTGCCACAGCCTGATATGTCTTTCCGGTTCCGGCGGGACCAATAGCAAAAACAATATCACTTTCCTTTACTGCCTCAAAATATTTTACCTGCCCACCCGTTCTGGCCCGGACAGCTCCTTTATGGGTATGCAGAACGATGGGCTCATCTCCATTCCCATTCATGGATGCAGGCTCACCATTTGACAGCGATGCTAAGTAATTGCGGATATCCTCTGGTTCTACAAATCCCTTATTGTTAATGGTGAGCATCATTTCATTCACCACCAATTCAATCAATCTAATTTCCTCTTTGGCGCCATCCAACTGCATAGTACTGCCGCGGACAACAATCTGTGCCTTTATCTTTTCCTGAATGGTTTTTATATTCTGGTCACCAATCCCTAAAAAGGAAAGAGAATCAACACCTGAAATATCAATTTTCTTTTTCAGAACTGCTCCAAATCAAATAAAAACCCCCAATTCCCACAAGTGGAACAGGGCAGTTTAACATTGAAATTATCGGTTTCATAAAGCCCGGTAATTTACGCAATTAGATTATTGTATTTCAATTAGTCTTCGGAATTTTGTTTTTAGCTTCAAGGGGAAATTGGAAACTGTCTCCTGTTTCCAGATATCTCGCTCCTGCTGCCCTTAGTTAGGATTGAAATTCATAATTTTGGAGAGATGTTTTTATCTGCCACAGGTAAATAAACCAATACATTCAGGTATTCCTTTCTTTATAAATTATTGCCTTAATCCATCGGGAAATATGTCGAAATTCTATCTTACTACTCCACTTTATTACGTCAATGACAAACCTCATATCGGACATGCCTACACTACCATTTTGGGAGATGTATTGACACGCTACCATCGCATCATGGGGGAAGATGTTTTTTTCCTTACAGGTACCGATGAACACGGACAAAAAGTCCAGGAAGCCGCTGCTAAACGGGATGTAGAATCTAAAGTTCATGTGGATGAGTATGTCACCCGTTTTCAGAAACTGTGGAAAAAACTACATATTGAATATGATGACTTCATCCGTACCACTGAACCCCGGCATACAGATCGTGTGAAGGAGCTGCTCAATACCCTGTATGAAAAGGGAGAAATTTATTCCGATGAATATGAAGGCTTGTATTCTGTATCTGAAGAGCGCTTTGTTACCGAAAAGGAAGTGGAAGAAGGTGATTTTCGGCAGATTAAGAAACTGAAAGAGAAAAACTATTTCTTCCGCATGTCCAAATACCAGGATGCCCTCATTGAGCATATTGGATCTCATCCGGAATTTATCAAACCTGGTAGCCGCCGGAATGAAGTTCTTGGCTTTCTTAAAAAACCATTGAATGATCTCTGTATTTCACGGCCTAAATCACGACTGAGTTGGGGTATTGAAATTCCATTTGACCATGATTATGTAACCTACGTCTGGTTTGATGCCCTCTTAAATTATATAACGGCCATTGGCTGGGGCGCTGATGAGAATAAGTTTAATAAATGGTGGCCTGTCAATTATCATCTTATTGGGAAAGACATACTCACTACCCATGCTGTCTATTGGCCCACCATGCTCATGGCAGCGGGGATTTCCCTCCCCAAAACCATTTTCGCCCATGGCTGGTGGATGAGTGATGAAACCAAGATGAGTAAATCTTTGGGAAATGTGATAAATCCACTGGAACTGATTGATGAATATGGTGTTGACTCCGTCCGCTTTTTTCTCATGCGGGATATGGTTCTGGGGATGGATGCCAATTTTACAATGGATAGTTTTATTAAACGCTACAACTCTGATTTAGCCAACGACTATGGTAATCTTGTGAACCGTGTAACCATGCTCATCCACAAATATTTTGATGGAAAAATACCTGAAAGTGGAGATTTTGATGAAACCGATTTGGAATTTATCGGAGAAGCAAAATCCAAGCCTCAGGTTGTGAGAAAGCAAATTCAGGATATGAAAATTCATGATGCCCTGGAAAATACTTTTTCCCTGCTGCGGAAAATCAATGCCTATCTGGAAGCTAAAGCCCCTTGGAAATCCATTAAAGAGGATAGTTCACAGGGGGGACTCGCAGCTACAACTTTGGCATTGGCTGCAGATATTTTACGAATTGGTTCCCAACTATTGAATCCAGTCATGCCGGTTAAAACTCATTCAATTTTAAAAATTTTGGGGGGCGAAGATATTCCTCTGTCCGACACCGGTGTGGGACTATTAAAACCCGGTACTGTCCTGGGGGAGGGAAAGACACCCTTTCCCCGGATCAACGTAGAATGACACTTATAGATACCCATGCCCACATTTATTATGAGGATTATACCGAGTGCTTGGATGAAGTTATTCAGGCGGCTGCAGAAAACGGTGTAGAAAAAATTATAACGGTGGGAGTAGATCTGCTTTCATCTGAGGAATGTGTCAAACTGGCTGAAAAATATTCAATTGTTTTTGCCACCTGCGGTTATCACCCCCATGAGGCAGGCAAAGCGCCAAAAGGATATCTCTATGAATTGGAACAATTCTACAAGCACCCAAAAGTTGTGGCTGTGGGTGAAATTGGCTTGGATTACCACTATAATTTCAGCGATTCTAAAATCCAGAACCGTGCGTACCGGGAACAGCTTGAAATGGCAAAGGCATTGGAATTGCCTGCTGTGGTACATTGCCGAGAATCGGATGATGACATTTTGAATGGCATTCAAGAAGCCGGCAGTTCGTCCGGGGTCATCCACTGTTTTGCAAGTAATGTTGAGTTTGCAAATGCAATTCTGGATACTGGTTTCTATATTTCATTTACCGGTATGATTACTTTTGTTAAGGATTTAGAAGAGGTTGTCCGGGAAGTACCTTTGGATAAAATGATGGTTGAAACCGACTCGCCCTACCTTTCACCTAAACCCCACAGAGGAAAACAAAATCAACCTGCTAATGTACTTCATGTTGCCGAAAAAATTGCAGAATTAAAAGAAATTGGTTTAGAGGAGGTAGCCGAATCCACTACCCAAACAGCTCTAAACTTATTTAAAAAGCTTAATGCAAATAGCTAACCCTCCTTTGTCTTACAGTTACAGGCATCCAACGACTAACGGCTAATAGCCTATAGCTTGTGGCTAACAGCCCATCTTCTCAACGCAGTAAAAGAATCCATCCTTTCCGCAAAAAATGGGGGCAGAATTTTCTCCGGGACCCAAATACCATTGGCAAAATCTTAGATTGTCTCAACCCAGACAAAGGAGATATCATTCTTGAAATTGGTCCGGGGGACGGTGCTCTGACAGATTGCTTATCGCCCCTCGTAAAAGAAATTCATGCCGTAGAAATTGACCCCTTACTGGTAAAACTACTGGAAGAAAAAATATATCCAAATGTAAAATTATATGGAGAAGATATTTTGGATTGGGAAATGAACCGGATGTCGGGAAATATTAAAATTATCGGAAACCTGCCTTATTATATCAGCAGTCCGATTTTATTTAAATTACTGGAATCAAATAATTGGACTCAAATGGTACTCATGTTTCAAAGAGAGGTGGCTCAGCGGATTGTATCCCATCCGTGCAGTAAATCTTATGGCCGATTATCAGTTATGAGCCAGGTTTTTTGTGATGTAAAAATTGAATTCAACGTTTCAAAAAATGTTTTTCACCCCAAACCAGAGGTAGATTCGGCGGTTACAACTTTTCAGCCAAAAGAAGGCTGCCATCCGGAAATTACTTCATTTTCTAAATTCGTCAAGCAGTCATTTTCTCAACGTAGAAAGAAGCTGAAAAATAATTTGCCGAGTGCATTTAATTCTGGTATCATAGAAAAATGGGCAGATATG
>Ga0207966_1001278_pt1 | contig 13887 bp, 10 predicted proteins | sample Knorr_S23_td_NAD_FD_185611 | JGI IMG/M metagenome (GOLD analysis project Ga0207966, IMG submission 185611) | Marine microbial communities from Southern Atlantic Ocean transect - Knorr_S23_td_NADW_ad_2500m_LV_B (SPAdes) (version 2) | ecosystem: Environmental > Aquatic > Marine > Oceanic | place... | reverse complement strand
CTACCAATCCCATTGCATCCTCCCGCAATACTCCGGATGGATCATTACTCTTGAGATTGCGCTCGATACGCCCATTTGGAGGATCAGGTGTTTGGGCATTGATACCGGCCAATGCCAGCGCTTTGGAATTCACCCAGGCAGAATGGCCGTCAGCTGATACTAAAAATACGGGTTTGTCCGGGCTGATCTCATCCAACCATTCCTTGCGAGGATTACCATCGGGAAAGATGGGAAGTTCCCAGCCGCTGCCGCGGAGCCATTCATTCTCTGGGTGGGCGGTAAAATAATCACGGAGAGCCTGGAATATTTGTGTGGGAGTTTTGAGGTCGTGCAACTGGCAGTCATTCATTTCAAGACCACCCCACAATAAATGGACATGTGAATCAATGAACCCGGGCAACACCATCCCATCGGATCTTTCAATTAACTGTGTTGCACTGTTTCGGTACGATAATGCATCTTGCTCATCCCCCACAAAAATAATTTTATCCCCTTTGATGACCACTGCTTCAGCCCATGGCTGTTTTGTATTCATTGTATAAGAAGGTGCAACTATAATGATATTTGCTGATTTTTCCTGACTAAGGACCGGTGAAATGATTAAAGAAAATATCCAACATGTAAACAAAATCATCACACGTCGATGTATTTGGTTTAACGGTAGATTTTTAAAGCTGATTAATGATGCCATTTTTATTGTATGAATATATCTGACAGGAATCTACTCATTAGCCCGGATACAAAAAAACCCGCTACTTAGTGGGTCAAGGTTTAAAGAATCTAGAAAATACGAGATTCTATTTAGTAAAAATTGCTACTTGCCAGAACAAGGTTGTGGCATAATAATCACGCTTTAACCCATTCCTAAAAATTATTTCTTCCACTTTTTTAGTAGGGTGAATGAATACTCTAAAAGGGCTGCCCTTTATTATGGGATAAAAATTAATAAATGGAAGAGCTAGTTTTGTCCACCAAACGTCACGAGGATAAATAACAGCGTATATTTTTCGAGAAAGTTTGGAAGACAGTCTTACTAATTCAGACATATCATCATAACAACAAATAACCTTGTCCAGAGTTACTATGTCAGCCGAGTCTACATCTGATGCGATTGTTGTAAAATCACCATGTTTAAAATCAATTATTTCAGCTAGGTTATTTTTATGTATCTCTTCCTTAGCTAAATCAATATATGCTGGTGATGCTTCAATACTCGTTCCAGATGAAGCTCCTGCTTTGATTAAATCATACTGGATTGCTCCAATTCCACCGCCAATATCCAAAAAATCCAAACCCTTTACTCCTGTTTCATGTATAGCTTTTAGCAGCATGGCAGTTGTTTTGCTTGGGCCTTTTTTATGGTATCGTTTAAGAGCACGCTTGGCAGCTTTTTTGTCAAACATATTTTCAATACCCTGACATTGACAACAACCCATAATTAAATACCCTTTATATAGATTATAATATTATTAATTATTATTGCTGACAAATCCATCCCATTTTCGCATATAATTTATAAAAACATCACTTAGGTCTGCTTCCCTGAGGTGCTTCACCGTAAAAGGAGCGCGGGGTGGATTATAGTTTTCCTGAGAAAGATTTTTTGCCCAGCCAGGATAAGGAATGCCAACTTTCGCTACTCCAATGAGATCTGCACCCTGATTCATTAATTCCTGAGCATCTGATTTGGACCAAACACTTCCCGTACTAATTATAGGTGGCAAATCATCAAAACTCTGGGTAAACCACTCAGTCAACCTTTTGGGATCATCTGGATACTTTTTTGATTTCGCGAATGCATCCCAGCATGAAATGTGTAAATAATCTATTCCTTCATCTCTGAGAAAACCTGCAAGGTTAATACTATCCTTCAGATTAATTCCCAGATCACTAATCTCGGGAGAGATTCGAACACCAACAATAAAGGAATCTGGCACATTTTCTTTTATGGAACGATATATCTCGATTAAAAATCTGGACCTGTTTTTTAAATCGCCGCCCCATTCATCTTTGCGCATATTCGTCTTTGTCCCCAAAAACTGTGATATCAGATACCCATGGGCTCCATGTAGTTCTATGCCGTCAAACCCTGCTTTCACACAACGAACAGCCGCTGCAGTAAAATTGTTGATAATTCTTTTTATATCTTTTTCAGATGCAGAGCGAGTAAATCCGCTCTTCGATTCATCACAAGGGATCTTGCTCGCGGATATGGGAGTTTTTGCGGTCAAATATTGAGGGGCGCGCATTCCGCCATGAAATAATTGTGCAAAACTCAGACTTCCATGAGTATGAATTGAATCTGTTAGCGTCGTTAATTTATCAATGTGCATATCATCAAAAAGGCCAAGCTCTCCGTCCCATCCCTGGCCATCTTTGGAAACATGTGCTGCTGCAGTTGTAATAATTCCAAAACCACCCTTGGCACGGCGAGTGAGCCACTTTATCTCTTCGTCAGAAAGAGTACCATCAGAATGACTTTGTTTATTTGTCATTGCAGTAAGCACAGTTCGATTACGTAACCTGTGCCCAGTACGATTAAAAATAAATGAATCGGAAGGACCCGGCTGTTTATGCTGTATCATTGTCAAATCTACCCATCATCCCATAAACAAAAAACCCCACGGTGGGGTTGTTCATTTTACTTATAATTCTTAAGAAGACTGTATATCGTCATTACCAATAAAAAATTGGGGTGACTTTTCTACCGAGCCAAGTTTTACCTGTTCTGCATTCCTTATCATCGCTGAAGCCAAAGTATCTACCCTAAGCCCAAAACCTTTTGATGCAGAAAAACTCTCAAGCCATGTTTGCTTACCCTGAAGTCGTATCAGCATACCTGGCTTAAAAATGGAAACGTGGTTAAAAGAAAAATTTGATAGGATTGTTTGTTCTTTTTGTCCCATAGTCCTCATATACAATAATGGATGGATCCAGTCTTTGGCCCACGTTGTATGATTTGCACCTTTTGCTGAAACAAGTGATGCATGATGTATTTTAGCATTTGAAGCCATTTTGGCCGCTTCATTTGAAATCCCTGCTTCAATATGAATAAACTCTTTTGCTCCTCCTGCACGCTGTCTCGTTGTGCCTATACAATTAAAAAAAACATCATTACCTTCCCAACTCTTTTCAGTGGCCGACAAATTGGCAAGTGATTCAACAACAATATCCACAAGTTTATCATTTTTTGCACCATTCAAAACAGGCTTCCTTCCAATAGAAGTCACTAATTCACAATTTTGATTTTGCATTAGTTGATTCAACAGTTGTTTACCTGTAGCGCCTGTACCACCAATGATTATTGCTTTAAACATATTCGAATGTAGCCATCATCAATTCAAAAATAATAGCCCGTGAATGACCGAGCTTGATTGATCTTTAACTGCAGTATTTTTCGGGTAACGGAAATTCATGTGTTTCTTTATTCCAGTAAACATTCATAATCCACCACCTTTTCCCGTCATTGAGTAATTGAATACTATTGATTCCTCTGGTATGAGGCTTATCATCATCAATTAAGTTTTTGCTTCCAAAAGTAGACCAAACATGAACCACATGCCCAAATTCTTTTACTTTTCGAGCAATTTCATACTCATAGAAATTTTCGCCGTCTAAAAAAGGTTGGGCATACTGAATAAATTCATCAGGCGTCATCACTTTTGTATCCAGGATTCCATTGTCTTCTTTTCTTACAACTATTAATCGTGCTTCAGGATGAAAAAGATACCTCTCTCTGTCCCAATTTCTTTCTTCTCCTTTTTCCCCAGAAATAACATCGTATAAAGCATCTATTATAGAATCAATTGATATTACATCGTCTTTATATTCGTTTGATAATTTATTCATTTTTACTTATGAATCTGCCCGTTCTCCTTTATACATTAATTTTATGGGGATTAAAAAAATACAGGGTTTTTCGGAATCAATTATAAATTTTTCCGCCAGAATTCCAGCATTTTATTTTGCCGGTGAATCCTGGCTGGCTTATCTCTGAAACCATGTTTCCGCATGGGATAAAACATCATATCAAACATGATATTTTCCTTGATCAGTTCATCAATGAAATGCCAGGAATTCTGGGGATGCACATTATCATCATAAGTCCCATGGATCAACAGCAGGCGCCCGTGAAGGTTTTTTGCACTTTTAACAAAAGATGTCTTTTCATACCCTTCCGGGTTATCCTGTGGGCGCTTCATGGCAAATTCTCCCCACTTGGTGTCGTAGTAATGCCAATCAGTAACTGGTGCTCCGGATATGCCTGCCTTGAATTCCCTGGTATTGGTCATAGCGTTCAAGGTAAAGCTTCCACCACCGCTCCAACCCCAGATTCCAACCCGATCCGGATCAACATAAGGCTGTGATTTCAACCAGTGAATTCCATCCAAAATATCAACAATTTCTATGGGGCCGGACATCAGCATTATAAGTCGATTTTCCAATTTCTTGCTGATTGCGGTGGCGCTGCGGTGATCAAATTTCACAACCAGGTAACCTCTATCTAACAGCATATTATCAAAGAAAAGAGATGAACCCTGCCATTGGTCAAACACAGTAGGTGCTGATGGGCCACCATAAATATGGAAAATAAGAGGATAGGATTTACCTGGATCAAAATCTTTTGGTTTCAGAATCTGAGCAGGCATTGGGAATCCATCTGATGTGGGGATAGTAAAAAGTTTTGGGGTCTGTAGGTTCAATCCCTGCAGTAGTTCCGGGCGGGGTTTTGCAAGCGTATGCAAATTTGTCCCATCGTTTTTATGGAGAGTAAGCGATGGAAGGGTGCTGCTGTTGGAATAGGAGTCCAAATAATATTGCCCATCAGGGCTAAATCCAACCTTGTGAACTCCATTATCTTTTGTGATCCGCTCCAGCCCACTGCCATCGAACCCTATTCTATATAAATGTCGTTCAACAGATGATTTTTTCAACGCAGTAAAATATACCTGACTATTTTTTTCATCAATATTAACCACGGATCGCCTTAGCCAAAAGGGGCCTCCGGATGAACGCAATGCCCAAGGTCCACTGGTGACCTGATTAATCAGCTGGCCATCTTCCCTGAAGCGATATAAGTGTGCATACCCGTCTCGCTCGGACTGCCACAAAAAATTACCTGATTCCAAAAAGTAAAGATCATCATTTATATTGACCCAGCCTTCATCGGTTTCGTTTAAAACCCGGCCAAGGTTTTTTCCGGTTTTCCGATCTATATAAAATAGATCCAATTCAGTTTGGGCCCGGTTCATGGTCTGTAACGCGAATCGTTTATTATCCGGATGCCATTTTACACGACAGATATATTCGTACGAATCCAGTTTGACCCATTTTATACGAGGATGGGCTACTTCCATAACACCCACTTTCACAATGGGATTATCTGTTCCTGCTTTCGGGTAGCGCTGGGTAATCAGCCGTGGTTCCACAGGCTTGAAATCCACATAATGCATTTTTGTCACTGGTGATTCATCGGTCTGTAAAAAAACCAGTGCCTTAGAATCATCTGACCACCAATAGCCAATATCCTGCCGGCCAAAGATCTCTTCCCAGTAAACCCATGAGACAGTACCGTTCAGGATATTTTCAGATCCGTCACGGGTTAGGCGAGTTTCCCGGTTTTTTAGCAAGTCATAAACATAGATGTCGTTTTCCCTGACAAAGGCCACCTTTGATCCGTCTGGTGAAAAACGGGGCGATTTTTCAGCTGTTTCAGTTTCAGTAATACGCCTGAATTCTGAAGTTGCCATATCCAGAATAAAGATATCTTTTTTATAGATGTAAAGCGCCTGCTCTCCATTTGAATCAAACGCAATGGGCCATACTAGGTATTTTGTGGAATCTTCATGGCCAATGTTTCTTTGCAGGCTGGCAATTGCTTTTTCTTTGTTAACTAAAGGAGTGAGTTCACCGGCTTTCCGGGGATCCAGTTTCTGGAACGTTCTTTCTTCCTTCGGCTGGCGAACATTAAACAAGATGGCTGTATTATTATCTAGCCATTGATATTGGTGGACCGCGGCGATCGTATTGGCTTCATCGCTTTGGATCCATTCGACAGTAATCTTTTCTTTGCGCTCTTCACTGTAGACACGGGGAATTAGACATAGAATCAATAGGAATGGGATAATACGATTCATGGGTAACCTAATTGTTTATTGGGTTTTAATTTAGCTTATTTCCTGTCATTTGCCAGCGCACCAGTTCTACAGGAATATTCCCGGCATCATTAAACGCCCGGAAAAAATCCTTCATCACAAAAGGTTTTTCCTGTTCTTCCAACTGCTTGGCCCACTCCGTGACAAGCTTCTCTATTAAGTATTTCCCGGTGATATAGCAGGTCCCATACCCGGGTTGACGAAGATAAAGGTGCTGCTCAAACTGCAATAAGTGTGGTTCACGTTTCATCCAGCCACGGGGTGTCCATTTGACGTGCACCTGGCCCGCTTCCGCCATGGTCATTTCGTTGGCGTGAGCGTAAAGGGATCCTAATCCTCGAGCAGCTCGCTGGGCGATCATGATCCAGATAATCTCTCTGGAGCGGGGACTGTCTTCATAGAGACCGGCGTGCATGAACATTTCTTCTACACCAGTAGCAATACCTTCATTCTTGGAATCAAAAATATTATAAAGCAGGGCACCACGGCGGATGGGACTTTCGTGGGGCTCATCTCGTACCTGGGCCAAGTCGAACCAATGGACAAAATGAGAATAGAGCGGCAAGGGGTCGTAGTGCATACCGATGGCAAAAAAATTACGCTGATCTGCAGGCACAAACTGGCCCATGTGTTCCCGCAGAGCCGGTTCCATATTGGGCTTGATGGGCATAATCTCTTTATCGCTCAAAAAATTCATGAAGCGCTGTACTCCCTTCTCCGTGAGCTGGGCAAATTCTTCCGGTGTGTTGGCAGCAGACATGGGTGGCAGATCCATATTATTCTGCTCCTCCAGTTTTAAAGAGGTCCAGGCGCGGTCCAGTTCCCGCTGAAGCAGCCGCACTTCATCTTCCCAGGATAAGGGCAATAGATGGACATTTTGCTGATACCAGGTATAATTTTCCTTCCCAATCCCGGATGGCCCTGTCTTATCAGGCGCCTGCTCTTCCAGCCAGATGATAAAATCTTTTGTGGCTGCCATAGCATTCTCCAGCGACACTGAAAGGCCACCCTGATCTTTTGATAGTTTAAGTTTTTCAGCAATTTTATTCAGATCGAGAATCTGTTGTTTGAAATTCTCAATTCCGGCGACCCACAGGTCTCGGGCATTGCCGGTGAGATTCCCTCGGGCCTGATCCAGCAATAAAGGGATGACCTTAAGATCATTTGTTAGGTGCGTTTGTTCAGCGCTGCTGAGCGGGAAGACGTAAGTCCAAAATTCCAGCGTTGCGTGGTTAGTCGGGCCTTCGTGGGCAGGGACATCGCTCTGATACATCCAGACCGTCTGGTAATAGGCCGGATCCCGTACCCAAGGACGAAGTACTCGATAGTTAAAGTCATAGCCATTCATTTCTGCTCTTACCACGTGCCAATCTACCTGATAGGGAATTGGCCAGTCATCAATTGTGATTTGGGCTAGCCGATTCTGGAGATCTTTGAAAGCAGTGTGGTCTTTTTTAAAACGGTTTGCCGTATAATCTGGCGCTCCATTCAGAGGCGGCGGATTTTCAAAGTCCCGCCAATCATTAAACAGTTCCACCAGATCCCAGTATTCGAGGGGCTGGGGATTTTTTTGTTGACCATACATTTGGTTTGTCCCCATTAATAACACATAAATTATAAATAAATTTCTTTTCATTGCTGGAATCTACTTTTTTTCATTCAAATAAAAAACCCCATCACTTGGCTTGAAATGATGCAATAAATCATTGTTATTGCGTATTTTCAAACATACCCAAATACTAAGGGAAGAAGATAGGTTACAAAAATAAACCAGAAGCAGTATACCGGTAAATAACCAACAAGCTTCTTTCGTAATAAATCAAAATCAGACTGGTGCATTATCACTCTAACATAGGCGATTGCAATTATAATCAAGTGGATAAAAATAATCAAATTGACTCCCAGCACGCAAAATCGATTTGGAGTAAGTCCATATTCAACTAAACGGAATACAATAGCTGAAAGTGCGAGTGTATTTATTAATAAGGTAGCACCTACCAGCAAGACATTCATGTAATCTGTTATGATAATTTTAGAATCACGACTCCGAGTTGCAATCGAGAAAACGATTATACTTAATATCAGTATTAGTAGCCCATTACACCCAACAAGAAATTCTCTATTAACAAACGGACTATTACCATGTATCATCATCATGATGATATAAGTCATAACAAAAATAAAAAAGAGTGGGGAAAAAACTTTTGCTAATAGTACCGCAATCTGCATCTTTCTGCGTAATACTGAATCATAAAGGTAGGTTGCCACCAGGGGCGTGGAAACAATTCCAATTACCCCAATATTTGACATATACCAATCCACAATATCCATATTCATCAGTTCAAAAAACCCCACAGTAAGGCCCGTTAACACCCCACCGCTGATCAAAATCAATGTACTTAACATAAGAAGCTCACCGCAAAACTTAACAAAGGCAATCCGTTGCTTTGTGTCTTGCCAGGACCGCTGAACAAAACATATACCCAGTAATATAAGTGTAGTGAACGGTAAATGAATGAGTGCCATAGTAACTGAATCAGAGTGCCAATCCGGCTTATTAAATGATTGCCAGTCCGGTAATAATATCAGATAAATTGATGTCAAAATACTGAAAATTGCCACCCCAATAGAAAGTTTGTAGTTAGGGTTTTTATAAAGAAAATAAGTAGCAACTGACAATAAAGTAAAAAATGGTCCGAATCTTGGGTAGTACCAAGTTTCAGTGAGAAATGTTTCGGGAATCCTGACCAACAGTCCAAAGCAAGCTGCTATCAGCATAACGGCTGCGATTGGCACTACAGAAAAAGGTGGAGCCGGGTCTTCATATTCAATGCGTACCCGCCAAAATTCAAATAATTTTGAAGCAGGCTTGTGGGCAGCAGCGGATACCAAAGATGCCTTGAATTTAACAGGGTCGGACCTATATAGATCTTCCAACGCCTGAGGGTTGTCTTCTTTATCTAAAATTTGTTTTTTAGTTATCTCGGCCATATCTATATATTATTGAAATATGTAGTCTATTTTTCAGATGTGGCATGCTGATTTGATGAACGGTGACTATGTCCCACCTATTATACTATAGAGGGTGATATCCACCATAGCATCTTCAGGCAAATCAAAGCGGAGTTCTTTCACTGGATTGAATGAGATGGTGTAATTGATTAATGCCATTAATAGTCCAGGATCGTTTTATCAATTATTTTCAGCACATCGTGAACCCAATGATCCAGGGTAGCTCCTCTATTGCTGAATATTACAACATCCAGACCGGTATTTATGTTTCGATAAACATTATTCCGAAAGCCGACCCAGCTTCCTGAGTGAGATACGGTTGACGGATCACCTTTGGTTACAACCCATCCATATCCATAAGAGTTGTATGTTGATACTTCAGGTAAAATAAGATCTTTTAATGTCCTTTTACCCACAGATGCGATGGAACCATCATTAAGGCGTGCTGGCCTATACATCATTTCTGTGCTCCCAGAAGATAAAAGTGTCTGTTTATCCAGGGCATCCAGCCATTTAGAATAATCATTTAAGGAAGTGTAAAGCCCACCGGCACCAATGATGCCATTTAAAAATGTATAATCATCTTCAACAAATTTATCTTTTTTTTCTGTATACCCCATAACGCGCTGCGAGCAATGAAAATCTATGATTCCCTCAAAAACCTGTGTTTCAGCCATGCCCAGAGGGTGAAAAACATTTTCATGCATAAAGTCATAAATGTTTTGTCCGCTTACAGTTTCAATGATGGTAACCAATAATTCATATCCTGGATTACAATATTGATATTTTTCTCCCGGTTCAAAAAAAGGCTTTGGGTAAAACTCTTTAAAATATTTGATCATATCTGCATTGTTGCGGTTCCTCTTGCCATCCCACGTATTTAGAGCTTCATCATAATACGTACCTATCCCTGAAGTATGGTGGACCAGGTTCTCTATGGTTATACCTGTTAAATGATCATTGGAAATATAGTTTGTGACGGGATCTTTTACAGTGAGTAAGCCCTTTTCCTGGCAGAGCAGAATTGCAGCTGCAAAAAACTGCTTGGACACGGATGCCATCCTGAAAGATGAATGTGGATTAATCTTTTCTTTCGTTTCAAGATCGGCCAGACCAAACCCACGCTGATAAATGATATTGCCGTCTTTTCGAACCATCAAGGCAACACCTGGATCTTCTTCTTTTACGTGCTTCTTAAAATATGCAGTAAGTTCATCAGAAAGACGGTCTAAACTGTACCCGGGACCATAGAGAAACTTTCCGGGTCTATAGCGGGTTGTGGTGTTATTTGAATATACAGTTTTACCATTAACAAGCACTGATTCTATGCCATTGGAAATTGCAGTCGCATTTTTAGGAGTTGCCCTATCAATGATGGTTTCAGGATTAAAAATGACTAGATCAGCATAATTGCCCACTTTCAGGACTCCCCGATTCTTTAAGCCCATGTTCTGTGCCGCAAGTCCTGTCATTTTATTTATGGCTGCTTCAAGATTTAACCAGCCATTTTCACGTACATATTTTCCAAGAACCCTGGGATAGGTACCAAACCCGCGGGGATGTCCGCCATCAGATCCGCCGTCCGTGCAAATATTCGTATAATCCCACTTGATCAAATCAATGATATCGTCTTGTGTCATGCTTTCCGCGATGATACTTTCAGAAATATTTTCATCAAGAGTCTCTGCAATGAGCGCTAAAAGTGTTGTTGACGCGTCTTCATTCCTTATTTCTGAAATTTGTTGCAGTGTTTTACCTACATAATCCGGGTTTGGATCAAATTGCGTAAGCGTGATCCCTGATGGCGTTGTTATTTGAGATAAAACAAATTCAGCTTCGGACCTGTCATTAAAATTGCGCTCGGGGAATAAAACCTGCATGGTAGATTGCCAATAGGTATAAGGATATATATCAGCCGATATTTCAATTCCTTTCGATCTGGCTTTATCCAGTTTTGCTTTTAATTGATCTGTTTTTCCCAACAAACGCTGTAAGGCCAGTTTTATATGTGAAATCTGTACCGCCACTCCTGTCTCTTCACCAATTGCAATGATTTCATCAACCGCTTCCCAAAAATACCTGTCTTCGCTCCGAATATGGCTAATATAACGCCCCCCCTTTGCGGCGGCGATTCTTGCCAGTGCAATAACCTCTTCCGTATTTGAATATATTCCGGGATCATATTCCAGGCCGCTGGATAGTCCCCACGCGCCTGCATTCATATCAGCATCCAACAGTTCAGACATTTTTTCAATTTCTGATTTAAGAGCAGTTCGCTTGAAGTCCTTGCCCAAAACTATTTCACGCAAAGAATTATGTCCTGAAAAAGATGCAATATTTACAGCCACAGGTTTGCGTCTTAGTTTTCTGGTTAAATCAGCGAGTGGCTGGTTTGAAAATCCATCCTGTCCGATGAACAGAGTCGTGATCCCCTGGCTTACTGCAGCACGTGCATCCGGTTTTTCAAAAATTCCAGAACCATGGTGGCTATGTGTATCAATGAACCCTGGTGCAACAATTTTCCCCGTTGCATCGATTTCTTTTTTTCCTGCTCCATTCACAAGTCCAATCACTGTGATTAAATTCCCATTTAGGGCAATATCTCCCTGAATGCGGGAATGTCCAGTTCCATCTACGATGGTTCCATTTCGTATAACTATATCATGTTCAAAACCAGAGTCACAGCCACTGATCAAAAGAAATAATGGAATCAATAAATTAAAATATTTAAATATCATCATGATTTGAATCTACTCATCATCTATATAAACAAATCCACAAATGATGAGAGTGATAATTGCTTTAATCCTTTATCAAAGAAGTCAAATTTTCCTTCAGAACTGCCGATGCGGTCAACAGGCCCGAAAAAAGCGCACTGGAAACACCAACTGTTGTGATATCCTGCCCAGTAAAAAAAAGATTCTTTATATCAGATTTTGGACGCAGCCAGCGCTGGCGAAAACGATTCGGCGTGTGGCTAATGCCGTACATTTCACCTTTTTGGTAATTGGCCAAGTCGCGGACGGTCAAAGGCGTTGAAAGTTCTTTATAAGCCATGGCATGGCGAATACCGGGAACCTGTTCAAATACAATATCAAGAATTCGATCTGACAGTTTTTCTTTGGCATCTTCGTATTCATGCCCACGGTTTTTCCATGCAAGGTCCTGCCATTTGGTATACCAGTCCCAGGTGCTTAAAGTAATGGCTTCCATGGTTGCATAGCCAGCATGATTTTTGTCCCAGGCCTGGTCCTTTGCTGATGGAAAAGAAACATATACGACTGGGAAATCCGCTTCTGGATTATTGGTATAGTCCTGAACATTTTTATCATGATCGTAGCCGGGGTAAATCCATAAATTTGTGTTAGTGATGCCTAATTCATCTGCAGATTTATCGAGCCCAATATGCAGGCAAACATAGCTTTTAGTTTGCTCAATTTTTTCCAGGAGATCTTTTAATCTGGAATGACCATTTCCATTCTTGAGCAGTCTATCAATTGTATTTACAACACCAGCATTGCTAATAATGGTATCTGCTTCAATCTCATCGCCATTTTCCATAATAACACTGACAGCGGTACCATTGTGTATCTTGATTTCCTCCACACCAGCATTGACCATAAGAACGCCATCATTACTTTCAATCAGATCTGAAATTGTTTCAGCAATGCTTCTTGATGATCCTGTGGGATAATTACCGCCGTCAAGGTAATGACGAGCCACAAAAGCGTGCATGGCAAAACTGCTTTGGGCGGGAGGCAGGCCATGATCTCCCCACTGTCCAGTAAGCACACCAATCAATTGCTGATCATCGGTCAAGCTGGACAGAACATCAAGGGTGGTGTGATCAGAGTAAGAAAAGAATTTTCGGGTCATAAAAGGATAGGTGATGGTACTCAAAATTCCCGGAAGGGCCTTGTTGCTGAAATATGACCGGGCACTGCGGGCAGCCTGATCCAAGAGATCCATGTAGGTCATAATGCCCGATTCTTCCTTGGGAAAATAAGAGATCATATCTGCTATAAACTGTTCCCGCGGTGCAACAAAATTGTAGGACTTATCGGGGAAAATAATCCGGTCATAATTTTTATCCATGGGTGACCACTGCAGTTTTCCACCGGAGATTAGATCAAACAGACGCCGTATGGGAGAATAGGAATTATGAACCTGACCTATATAATGGATTCCCACATCCCATTCATAATTATCCCTGCGGAAGGTATGTGTCCAGCCGCCGATCTTAAAATGTTTTTCCAGCACCAGGACACGTTTTCCTTTCAGGCTCAATAAAGCAGCAGTGCAGAGACCGCCAATGCCGGAACCAATGATAATGGCATCAAATTTTTTATCAGCTACACCTGGTTTGTAACTTTTCCATTTCTTCATTTCGAATTCTCAAGGTTGCCTGAATCTAACTATCATCCCACAAACAAAAAACCCCGCTGCGGGGCGGGGCTTGATGCTGTAGAAAGGGTAAATCTATTTGAGCAGGATCATCTTCTTGGTCTGCCTGAATTCTCCAGCCTGAATCGTATAAAGATATACACCAGCTGCTACAGGCTCGCCGGCATTATTGGTAGCATCCCAATAAGTTGAATGAAATCCAGCCTCTTTTTCCAATGAGACCAGGGTTTTTACCTTCCTGCCTATAAGATTATAAATTTCAAGGGTAACATAATTTTTCTGAATGAGGTCATAATCAATTCTGGCGATAGGATTA
>Ga0207966_1001277_pt1 | contig 13889 bp, 9 predicted proteins | sample Knorr_S23_td_NAD_FD_185611 | JGI IMG/M metagenome (GOLD analysis project Ga0207966, IMG submission 185611) | Marine microbial communities from Southern Atlantic Ocean transect - Knorr_S23_td_NADW_ad_2500m_LV_B (SPAdes) (version 2) | ecosystem: Environmental > Aquatic > Marine > Oceanic | place... | reverse complement strand
AGAGCTAGTAGATGCTCAGTCTCAGTATCAAATTGCTTCAGAATTAAATTACTTTGATTTGTATACTGCCGAACTTAAAGGTATTGATAAACTTGATGGTGAAGAAGTTTATGTGATGGTAAGAACTGATAAAGATGGACAGACTGCAACAGAGTATTACAGTCTTGCAAGCGCATTTTTAGTTAAATCAGAAAGCACTATTGAAACGCCTCAGGGAGAAATGGCACAATCTACATCTTATAAGGATTATCAATCGGTTAAGGGTTATAGTTTTCCTAACATAATTGTTCAAAATGTAGCTGGTCAAGTAATCGATATGAGCTTGAAAACAGTTCTGGTAAACAAAAAGATTGATGCTTCTAAATTTGAGTAGAAGAACACATTATTTCATAATAAAAAAGGCCTCCTAATGGGAAGCCTTTTTTATTAAATATAGATTTTGAATTCTAGTATAACCTAGTCGTTCAAGATTAATGGCATGCCATTTTCTCCTGAGCCAATTACAACAACTTTAGAGTTAGGCGATTTAGACAATTCGATTGTAGCTTCAATACCACGCATTTTCAAAAGACTCGGTGTAAGAGAGCTATTGATAATTTTGTTGGCAGCAGCTTCACCTTCTGCGGCGATACGCTTTCTTTCGGCTTCACTTCTTTCCTTATCGATACGGTAACGGTAAGCAGAAGCCTCTTGTTCTTGCTTTAGCTTATCATCAATAGCTTGACGTATTTTTTCTGGAAGACGAATAGAACGAATCAAAAGCGCTTTCATGACTACGTTGTTCTGTTCAAGAATAGTCTTCGTTTCGTTGATGATTGTTTCCTCTACTTCGTTACGCTTTGTAGAGTAAATTTCTTCTGCTTCGTAACGCCCCATAACTTTACGTACGGCAGAACGAACTTCAGGAACCACTAATCTATCTACATACGATCTACCAAACTCTTCGTGTAGGTAACCAATTTTACCGTAAGTAGGGTTGAAACGCAGAGTGATGTCAATAGCCATAGAAAGACCGTTCTTGTCAAGAATATCCATGCTTTCTTCAACTTTTTGCTCTTTTACTTCGTAAACAAAAGCTTCGTTCCAAGGAGAGATCAAGTGGAATCCTGGTTCGATAACATTTTCTTTATCTAAACCAGATGTAAATTTTCTAAAGATGACTGCTCTCTCTCCAGGGTTAATGGTCAATGCAACACGCGATCCGATCATCAACAATAAGAAGAAGCCGACTCCAATGATTACGATTAATGGGTTTACTTTTTGATTCATAATTTTGTAGAATTAGTTAATAGGTTCCTATCCATTTACGCAAAGCCCATTCAAGGCTTAGCGTGAGTAAAAGTAAGAAAAAGATACTCTTTTTCTCAATTAAATCAATCAAGTCACGACTGGTGTAAGTCAACTGATTTGCACTTATATCATTCTTAATAACAGTTGCTAAGCTAGCGATTTCATCTTTAGTGATAAATTTACCCTGTGTTGCATCGGCAATTTGTTGAAGTGTATTCCAATCTGATTCACTTTTTAATGCTTCCAGATTTAAGGCTTTGATAGCGAAAGTCCCCATTTGAGAAAACTCTTCATCCTTATAACTAGCTTTCAATTCAAATTGGTAGCTGGCAGGACTTAGGTTTTTCAGGTCTAGCTGGTAATACTTATTCTCCGGGCTTAATTGGTATTGGTATTTGTTATTTGTGGCATCCCATAATTCCAGGCTCAGTTCGGCATTTTCAATTAGCTGATAGGATTGGTTGTAATACTGAGCGTCTATGTGGAAAGTCTGATTTTCATTCAGTAGTTTAGGGTAGTCTAAGCGCAATGACCTTTTGTCCTTTTGTATTGATAAATGTTGACATACAGCGAGTATCAATTCGTTAAAGGAATCGTGGTTTTCATTTTTCTTATAGTCGAATAATCTCCATTTCCAAAGTCCTTCGCCCAATAAAATAGCCCAATATCTGCTGTCTTCAATTCCAAAACTTAATAGGGGTTTCGAAGTTTTAATCCCTTCAATATCCTGCTTCAGGAGTACTCCTTTATGATCTTGGCTTTTAATATCGCCAAAGGGGGATGTTAGGGGAGGAGCTTGTTCAATAAAACTCTTACAATCCTCGCTTAGTTCGAAAGTCGAAAATAAAGGATTTATTGTTGCTATTACTTCCTGATAGCTTTGTTTACTCTTTATGCTTAGCTGACTTTGGAATGTTTTAAGGCTTTCCAAATTATTGTATTTCCCAGTAATCGACCAAAGGGCTATATCAGTCTCTAAGATTTGCTGAAGTATCTTTTCTGATTCTATCGCCACCGATGGTATTTGGTGCAGGATTACTAAGCTGTAAGCCTCAAGCTTGCCATCAAATTCTTTATAATTCTTTATATCTACACTAAAGGTGTTAGAGCTTTCTATCGCCGATTTTATTGCAGCTATATCTGGGTGTGGACTAAAAGCCAATAGAAGTATCTCTTGTTGATTGTCTATTACTTCTATAGCAATAGTCTTGAGGTTGTTTGCTGTATTTACTTCATTCTCTAAAGTACTAAGCGAGGATTTATAATATTGAATTCCTTCTTCTTCAGCTTTTAGATAAACTTGAAGTTCTACGATTTCATTTTCGCTGAAATCTATCTGTTGACTATGAATAATCTTGTCATGATGACTAATCTTAAAAACTTTCTTTTTTTCGAGTACATCAGAGCTTTTTAGTGTAAACTCTAAAGGGAATTCGTTGTCAAGAAAACTAATATCATTGTGATTGACTCTTTCGATTGAAAGATCAGCTTTATGAGTGCTGTCGCCCAAGGCAATTATTTGAATGGGCACAGTAATATCGCCTAAACTGTAAATAGGAGCGAAGCCCTCGTTGTAATTCCCATCGCTGGCAAGAATAATACTAGCTAAGTTTCGATGTTCAAAGCGATCGGAAATGCCTTGAATGGCTCTGGATAGATTGCTGCTCTTTTGCTTGTAATCGAAGTCGAGACCTTGTTTTAATTCAGTACCAAATTGATATTCGTAAATATCGAATTGATCACTTAAAATTTCAAGTTGATCAGTAATAAGACTTGGGTATTCCTTCTGATAAAAAGTGGAGTCTGCAGCTTGTATTATTGACTCTGAATTATCTTGAAGAAAGACGAGTATGGGTTTCTCGGTGCGCACTTTCTCATCAATCCACATGGGTTTAATAAGAAATAGTGCTATTAGCGATAGGCTAATAAAGCGAAGTGTCGCTAGGAATATTTTTAAAGGAAGTTTTGTTTCCTTCAGCTTCTGATCTTTATAGTATATAAATAAAGTGAGCAGCAGTGATAAGATCACCGCTACTATCCAAATTCCTATAGAATGTTCAAATTGAAGCATGAAAGCTTAATCTATTAAGTAAGCATTCCTCCACAAACATGAATTACTTGACCAGTAACATAAGCCGACATTTCTGAAGCCAAGAAGGCTGTTACATTAGCAACGTCTTCAGGCGAGCCACCTCTTTTTAAAGGGATAGAGTTACGCCATTCTTTAATTACTTCTTCACCTAACTTTTCAGTCATTTCAGTTTCGATAAACCCTGGAGCAATCGCATTGCAACGTATATTACGCGAGCCTAATTCTAAAGCAATAGATTTAGTGAAACCTATAACACCAGCTTTTGAAGCTGCGTAGTTCGATTGCCCTGCATTACCTTTAACACCAACCACAGAAGTCATATTAATAATCGATCCTGAACGTTGCTTAAGCATGGTTCTTTGAACCGACTTGGTCATGTTGAAAACAGACTTCAAGTTAACATCCATTACCCGATCGAAGTCCTCTTCGCTCATACGCATTAGTAAGTTATCCTTGGTAATACCCGCATTGTTTACCACCACATCTATCGATCCGAAAGTGTCCACTACATCTTTCGCTAAAGCTTCAGCATCAGCCATAATAGAGGCATCCGACTTATAAGCTTTTGCTTGCACTCCAAGAGCAATCAATTCCTTCTCCAAGGCGATTGCCTTTTCGTCAGAAGAAACAAAAGTAAAAGCTACATTAGCTCCTTGCTCGGCTAGTTTAAGGGCTACACCTTTACCGATACCTCGTGTAGCACCCGTAACAATGGCTGTTTTTCCTTCTAGTAATTTCATGTATTCAATTTATTTTTTTGCGAGTAGTCGCTCGATGTGTTCGATGTAAGCTTCAGGATTCATCCCTTGGTAACCTGTACGGTTGATGAAATTCGCATCGGCGTCCATAAGGATTACAGTAGGGTAGCCTTCCACCTTAAATTTGCGTGACAAATCGATTTGCGATTGAGGAAGATCTCTTCGTCCACGTGGGAAGTCTAATTCCAACATCACTAAATTCTCGTTTGCGTATTTGATGAAAGCTTCCTTTGTAAGCACTTCTCTATCAAGTTTCTTACACCATCCGCACCATTCTTTTCCAGTAAAAAAAGCAAAGATGACTTGATTGTTTTCAGCAGCTATTTCTTGAGCTTTTTCAACGCTAGTAATCCAAGTGATTTTACTGTTGTCGATTACTTCACCACTTTCCTCTTTTAAAGTACAGGAAATAAAAATGATGCTAAGGGCTAGTAATAGGAGGTTTCTCATGCTCGATTTTATTTTTTTCATAAGGCTAAAGTAAGGAATAATTATTACTGTACAGTGAACAGTAAGCTGTGAATAGTTGCAAAAAAAAACATGCTACTCATCGATTTACTCTGAGCAACATGTTTTTAATTTATTTAGAGGATTACTTAAGCAATCACTTCTTTCATTTTTGAACCTAAGTCAGCTGGAGATTTCACTACGTGGATTCCACATTCTGTCATAATTTTCATCTTCGCTTCAGCAGTATCATCTTCACCACCTACAATAGCACCAGCATGTCCCATAGTTCTACCTTTTGGGGCAGTTTGCCCAGCGATAAAACCAACTACAGGCTTCGTACCATTTTCTTTAATCCACAGTGCAGCTTCGGCTTCCATATTACCACCAATCTCACCAATCATGATGATACCGTCAGTTTCAGGGTCATTCATCAATAGTTCAACAGCTTCTTTAGTTGTTGTTCCAATGATAGGGTCACCACCAATACCGATAGCCGTAGTAATACCTAATCCAGCTTTTACAACCTGATCAGCAGCTTCGTAAGTTAAAGTACCCGATTTAGATACTACACCAATTTTACCTGTTTTGAAAACGAAGCCTGGCATAATACCACATTTCGCTCCATCAGGAGTGATTACTCCAGGGCAGTTAGGGCCAATCAAACGACTAGACTTATCAGCTAAATAGCTTTTTACGATAACCATGTCTTTTGTAGGAACACCTTCAGTAATACAAATAATCACTTTAATTCCGGCATCAGCAGCTTCCATAATGGCATCAGCAGCAAAAGCGGGTGGAACAAAAATGATAGATGTATCGGCTTGCGCCTTTTCAACAGCTTCAGCAACTGTATTAAATACAGGACGCTCTAAGTGCGATTGTCCACCCTTACCAGGAGTAACACCACCAACTAGATTCGTTCCGTATTCAATCATTTGTGAGGCATGGTATGTACCTTCTTTACCTGTGAACCCTTGAACGATTACACGGGAGTCTTTATTTACTAATACGCTCATTTGTCGTCTTTTTTTTTTGCAAAAATTATCGATGCGAAATTAGTATAATCCCTTAGAAAAATCAAGAAAAAAGGAGTTGATTTGAGAATTATGCAATTTGAAAATTTGATAAGTAGAACTAGTCGTAGAAACGGTTTATATATTCACTCTTCACTCTTCACTGTTCACTGCTCACTATTTAGTATTTTTGCTCAAATTTGTTTGGATGAAGAAAGACAATATATGTGCCTTAGCAACAGCTTCTGGAATGGGAGCTATCGCTATTATTAGAGTTTCTGGACCCGATGCGATTACTATTTGTGATCCGCTTTTTAAATCGGTGAAAGAAGGCAAACGTCTTTTAAATCAAAAAAGTCATACCATTCATTTGGGAACTTTTGTTGACGAAGGGCATTTAATTGATGAAGTGCTCCTGTCTGTTTTTAAAGGTCCCAATTCATATACTGGCGAGAATGTAGTTGAGATATCTTGTCACGGCTCTTCGTATATCCAGCAACAAATTATTCAATTGCTCATTAAAAAAGGTTGCCGTACTGCCGAGCCGGGTGAGTTTACTTTCCGTGCTTTTATGAATGGTAAAATGGATTTATCACAAGCAGAAGCAGTGGCGGATTTGATCTCTTCTTCGAATGAGAAATCACACGATTTAGCTTTATCGCAAATGCGTGGTGGCTTTTCTACTGAGATTAATGCCTTGCGCGAAGAGCTCATAAAGTTTGCCTCATTAATAGAGTTGGAGCTCGACTTTAGTACCGAGGATGTTGAGTTTGCCGATAGAGCCCAATTAGAAGGTCTTTTAAATAGATTAAAGCAAGTACTTCGTAGACTCATCGATTCATTCGCTCTTGGGAATGTGTTGAAGAATGGTATTCCTGTTGCCATAGTGGGGGAACCTAATGTTGGGAAATCGACTTTGTTGAATGCTATATTAAATGAAGAGCGCGCTATAGTTTCGGAAATTGCTGGTACTACTCGCGATACAGTTGAAGATGAAATTGTAATTGAGGGAATGAGTTTCCGATTTATCGATACAGCTGGTATTCGCGAAACTACTGACACTATTGAAAGTATTGGTATTGAGAAGACCTATGAGAAGATAAAACAAGCCAAAGTAGTCTTGTATTTGTTTGATGCTTCCACAGCAAATTCAGAACATATACACGGCGAAATAACAAAAATTCAAGAGCATGCCCAGGGCAAGCAAGTAATTGCAATTGCCAACAAAGTAGATAAAGGTGATTCTGCACAGATTGAAGCTGCTTTCGGCGATATCAATAATATACTATTCATCTCAGCTAAGCAGAAATCTAATGTAGAACGATTGAAGTCTTTATTGACAGAGAAAGTAAAACAAGGAATCTTATCTAACGATGATGTGATTATTTCTAACTCACGCCACTTTGAAGCTTTAACAAATGCTCATGCACATATCGTTCAGGTTCAAGACGGATTGCAAATGGGCATGTCTGGCGACCTATTAGCCATGGATATTCGTCAGTCTTTATTTCACCTTGGAGAGATTACTGGTGAGATTACTACCGATGATTTATTGGATTCAATTTTTAGGGATTTCTGTATCGGAAAGTAATGGGGTCAATCATTAACATCTAAAAGCACTATATCGTCCTGTTTTAATCCAAAAAAAACCTCCCACATTTCTGCAGGAGGCTTCAGGTATATTAGAAATTTTCAGATTCTCAAATCATCAAATTTTCAAATCTATTTAGTTATAATCTGGCAAAAAGCTATAACGCTTTGCATAGTCGAGCATTTGCCCTGTAAAGTCATCCGAATAGTCTAATTCGATAGTCGTAATTTCTCCAGCTTCGTTAGTCGTAGCAATCATCTTAGGATTGATAAATCCACCGTAAGGAGGGATGTCTAACTTTTCTACACGAGCTAATACTTCTCTGTGAATGTCTTGATCAACTTTAACACCATAATCTTCAACTAAAGCCTGACAAGCATCGTAGTCACCTTCCGATTTTATTCGCTGAACTTCTCTTAAAAGCTCACCAAAAATGGATTGGAGCTTCTTATAGTCGTTAATTTCGAAGTACGTTTTACCATCTCTAGTAATTTTAGAGATTACATTTTCTTCCATACCTCTTTCAAAAGACCAAGCAGATACCCATTGGCGGTTACGCATATGCGATTCTTCGATGTCGGCACCAGGCTCTAAACGTTGCATCTGAGCCATTAATCCATTACGGATATAGGAGTCGTATTCTGCTCTACCTGTTTCTAGTGTTTCCATCAATCCCAATTCGATTAACTTTTCATCCAAAAGGAAATAAAGAGCAACCAAGTCGGCACGACCTTCTTCTAGAGTAGAAGCATAGCTCTTAACCGTTTCCTTAGGAGTTCCCACACCAGGATTTAATTGTCCTGAGGCATGACCTAAAACTTCGTGTAGGGCAGTGTGTAATTTTCCTGCTAATTTAGAGTGTGTTTTAGCTCTTTCAACTTCTTCCTGATCATGACAGAATTCTTCTAGCATTCCTTTTCCGCCAGCTTGAGAATAAGCGTAAACGATGTTCCCTAAACTTACCGACTTAGAACCGTGAGTTGAACGAATCCAGTTTGCATTTGGAAGGTTCACGCCAATAGGAGTAGCAGGCGAAGAGTCGCCAGCTTCTGAAGCAGCGGAAACAACTTTATAAGAAACACCTTTGATCTTTTTCTTTTTGTGCTCATCCATAATAGATGAATTGTCTTCGAACCACTGTGCATTATCCGAAAGAACTTTCATTTGTGCCGAAGCTTCAAAATCAGTAATCTCTACAATAGATTCGTAAGAACCTGTATAACCCATAGGATCGTTATAAACTTCAATAAAGGAGTTGATATAATCTATATCACCTTCGGTAGCAGCTACCCAAGCGATATTATAATCGTCCCAAGTTTTAAGGTCTCCAGTTGTGTAATACTCAATCAATAGTTTTAAAGCATCTCCTTGAGCTTGATTTTCAGCAACGGTAACTGCTTTTTCTAACCAGCCGATAATCTCAGCAATAGCAGTTCCGTACATACCATCCAGTTTGTACACTTTCTCTTCGATACCATTTTCGCCTCTAACTAATTTTGAGTTTAAACCATAAGAAAGCGGTTGAGTAGTTTCGTTATCTTTTATAGAAGCGAAATATGCATCTACCTCAGCTTCGTTGATGTCAGCATCATAGAAATTTACTGCAGAGCCTAATACCAATCCTTTTTTAGGATCTAAGTTTACCTTCTTCGCATCAAAGTCAGCGTCGAAAATAGCCATCATAGCCTCTTGATTAAGAGATGAGCCTGTTGCTTCCATTAAGCCCGCAAAGTATTCCTTAGAGAAGTCAGGCGTAAATTTAGCCATAGAATAGTGGTGGTGAATACCATTGGCAAACCATACACGCTTGGTGTAAACCATAAAGTTATTCCAGTCGTCACTCGTTTTATCTCCATCATAGTTAAGAACGATGTTCTCTAAAGCTCTACGGATAGATAGGTTATGACGGTAGTTTTGATCCCAGATAATGTCTCTACCTGCGTAACCAGCTTCACTTAAAAAGTAAACTAGTTTTTGTTGCTGTAGACTTAATTGATCAAATCCAGGTACTTGGTAGCGGATCAATTTTAGGTCGGCGAAAGTTTCGGCTTGAAAAGCAAAGTCATCTTTGACTTCAGTTTGTACTTGAGAGCAGGAAGCTAGTAGTATAGCTGCGGCAAAGCTCAGATTTAATATTTTTTTCATCTTCTGAATTAATTTAAGAGCATCAAAAATAGGGAATTCTATTGGTTGTTAGTTGGAGCTTGTTTGTACTACCATTAAAAGTTCACTACTCACTACTCACAATTCAGGGTTTCACAGATTTAATATCTTGCACAGTAATAAATCAGATTATGAGAAAAATACTTCTACTTATACTTTCAATAGTTTTTATATCCTGTCAACAAAAAGTCAATTACCCTGATAAAAAGGCAATGGTAGTTTCGGCACATTCATTGGCTTCAGAAATTGGATTAAACATATTAAAGAGGGGTGGTAATGCTTTTGATGCAGCTATTGCTGTTAATTACGCCTTAGCTATTGCCTATCCACGCGCAGGTAATCTAGCGGGTGGTGGCTTTATGTTGTATAGAACTGCAGCGGGCGATTTGGGTTCTCTCGATTTTAGGGAGAAGGCTCCGAAAGCCTCTCATAGAGATATGTATTTAGATGCTGCGGGGAATCTAATTGAAGATGCAAGTACCTTAGGTGCAACAGCGGTAGCTGTTCCAGGGGCTGTAGCAGGAATGGAGGCTATTTATCAGCGATTTGCTTCTATGGAAATGAGTGAGATCCTAGAGGAATCCATTGAGTTGTCACAAAAAGGTTTTGCTATAAATAAAGCTCAAGCCGATAAATGGAATCAATATAGAGGTCTATTTATGAAAGTGAATAGCGAGTCAATTCCTTATGTTAAGAATAATCTTTGGGAAGAGGGTGATACTTTTAAGCTGCCTGAGCTTACACATACTTTAGCGTTAATTGCAGAGCAGGGAGCTCAAGGGTTTTATCAAGGAGAAATTGCAGAGAAAATTATCGAGAGTCTCGGTGTGAATTCGATGATGACTTTAAAGGATTTAAAAGATTATGAAGTGAAATGGCGAGATGTTATTTCATTAGATTATAAAGAGTATGAAATTCACTCCATGGCCCCACCATCAAGTGGGGGTGTGGCTTTAGCGCAGCTATTTAAGGCTGCAGCTAACTATAATTTCGACACCATAGCTTTCAATTCAGTGAGCTATATTCATTTGTTAACCGAAATGGAAAGAAGAGTTTATGCCGACAGAGCTACACATCTTGGCGATCCAGATTTTTATAAGGCACCACTTCATCAACTATTAGATGAAGCTTATATTGACTCGAGAATGGCTGATATAGATTGGGTTTATAAAACGGATTCTAAGCAGATAAAAGCGGGTTCTGTTACACTCGTTGAAAGTCATGAGACGACACATTTTTCTATAGTAGATGAAATGGGGAATGCAGTATCCATAACCACTACTTTAAATGGAAACTTCGGTTCTAAGCTGTATGTTCAGGGTGGAGGTTTTTTATTGAATAATGAGATGGATGATTTTAGCTCCAAACCCGGTGTGGCGAATCAGTTTGGTCTAGTTGGAGCCGAAGCCAATGCTATTGCCCCTGAAAAGCGCATGTTGAGCAGTATGACACCCACCATTATTGAGAAAAATGGCGATTTATTTTTAGTCTTGGGAACGCCAGGAGGCTCAACCATTATCACATCTGTTTTTCAAACAGCCATGAACGTCTTGGAGTTTGAGATGAGTATTGTAGATGCAGTAAATGCCCCTAAAACGCATTCGCAATGGCTTCCTGATAAAATTTATTATGAGGTCGGAATAGACTCCCTTTTAATCAATCAGCTTGAGGCTAAAGGACATATACTTCACGAATGGGAACAGATAGGGAAGGTGGCTGCTATTAGTGTTCGTGATGGCCAATTAAATGGTGCTGCAGACGAAAATAGATGCTTTGGAACAGTAGCTGCTTATTAAAGCTTTTTGTAGCTTTGCAGCACTAAAATATTTATCATGTCTGTGATTGACGAACTGAGAAGAGAGGGAGGAGTCTTCCAAGCCTATGAGTTGGCAAAAGAAAAGTTGAGTAAGAAGCCTAATCAGGAATTGCTGAAGAAGGATATGGCTCGTATTTTAACCGAGCTCCTACAAAAGAATTGCTTTGTTGCTCAATCGGATGAGTTCCTTGGTTACTTAAAGGAATTTCAAGAGCTTTCTATTCCAAAGCGCGATTCAGTCATTCACGAAAATATTATCTGGCAAGTTGGTAAATTTATTAAAGAGCTCGTTCGCGATGAAGCATCATCCGAAATTTTCGACACTCTTTACGACATGCTTACTGAGATGTCAGTTCCAAACGGTTCCGATCTACTTACATTTATTACGCGTTCGGTAATGGAAAGTGCCGAGTTTAACGAGTCCTATTTAAAGGTCTTGTTGAGCTTGAGAGTACGTCATTTGAATGAGGATAATTTTGTTGCCATCAACGAAGGTGGAGAGAAGAAAGCTTCTCCTGGTGAGATGGTTTTGTTATTGATGGCAAAAGCGCTTACTAAGCAAGCTAAACCTGCCGAAGCCGATCTGAATATATTATTGGAAGAGCTTGATTTCGTTGAAGAGCATTATAAAAACATTCCTTATACTCTTTATTATAAAGCTAAAGTACACCTTAGCTCAGGCGATTTAGAAAAGGCTGAAGAAGCTATTTTCGCTTATCTTAAAAAGAGATCAAAGGAGTATTTAGCTTGGGAGTTATTAGCTGATATCACCCGCGATAAAGAGCGTGTAATTCAGGCTTTATGTAAAACGGTTATCAATCGTTCGCATTCAGGGCAATTGTTGCGCTCTAAAATTAAATTATTCCACCTTTTTGTTGCTGAGAAAGAGTATGCTGTTGCCAAGTCTTTGTACGTTGATATCAACAGAATGCGTAGAGAGTTAAATAAGGGGGCTACTACCGAGTGGGACTTACTTGTTACTGAATCGTGGTTTAAGAAAGCGCGTAGAGATGTGAGTTTTGAGAATTACTGCTACAAGCGTTCTAAGCCCTTAGTAGCTGAAGTGTTTGCCGACTGGAAAGCTCAAAATGGAATTATCTACGGTATCAACAAGGCAAAAGATTTAGCTGAGTTTATTGTGTCTGATGAGGTATACGGTACTTTTAAATGGTTTGATAATAAGGATGCTTGGGTAGGTGATTTTGTAAGTTTAAAATTGCAGAGGGTTGCCAACTATGAGGGTGTTCGATATAAAGTACTCTCTATAGAGAAGACTGAGAAAAGACCTAAGAGAACAATCTATAAAGTTGTTGAGGACGAAATTCGCTTTGAGAACGATATGTACTTTGTAGGAGCAGTTTCCATCAACGATAAGTTTATTGACTCTAAAGGGTATAAAGTCGGCGATAAGGTTCGCATAAAGGCAGTGAAAGGCCCTCAATATAAGTCTTCTGATCAGGTAAGGTGGAAGATCTTATTTATAGAAAAAAAAGAGGCTAATTAGCCTCTTTTTTATTTTTTAGATATTCTTCAACTCGCTCAGCAGCATTCTCTCGTATGTTAAACCAGTAGAGATTATAATCAGCCAAATGGTAGTTAGTCATTTTTTTGAGAAAAGCGAAGGGCACTTTGGGTTGTTTAATCCAAATGATATTTTTCTTCTTATTGATTTTAGCCTTAACTGAACGTTTGTATATGGTTTTGAAATTATACATCAAGAGTCCTTTGTGTTGATCTTCGCTAGAGAACTTCTCGTCTGTTGACCAATTTATTGGATTGATAACAAAAGCTTTCTCTTGGTAATCCTCGAAGTTGTTTTGTGGTAGATAACCTTCGGCATAAGTTTGCCAGCTCACAAAGCAATGAGTGTCTGAGCTATTAAGGCAAGGTGTAATGTTTTTGAATGAATTTTCATCCACAGCCATTCCAACTAAATAAGCAGTTACCAGTTGATTTCGTAGATCTGTTTGGTCAATAAAGTCTCGAATAAGGAATCCTGCATGAGTTGTTCCTTGGCTGTGTGAGGCTATAATAAAAGGACGCCCTTGATTGTAATGTTCTAAATAATATTCAAATGCGGCTTTAACATCTTCATAAGCAAATAGAAGAGCCTCGCGCCCACCTTCTGCTAAGTGGAAATAGGACTTTAGGTGCGCTTGTCTGTATCGCGGAGCGAATATCCTTCCAACATTATTAAAGGCAGTTGCTTGATGGCGTAAAGCCCAATAGTCTGTTGTGTAGTTAATGAGTTCATTTGAAATACTCGCATTCCACTCTGGGCTTTTTTTGTCGTAAAAAGTTGTTGGGTGCACATAGAATACATCAATTTGGCTTTCGTCCTGCCGATTACTATAGTCAGTACTTGGAACGATATCAGCTAAATCTTCTTTAAAGGGACTTGCAGCCCAGCTTTCAGCATTCGAATAATCCGGCTTCTGATATTTCGGAATTTCTTGAAAAGAGTAGTGAACATTATAACTTGTGCTACAAGAGTAAAGACTGCCAATAATGAGAAAGAGTATGTATTTTTTCATTGCCCATAAAGATAGGTATAAATTGAAAAAATGGAGAGAACTTTTTTGCGAAATATAAAAGCCTCCCCGACATTTGGGAGGCTTTGAGCGAGAGACGAGACTCGAACTCGCAACCCTCAGCTTGGAAGGCTGACGCTCTACCAATTGAGCTACTCTCGCTAATAATAGTGGTAGGAGAAGGA
>Ga0207966_1001273_pt1 | contig 13913 bp, 10 predicted proteins | sample Knorr_S23_td_NAD_FD_185611 | JGI IMG/M metagenome (GOLD analysis project Ga0207966, IMG submission 185611) | Marine microbial communities from Southern Atlantic Ocean transect - Knorr_S23_td_NADW_ad_2500m_LV_B (SPAdes) (version 2) | ecosystem: Environmental > Aquatic > Marine > Oceanic | place... | reverse complement strand
TGAATTGGGATAATGATTGAATAAGACATGAATTAATTTTGGTTATGAAAAGCGGTCATTTGACAGCTTTTTATACTATTAGACCTAAAATGATATCAATGTGAATCTGGCTTTTTTCCAACACCCAATTTTATCACATGGGAGTGATCCTTTTTTATCACATTTCTAGAATCAATAATCAGGTTACTGTTTTCTACCACAAATTGAAAATCAATTTGGTCATGATCCGTCAAGATGACGATGGCATCTGAATTATTAAGAGTCTCTTTTGTGAGTGTCTCCATTCCCATCATTCTGTTTCCATTGAGTCTCACAAATGAAACATACGGATCATAAAATGAAAGTTCAGCGCCATCATTTTCCAATAGTTTCATGACGTCCAAAGCAGGTGATTCACGGACATCATTTACATTTTTTTTGTAGGCAACTCCTATAATGATGATTTGACTCCCAAAAATTCCTTTTCCATTATGATTTAATCCTTCCCGAACGAGATCCACCATGTGAAGCGGCATAGATGTATTCATCTCAGCCGCCAATTCAATAAATCGAGCATTGTAATCCAGCGTTTTCAATTTCCAGGACAAATAGTGTGGATCGATGGGGATACAATGTCCGCCCAATCCGGGACCAGGTGTGAATTTCATAAAACCAAATGGTTTAGTCGCTGCGGCATCGATCACTTCCCACACATCTATACCTAATTTTTCACACATGATTGCAACTTCATTTGCGAGGCCAATATTGATAGCTCGAAACGTATTTTCCAAAAGTTTGACCATTTCTGCAGTTTCAGGAGAAGAAACCCTTACAACCTGTTCAACGATCGTTTCATAAAGAAATTTACCCATTTCACCACATTTGGGCGTTACACCACCTAATATTTTTGGTGTATTGGCAGTTTTATATTTTTCATTTCCAGGATCAACTCTTTCCGGTGAAAAGCAGAGATAAAAATCATGGCCTGCCCTAAATTCTTTTGATTCCATTTCAGGTAAAATTAATTCTCTTGTTGTACCGGGATAACTTGTGCTTTCTAAAACAATGAGCATATCATGATGAATAAAATCTTTCATATTTTCCATAACTTGATTTATGAAAGAAATATCAGGATTCTTTTGTTTATTTAGAGGTGTAGGGACGCAAATGGAAATTGCATCCAGATTCTGAATTACAGAAAAATCAGATGTGGCAGAAAGTTGATTCATTTCAACTGCATTTTTCACAGACTCATCCTTAATATCTTGGATGTAATTCTCACCTCGATTCAGTTTTTTTACTTTTTCCTGATCTACATCGATTCCGGTAACATGAAACCCCGCCCGCACAAACTCCATTGCAAGAGGTAGTCCCACATATCCCAGACCGATGACACCAATCTGTGCATCCCGGTTCTCAATTTTATTTTTTAAGTTCATTTAAGATTTATAATTGTTCAGTAGAATTAATAAGACAGGAATTTATATTAATTCGTTGGGAAGGGATAACTATATTTACGACAAATTTTAGCAAATTATATAGAAATTTATGGAAAATATTGATTGGCGAATTCGTTTGGCCGGTGGTGCCATCATGCTGATTGGAGGTGCTCTTGCAGTTATTCATGCAATTGAACTTCGGTCTAGTGGTGAAGATTTTAATCAGTTTGGTATATTAGCAATGCTGGCGATTTGGGGCGGCTGCGACTGGATTATCAAAGGTATCCAAGGAAAAAAATAATTGATGCGTGATGTAGTTCACCAATACATGACGGATCCCAATCCGTTTATTTTATTTGGATTAGATCATATAATCGGGACAATTGTTTTTTTGGGTCTCTGGATTTGGTTACCAACTTATTCTAAAAATAATCTAACAAAGCCCAGGCAAGAACAACTAGGTATTGTTTTGGGTCTTATCGTTATGTCGAATTATCTGGCATGGGTTGGTTTGGAAGCAATCGCCGGTACTTTTGATTCAAAACTTCATCTCCCATTTCATTTATGCCGGTTTGCAAATCTTGCAATTCCTTTCGTCATGATCTGGAAAAAAGAAAGGCTCTTTCAGGTGTTATATTTTTGGGGTATGTCCGGAATGCTCCAAGGTGCTATTACACCGGATGTAACTCATGGATTTCCACATTTTCATTATTTTAGATTTTTTATTGGCCATAACGGAATGGTTCTTGTATTGATCTATGCTATTGTGGTTTTTGATTTGAGACCATCACTTAAAGGGCTATGGGACTCATTTCTTGCACTCAATGCATTTTTAGTATTTGCTGCAATAGTAAACCTAATATTGGATTCCAATTATTTTTGGATCTGTGGTAAGCCGCCTACCGCATCCTTATTGGATTATTTAGGCCCATGGCCGTGGTATATTTTGATGGCTGAATTTATTGCATTGTTACATTATTTGGTTGCTTATGCGCCATTTTATTTTTTTAATAAAAGGATCCACTCTTGAATAAAATTGAATTAGGGTTAATGATATTCTTATTGGGAACCATAATTACAGGGATGAAAATGACACCACCCGTTCAAAAATTAACACCACCCCAAGCACATAAAATTCCAAAAGATGTTACGGTACATCATGATACCAGAATTGATAATTATTATTGGTTAAAGGAACGTGACACCCAACCGGTCTTAGATTATCTTAAAGCAGAAAATGATTATACATTTGCAAAAATGAAACACACTGAGTTGCTTCAAAAAACTTTGTATAATGAAATGCGGGGAAGGATAAAGGAAGATGATACAACCGTTCCTTACAAATTTGGAAATTATATGTATTACACCCGAACAGAAGAGAATCTGCAATATGACATCTATTGCAGGGAATTGGGTAATTCGAGTGGCGACGAGGAAATCACGCTTAATATGAATGAAATGGCAAAAAAACATGATTATATCGATTTAAGTGCTTATAAAATTAGTCCAAACGAAAAATTGTTAGCACTCACAATTGATACTTCTGGTGCGGAACTCCATAAACTGATTGTCAAAGATATCAAAACAGGAGAGATTTTAGATGATCATCTTTCAAATCTTGATGGTTCCGTAGAATGGGCCAATGATAATAAAACTTTATTCTATACCGTTCTTGATAAAGCCCATCGTTCTTACCAGTTGTGGCGTCATGAATTAGGGGATGAACAATCTGATGATGTTCTGGTACTTCAAGAAGACGATGATCGCTTTTCTGTTGGGCTTCATCGAACAAAAAGTGGAGAATTCCTGAAAATGGACTTGGAAAGCCAAATTACCACTGAAGTTTACCTTTTGGATCGAAATGATCCTTTTGGAGAATGGAAATTGGTTCAACCTAGAGAGCAGGGCGTCGAATATTACGTATACCATCATGGTAATTATCTTTATCAGATCACGAATAAAGATGCGATCAACTTTAAAATGATCAGAAGGACACTTAAAGGTGGAAAAGAAGATGAAATCATTCCCAATAGGGATAAAACAACTTTAGATAATGTATCCATGTTTAAAAACCATATGGCAGTATTAGAACGTATAAACGGGAATCTTGAGATCCGTCTTTTTAATTTTGAAGATGAATCCTGGTACAACATTGAAATGAATGAGGACATTTATTCCCTGACCTTTGAAGAAAATTACGATTGGAATTCTGATTTTTTTCGATTCGGATATGGATCGTTTAAAACACCCTATTGTGTTTATGATATTGATTTTAAAACCCACGAAAAAACGCTCCGGAAAAAGGAAGAAATTTTAGGCGGGTATGAATCTGAGAATTATGTTTCTGAAAGAATATGGGCACCAACGCATGATGGGAAAAAATTGGCTATTACATTATTGTATAAAAAAGGGATTGATCTAAAAGAAAACAATCCCTGCTTTCTATGGGGATATGGCAGTTATGGTGCCACCTATGATCCCTGGTTTTCTTCAAATATTTTCAGCCTTGTAGATCGCGGCATGGTCTATGCTCGTGCCCACATCCGTGGATCATCATTTATGGGTAGAAAATGGTATTTAGATGGTAAACTGAAACAAAAGAAAAATACATTTGAAGATTTTATTTCAGCAGGTCGGTTTTTGGAAAATGAAGGAATTACCTCATCGGGGAAATTAGCAATTTATGGCGGCAGTGCTGGTGGACTTTTGATTGGAGCAGTAATGAACATGGCACCGGATCTTTGCAAAGTAGCCATCCCAAGCGTACCTTTTGTGGACGTGATCAATACGATGTTGGATGAATCAATTCCACTAACCGTTAGTGAATTTGAAGAATGGGGAAACCCAAAAGAAAAAGATTATTATGATTATATGAAGTCCTATTCACCTTATGACAATGTTGAGGCCAAGGCTTATCCCCATACGTTGGTATTAGCAGGATATAATGATCCGCGAGTTCCATATTGGGAACCAGCAAAATGGACGGCAAAACTTCGTAACCTGAAAAAAGATGATAATGATCTATTGCTAAAAACCATTATGGGTGCGGGACACTTTTCATCATCAGGTCGTTTTGATTATTTAAAAGACGTGGCATTCTATTATGCATTTATCCTAGACAAACTGGAGATTAATTAATGGCATTAATATCTATCAACCCTGCTACCGGTGACGAAATAAAAACCTATCCCAAACATTCGCCTGTGGAGATAGGATACATTCTTAACCAAGCATCACAGGCACAAAAAAGCTGGTGTAATACTGATTTAGATTTCCGAATTTCATGTCTGGAACAGATCGCAGGAACCCTTCGGGATCGAGCAAAAGAATATTCAAAACTAATGGCCATGGAAATGGGAAAACCTTTACTTCAAGGATTGGGAGAAATAGAAAAATGTGCATGGCTTTGCGAATATTATGCCGAAAAAGCAAAACCATTTCTGGTAGACAAGGAAGTGGATATATCGGGTCAGAAAAGTCTTATTTCAATTCAACCCATTGGATTGGTGCTGGGTATCATGCCATGGAATTTTCCATTCTGGCAGGTTTTTCGGTTTGCCATCCCAACTATAACAGCCGGGAATGGTGCCATCCTGAAACATGCATCAAATGTCCAAGGGTGCGCAGCGGCCATTGAAAAATGTTTTATTGATTCAGGATTCTTGGAAAATATTTTCCGAAACTTGGTCATTCCAGGACAAGAAGTGGCAGAGGTCATCAAAGATCCATCTATTGCTGCGGTTACCTTGACGGGGAGTACTCCAGCAGGAAAGTCAGTGGCAGAAACAGCTGGTAGTGTATTGAAAAAAACAGTCCTTGAATTAGGGGGAAGTGATCCATATGTAGTCTTGGAAGACGCAGACTTGGTCATAGCCACAGACGCATGTGTTACAGGCCGAACCCTGAATGCGGGCCAAAGTTGTATTGGTGCAAAAAGAATTATTGTCCATGAATCAGTTTATGATTCATTTCTAACCCATCTTGAAGAAAAGCTATCTACAAAAATTATGGGAGACCCATTAGATGAAGTTGATATGGGTCCCATGGTTTCTGCCTCTGCTAGGGATGAAATTCATAATCAAGTGGAACGGGCAATTGAATCGGGCGCTGTCCTGCGTTTGGGTGGTCACATGCCGGATGGACCTGGTTTTTATTATCCCATCACATTGCTAGTGGATGTCAAACCGGGTATGGCTGCTTTTGATGAAGAGATTTTTGGCCCAGTATTTTCAGTAATAAAAGCAAACGATGAAACAGAAGCACTCTCTTTAGCTAACCAAACTGAGTTTGGTCTTGGTGCAGCAGTATTTACTCGAGATAAAATCAAGGGAGAAGAAATTGCTAAAAAGCACTTGGATGCAGGTTTATGTTTTGTAAATGATTTTGTAAAATCAGATCCAAGGTTACCCTTTGGCGGTATTAAACAATCTGGGTATGGAAGAGAATTGTCATCCATTGGTATGATGGAATTTGTGAATATTAAAACTGTTGTCGTCAAAAATGATTAATCGTTGTAAACTTTCTATGATGCAAAGCCGAATATTTATTTTAACAATGTCATTAATGGCTGTTTTAACTGCCCAACATAATCGCCTCTTCTGGGATGGGTATGATTGGAACAGGATCGCCAAGAATGTTGATTATCATCCAGAAACTACTCATCGGGTCAAAACAGCGTATCTTCACGGTGTATTAGACGGACGACTTCATAGCTATTTAAAAACGTGGGCGAAAGATCAATTTTTAGCAGATGATGTATTTGGAGAAACCGTCGATTATCTTTCAACCCGTGAACTGATCAAAAACCTGGATAATTTTTATGAGGATCCTATCAATGGATACATTCCAATTCCAGCGGCCATTGTGATTGCTAATATGTATGCGGAACGGGTACCAATACCTTTGATAGAAGACTATGTTGAAAGAACTCGAAGGTGGATCAATGATCTAACCTTGGATCTGGATACATTAAACTACAGTAAACTATTAGAAGACAAATTTATAAAGCACCACGAAAAACAATTTAATCGATCCGAATAAAACCAGCTTTGGGGTGCCAGGCGAATACTCGGTTCTCCCCGGCAAATTTCACTTTTGAAATAGTAAACTTAAAAGTGGGGGGCTTGTTTCCTTCCAAGGGGTATGTGATTGTTTTGGTTGTTGAAAATCCGGTTTGGAGCACTGGTTCATAATTATAAATTAAAACCATTCTCTCTTCACCAATAAATTCCTTTTCCCCAGAATATGTTGCCAAAAATCCTTCAAGATAATCTACAGGTCTTCCCACGTGGTTGATCACTTCAACATTAACAAGGACCTTAGCATTATCAATGACTCGGGGGCGAATCTCGATGGTGAAAGGTACCTGATCTCCGCCAAATAAAAAGCAGGTTAAATAAAGTAGAATGAATGGATGTTTCATTGTCTCAAAATTGGGAAAAAAATTTGTAAGACAAAAGAGAAAGGTTTTGAAACCTTTTTATCACCAGAAAAGTATAAAGTAGATTCCTGAACTATAAAATCATCGATAATCTAATTTTCATATCCCAATTTTGAATCGAATAATTACAATTCTTCAAGTCCTATTATTGTCTATAGGCTATTCCCAGGTTCGTATAGATGACTGGAAAGCGCTTACATCTCCTTTGAATGTTCGAGATTTAACAAATTTGGATAACGAATTATTTGCTGCAACGGAGGGAGGTATTTTTCATATTAAGGACCAAGTTTATGAAACTTACACCACTGTTGATGGATTATTGGGCGTAGATCTGGCTGCAATCGACCATGACCATAATTCTAATATTTGGATCGGTGGAAATGTGCCGTTTGGGTTCGTCCAGGTTTATGATCCGAAAGAAAATAAATCTATTATCAGTTTTGATTTTGATCTAACCGGTATATTAGATATTCAAGTTTTAGATTCTTTGGCATTCGTTCTATTTCAGGATGGCCAAGACTTTGGCATTATGAAATTTCTTTACAATGATGGATGGGAATATCGTGATAGTTTTAGAAATTTTCCTGATGCAGTTGGTTCTATAAACTGTTTTTTGGCAAATGATTCAACTTTATTTATTGGAACAAATTATGGCATGTATTTGGGTAACCTATCTAAGAATTTAAAAGATCCCAATAGGTGGCAGGCAATTGATGATGCCATGGACTTTGAAGTGACTTCAGCAATATTTAATGATACATTCATAGCTTTCTCTTCCAAAACCAGTTTGTATGAATTATCGATTCTATCAGGGAATTGGGAGGCCATGACTTTTTCATATTCCTTTTCTAATATTAGTGAAATTGTTGTGAGTGAAAACGTTTATTGGATCATAGATCAGAAGAAACTGTATCGAAAATCAAATGCGGGTGACGCTTTATTAGAAAATCGATATTGGTTATCAGGCATGACAAGAGTTAACAATCAAATGATTGTGGGGGCACGTAATGGGTTATTATTTATTGAAAACTTGGATAATGGGAATGAGATGGTTACACGGTTTCTCCCAAATGCACCCGTAACCAGTGGATTTTCTGCTATAACAGTTTTAGATGACGGACGATTGGTGGGCGGAAGTGCCCAAGGAATTTCCATTTATAACGATGAAGGCTGGCGGAATATTCTTGAAATAAAAACGATCAATACTGATACAATTCATTCAAATTATGATTATTCAAATTTTATAGCTGATACCATTAACCATGATTTTGGTGGTTTTATTGCCGATCTTGAACAAGGGCCGGATGGATTGCTTTATTGTGCAATACGGGGTTCTTATGTAGCAAGTACTGCCCCTAATCGTACCAGTGGTGGTGTCATTATTTTGGATGTTGACGATCCATCAAATATTACAGTCATTGATACAACATATTTGAGTTTCCATACCACTCAATCCAACTCAGCACCTTACATGGTTGTATTGGATATAGAGTTTGATCTTGATAATAATATGTGGGTAGCGAATCCTTATTGCATCAATGGAAATATGCCAATTCATGTTCGGTCACTAATTGGCGATTGGAAACATTATGGCTCCTACGAAACATCATTGAGAATTAGCCAATCACCCGGTTCACTTGCGATTGATTCCTGGAACCGAGTATGGTATTCGGCATTCCAAGCGGAAGAAGCCAATCTTGGGATCTATCCGAATGGAGGAATCTTTATGTTGACCTATGAAGGGAATCCTGTTAATCCGAGTGGTTTTTCGTGGAAAAAGGTTCAGGACAGTGGAACTGTATGGTCTCTGGGAATGGGTACTAATGATCGAATTTATTATTTAACAGCCTCAGGGTTAAATTATTTTGACATAACAAATTCAACCAATCCTGTTTTGCGAGAGAACGCATTTTCCTATTTTCCTAATATTTCATTTGGAAATGGAGCTGAAATAAAAATAGATCCACACGGAAATGTGTGGGCACATTCGCCCTCTCAAGGAATACACATTTTATTGGAGAATACTACTTATTGGCCGGATATTAATGGTCTACGAGCTGACAATAGTCCACTTTTGTCTGATGAAATTACAGATATTGCATTTGACGAAAAACGAAGTTTGGCTTATATCGCTACGAGCAAAGGAGTCAATATTCTCCGCATCCCCTTTGGGGAAAAAAAGAAGGATTATTCTGATATGAAAGTATTTCCGAGCCCCTTTTATATTCCTTCAGTAAACCCCATGAAAGTGGATGGTTTACCACTTGAATCATCCATGATGGTCATGACTTTGGATGGAAAAGTGGTTCGACATGTACCCAGCCGTGGAATCAGTATTGATGGTGACCAATTATCATGGGATGGAAGGGATAATGCGGGTGATTTAGTATCAAGTGGTATTTACCTGTTGGCGATTTATGGAATGGATGGGTCACAGAGTGTTGAGAAAGTGACGGTGATTAAGGAATGAAATCGAATATGAATTAGTTAGAAAATCCACAAGCTCAATATCGAAAGTGTCTATAGCAAATGAGCAATTTTAAAGCTAAAGATCAATATTAAAAAAATTCATAAAACGATTTTATATTTAATCCTTGTATTATCCTTTTAAGGTTGTTTGGTCAATATATTCAGGATGAAGCCCGAAATCTTGCTCAAATTCCTCCGCAATAGATTTGATCATTTTTCGCCGTTCATTGTGGGGTAGGAAAGCACTCTTCATAGCAATGATAGTGATCTCCCGAAAATCATGAAGTTGAAAATCGAATAATTCATGCGCCAGCATGAATTCATCAGTAAGAGTTGTATCGGACATAAGTCGATTATCCGTATTTAATGTTACACGAATACCTTGATCATAATAAAATTTAAATGGATGGTATTTCAATGAGTGTACACTTCGAGTCTGCCAGTTGGATGTGAGACAAATTTCTAATACTATTCGATGATCGTTTACATATTGCATTAAATCTTTATCGTCTTTGAGTTTTGTTCCGTGACCAATTCTATTTGCTCCACAATAATGAATAGCTTGATGAATAGATGCTGGCCCATAGGCTTCCCCGGCATGAATCGTAGAATTGATATTATTATTTCTAATTTGGTAAAATGCTTCCCGATGTTCTTTGGCGGGGAAATTTTCTTCTGCACCGGCAAGATCAAAACCCACAACACCTTTATTTTTATATTGAACAGCAAGATCTGCTAATCGTAAAGAAACATTCGGTGATATAGAACGAATTCCACATACGATGATCCCGGACTTAACTCCGAATTTCTTTTCACCTTCGTGAAGCCCCTTTTTAACAGAGTCAATCGCCATATCTAAGGTCATACCTTTTTGTTGGTGTAAAATGGGCGAATAGCGTACTTCGATATATCGAACATTCTCTTGGGCAACATCTTCAATTAATTCGAATGCAAATCGAGTAAGAGACTCAGGTGTTTGCATTACAGAAAGAGTGATGTCGAAACGATTTAGATATTCTTCAAGAGACCCTCGCTTTTTACCGATCTTTAAAAAGGATGATAATTCATCTAGTTCAAATGATGGGAGTTTTATACCCTCTTTTTTTGCCACATCTAAAACGGATTCTGGACGGAGACACCCATCCAAATGGCAGTGGAGCTCCACTTTTGGGAGTCGATGTAAAAGATCATAGGTTATTGTTGGCATAAGACCAGATTACTTCATTATGACTTTTGAGTCACGGACTTATACAGCCACCCAATAACACCTAAAAAGGCAGCCATTCCAATTATTTGAAATCCCGAAAATTGAGGCCACCAATCTTTACTCCCCGTGATAAAAATGGGAACAGCCACTAATATTCCAACAAGTGCTTCTCCAGTAATGAGCCCAGAAGCCATGAGTAACCCTTTTTTCTTCATGGTGTCTGTTGCTTCCGATCGATCACTGAAATGGGCGATCATACCACCGATAAAAATGGGAACAGTCAGTTCAATGGGGAGATATATCCCAACGGCCACTGCCAAAATAGGTACTCGAAAATCAGAACCGATTCGTTCCTGCCGAAGGTCTATCAAAATAATGATAACGCCTATAATAGCGCCGAATCCAACCATGGTCCAGGGAAGATTTCCCGTAAATACTCCATCTGCCACTGACTTCATTAACGTTGCTTGTGGTGCAGATAATGTTGGAGAACCGATTGTATATGCCGTATGAAGAATATCCAGAACGAGCCCTAGAACAACCGCTGCACTTAAAACGCCAACAATCTGCATTATTTGTTGCTTCCAGGGTGTGGCACCAACGATGTGTCCTGTTTTTAGATCTTGCAGATTATCTCCACCGATGGCGGCGGCACAACATACCACTGCGCCGATCATGATAGCAGCCGAAGCACCCACATCGGAGTCTTTGCCCAAAAGAGACAAGAGTAAAAGGGATGAAAAAAGAATTGTGGCAATGGTAACTCCTGAAATTGGATTATTGGATGAACCCACTATTCCCGCCATATAAGCGGCCACAGCAGAAAATAAAAATCCGAATATCATCATAACCACAGCAAGAAGTGTGGCGATGGCAACATCATTCACAATTTCAAAATAGAGGAGATAAACAGGAATCAGCATAACTGCTAAAACCATTCCCACATAATTAATAGGAAAATCTTGTTCATGCCTTGGTAAATCTGTAGCCAATTTTGATTTTTTAACCGCATCCAGGCTGGCTTTAATTCCGGTTACCAAGGGTTTGAATAATTTAATAAGTGACCATATACCGCCAACTACCATGGCACCCACACCTAGATAACGGATCTGGGAATTCCATATATCCCAAGCTGCAGGCATAGGTTCTCCTTCAAATCCATAAATAGCCGTATAAATGGGAATTGCAACAGCCCAGGAAATGAGTCCGCCAGCCACAACCAAAATTCCAATGTTTCTTCCAACAATATATCCCACAGAGATCAAGGCTGGGGAGAGATCCGTCCCGATTCCGAAAATCGAGCCACCAACGACGGTTGCACTTTCTATGGCCGCATGCCACATAGCAAACCCTTGCTGACAGAGTTTCATGGCACCACCCACTAATCCTGAAATTGCGATAGTGATGAGTCCGCCCGATTCATCTTTTTCAGTTGATGTGCGAGACTCTTCGCCTGCTTCCAAAATTGCTGCAGTAGCAACACCTTCCGGATATTTTAGTTTAGCTTCTACGATCAATGCACGACGCAATGGCACTGTGAATAAGACACCAATTACACCACCAATAGCTGAGATTTTTGCAACTTCTAGGTAATCGAAATCTGTCCAAACACCCATGAGAACTAATGCGGGGATTGTAAATATTACACCCGCAGCCAAGGATTCTCCTGCAGATGCTGCGGTTTGAACAATGTTATTTTCTAGAATGTTTGATTTTCGGAAGAGCCGTAAGACTGCCATGGAAATCACCGCTGCTGGAATGGATGCTGAAACGGTCATTCCTGCAAATAAACCAAGGTATGCATTGGCTCCTGCAAGCACCATGGACAATAAAACTCCTAGAACAATAGCTTTGGGAGTAATCTCTGGTAAGGGTTTGGACATTTTTTCTCCGAAAAATTAGTTGTAAAGGTAGGGAAAACATTTTGGGTTCTGCAATGGAAGAAAATGAGTACCCAAGTGTTCACAAGTAGGTAAAATAATGTAATTTAAATCACGTCAGGGGTGCCATTCAGAACCAGATCGAACGGCTGAGAACAAACCCATTGACCTGATCTGGATAATGCCAGCGTAGGAAGACACAATGAATTTTAAAATACACCTTACTTTTTTAATCCTATTTTCATCCTTTTTGTTTGCGGAAATTAAAGGGACTGTAATGGATCAATCCACCGATGAACCTCTTCAAGGGGTAAATATAACCGGTGAAAAAACGGGGACAGCCACAAACGAATCCGGTGAATTCAGTATCGATGTTCCACCCGGGACCGAATTGGAATTTTCTCATATCGGCTATCATTCAATCAGCCAATCGGCCCAAAATGGTATGTCTGTTGAAATGAGTCCAGCAGTGATTAAATCAGGCGAGATCATTGTCCGAGCTGGTTTATCAGATGAATCACTCCAAAAGACCACAGCTAGCGTTACCGTATTTACGTCCAACGATATTCGGGAATCCGGTGCTGACCATTTCCAGGCCTTGATCGATCAAATACCAAACCTGAATTGGGCCGGGGGCACCAGTCGTCCTCGGTATTTTCAAATTCGTGGAATAGGGGAAAGAAGCCATTATTTTGGTGAAGGACCCCCCAACTTTTCTGTGGGATTTGTCATGGATGATATGGATTTAAGCGGACTTGGGATGGTGGGGCAACTTTATGATCTAGACCAAATCGAAATATTCAAGGGATCCCAATCTTCCGTCTATGGTCCCAATGCTATGGCTGGACTCATTTCCATGCGATCCACAGATCCAACAGACCATTTTGAAATGAAATCGTCCACAAATTTTGGCTCTGATAATCATTATGGCGGGAGCTCGGTCATGAATGTCCGCTTAATGAAAAATATGAATATGCGATTGACTGGTGTTTACAATTATAGCGATGGATTTCGTGAAAATGTGAGCCAAAACATCATGGATTCCAATAAGCGGGAAGAATCATTTTCCAGAATGAAATTGAGGTATGATCCAAACAATCGACTCTCTATCTTGGCTACGCTCATCTACGCCGAACTTGAAAATGGATATGATGCCTGGGCACCGGATAATAATACGGATTTCGAAACCTATTCAAATGATAAAGGAGAAGACAGCCAAAGAACTTTTGGATATTCATTGCGTACCAATTTTGAAGCGAGAGAGAATTTAAATATTACCAGTATCTCATCTTTTACAGAAACGGATTTAGTCCATGCCTACGACGGAGATTGGGCGGATAGTGCCTATTGGCATGAAACCCATGATTTTGATCCAGCAGTGGAAGGTTGGGCTTATGAGTTTTATGATAAGAATGAACGGAATCGTTCAAATCTTACCCAGGAAATTCGTCTGTCTATGGGGTCCATCGTCATGGGAGGATATTTTAAACATTTGATCG
>Ga0207966_1001272_pt1 | contig 13917 bp, 14 predicted proteins | sample Knorr_S23_td_NAD_FD_185611 | JGI IMG/M metagenome (GOLD analysis project Ga0207966, IMG submission 185611) | Marine microbial communities from Southern Atlantic Ocean transect - Knorr_S23_td_NADW_ad_2500m_LV_B (SPAdes) (version 2) | ecosystem: Environmental > Aquatic > Marine > Oceanic | place... | reverse complement strand
GTCAAATTGCATTCCTTCTACAAATTCGAGGAATGTTTCGGCTGTTTTGCTTTCTTCCACTGTGATTACACCGTCTTTACCTACTTTTTCCATGGCTTCGGCGATTTTTTCGCCTATTTCATGGTCATCATTCGCTGAAATAGTTGCTACGTTGGCAATCTGTGTACTGTCAGGCAGATCTTTGCTTTGAGATTTTAATGCTTCTACAACAACGTCGCGACCAGCGTCAATACCTCGTTTGATGGACATCGGGTTGGCACCTGCTGTCACATTTTTCAGGCCTTCAGCCACAAGGGCCTGAGCAATTACTGTAGCAGTGGTGGTGCCGTCGCCGGCAATATCGGATGTCTTGGATGCAACTTCGCGCAACATCTGGGCACCGACATTTTCCAACTTATTTACAAATTCAATTTCCTTGGCGACTGTCACACCATCTTTTGTGACGGTGGGTGAGCCAAATTTCTTTTCAATAACGACGTTACGACCTTTGGGGCCCAGTGTAACTTTTACGGCATTCGCCAGTTTGTCTACACCTGCTTTCAGGGCATTACGCGCCTCAAGACCATAAGCAATTTCTTTAGCCATTTCTACTATCCTCCTTACAGGATGGCGAGAATATCACTCTCGCGCATGATTAAATATTCTTTTCCGTCATGGGTGACTTCTGATCCGGAATATTTACCGTACAAAACTTTGTCACCTTTTTTTACTGTCATCGTAATGATTGTACCGGCATCGCTTGCTTTGCCAGGACCTACAGCTACGACTGTCCCTTGTTGCGGCTTTTCTTGTGCTGTGTCAGGCAGAATAATACCGCCAGTGGATTTTTCCTCTGCAGCAGCTGCTTCTACGACCACTCGATCAGCCAATGGTTTGATGTTTAGAGCCATCATTAAACTCCTATTTTTTTGTTGTTATTATTTGTTAATCTTCCAGTAGAATGCCATCAGGCAGCGCAGATATTAAATGTTATAAATGACGCAAAACAAGTAAAATTAGCACTCTTTATTGTAGAGTGCTAAAATCACTTTCCGGTACTTCCGAAGCCTCCACTTCCCCGGGTAGTCTCGGATAATTCATCAACAATATCAATGTGGATGGGTGAACCGTCCATGGCCACCAATTGAAATAAGCGCTGACCCGGCTCAACCGTATAATCTTCTGTCTTTACATTATCAACCACTGCCATTAGCTCACCTCTATACCCGCCATCGATCAAACCGATAGAATTACATAATCTTAACGGTGTTTTGGCAATACTGGAACGGGGCATTAATAAGTAAGGTTTATTATCAGTGTTTTCACAAGCGATCTGAAGATGGATCAGTGTTGTCTCCCCAGCTAGGATGGTTTGCTCATTGATCACAAAAAGATCCAGGCCGGCATCACCATCGTGAAAATGGCCATGATGTTTATAAAGTTCTTGGACAGCGGCGTTGAATGGTTTGATCTTTAAATTCATACTTTTTGCTTCATTTTATTAGAGATTTCAGAATTTCAATATGTTTCGGTGTCGAACCGCAGCAAGCACCTATCACAGCTGGATTTTGATCTAAATACAAAGTAATAATATCACTAAAGTTAGAATCATTTATAATATCAAAATAATCATTATCGAAATCTGTTAACCCCAGATTCGGGTATACACCCCACTCCCCTGTCCACAAAGACAAGAATAGATCCATGGCACTATTGGTTGTCTCAATCTTATTACAGTTCAGCAATAAACAGGATACAGGAAATTCATTGATCATATTTATGCATTCTTTAAGTGCATGTCCATCAAGAATATGTTCACTGTCTTTTAAAATCAAGCTGACCCAACAATCATTGTTGACAACATGGTTGGTTTCAAGAGCAATGTGTATTTCATCCAGATTTCCCATGGTCTCAAATAATAAAAAATCTACTCCTGCTTCATTAAACCATTCTATCATTTCACCGTAAATATCTTCAGCGGCACCCTTCCCCGGATACAGTTCTGGAATATAGCAGTCTTCTAGCGCTGTTATGGATCCAGCAACGTTGACTGCTTCGCCGGCTGCCTGTCGTGCCAAATCAACGGCAGACATTAAACTGTCTCTGGCTCTTTCTTTAGCCTTTACTTTTGAATAGCCGGCTTTTCGATATGTGTACGAAGTTGTACGAAATGTATTGGTAGTCAGAATATCAGCGCCAGCTGCAACGTAATCCCGTTGGATGTTCATGACGATGTCAGGATGAGTCAAATTTGCTTCCGCTGACCAAAGAGGTAATGGCAGATCCACACCTTTACGGATTAATTCAGTGCCCATGGCACCATCCAAAATCAGGGGGTTAGATGATTTTATTTTGTTCAAATTTTCTCCCGACATAATATAAAACTATACTTGCCAAAAACAAGGATACGCCTATGATAGATTCTACAGTCTGTTCCTTAAATGTATAAAATAATATCCAGATATTTACTGCCAGAAATAACATAGGTGTCCAAGGGTAAGCCCAAACTCTGTATGGCCTAGGCAATTCCGGTTCCCGTTTTCGTAGAACAAACACAGCAAAAACTGTTGCTGAATTTGTAATAATCAGTGCAATACCAGTATACATGAGTACCTGTTCAAATGAAGATGTAAAAATAAACACTAGGCAAATAACCAGCTGTAACAGAAAAGCATTCACAGGAATTCCCTGCTTATTCTGTTTTGCCAAAAATCCAATATAGCTATGATCCTCTCCCATAGTCTGCATAATTCGAGGGCCAATAAATATATAACTACTCACAGTGGATAAAAGTAAAATAGAAATCCCCATCCCAATAATTCCTGCACCTGTTTCACCAAAAACCCTAACACCTGAAATATACCCGACTTCCACTTGACCTGCCATATCGAGCATAGGTGTAGTATAAAGAAAGATATAGTTTAGCAATATATACAACACCATAACGAAAGTTGTACCCAAGAGTAAAGAACGAGGCAAGTCCAGTTGAGGGTTCTTCACCTCACCAGCAAAATATACAGTAGAATTCCACCCTGTATAGGCATAATACACCCATACAAGACTTACGGCAAATCCTGAACTCATCATCAATTTCATATCACCCGGTTTTGGGAAAATTGAAATATCCTGATGACTGGTCACCATAAAACCAGCAAAGATAAATATGAAGATAAGTCCCACTTTCACAGCCGTTGACCAGCCCTGAAAAAATGTTCCCCATTTCAAACTGAATGTATGAAGGATATGAAACAAAAGAATCATGAAAAATGCAACCGATAAGGGTTCTAAGGATGGAAACACGGCCGTCAAGTACTTGCCCAATGCCATTGCTGCTAAAACAGCCGGAGCTGAAAATCCTACAGTTGCAGATACAAATCCACCAGCAAAACCAATAGCTGGATGAATGATACGGCTTAATAAATGGTATTCTCCCCCGGATCTTGGTAAAGCGGCTCCCAATTCACTATAGGAAAGTGCCCCACATAAAGCAACAACTCCGCCAACAATCCACAGCATAATAAGCGGAAAAACAGATTGAATATCATTTAACTGAAAACCAAGACTGGTAAAAACACCAGTGCCTATCATAGACGCCACGACAAAAGATGATGCCGTCCACATGGATATGTGGCGTTTATGGGAAAGGTTTTCAGCCATTATAAAAAATTAGGTAATTATAAGCGCTATAATTGAAAGGCAAGCCCGGCTAGAAGTGCGCCGGTGATAATGATGGATTTCATTCAGGAGATGATTTTTGAACCACTGTGCGCATGGGGAATGGAATTTCAATACCTTCTTCATCAAAACGTTTATGTAATCGTTTGATAAATTCATGAATCATTGGATGATGATCGCCATATCTACCGGCGCGCATATAAACAGTAAAATTAATACTTGAATCATCAAAGACTTGAAAACGGACTATGGGATCATAATCCTTGTTGGCTTCATCCAGGTCATCGATAACAGATTGCGCAACTTCAGTCGTTACGCGCTCAACCTGTTCCAGATCACTATCGTAAGCAACACCCACAGGTATCTTGATGGTATAACTGGTATCTTTAAGGTCAAAATTTTTGGTGATGGATTGGGACAGTTTTTGATTGGGAATGCTGATCACATTATTCGCACGCTCCACCATGGTTGTATTACGCCAGGTAATATTGGAGATATAGCCCATTTGTCCGCTGTCCAGTTGGACAAAGTCACCGACACGCACTTTTTGGGATACTAAAATATGCAAGCCAGCAAAAAAATCGGAAAGTGTATCTTTTAATGCCAGTGAAATAGCCAAGCCACCGATACCTAATGCAGTTAAAATAGGTGCAATGGATATGTCAAAAGATTGCAGAATAATCATTAAACCGATAGCAATGATGGTGATCCGCGCCAGGTTAGTGAAAATGTCTGTTGAGGGAAATCGCGAACCTTTGCTTGCTGACCATTCATTAAGCAAGTCAATGGCCATGGTCGATGCTGCCAATGTGATCGACAGCATGAGTAGCGTCATGGCCAGTTTCGCTGCGTAAGCATTATATGGTGCACCAATTTCAATACTGCCTGCAGCTATATATAGAGCGACCAGAAATAACCAGTAAACGATATATTTTTCAATAGCATTGAAAAAAATATCATCACCTTTCCAAGTCGTCTTGGAAGTAATCTTTTTTATGCGGCTGTGGATGAAGCTCTTGAAGATCCAGCCGGCGACGATACCGATTGCAACCGTAATAACCGGTGGTAACCACGTATTCAAAAATTGGTACGTTTCTAAAAATTCTTTTATTTGATCAATCATAAGGCAGCAAAATTACGACGCATTGGTTTAAATCTCCTCCTCTTCTATTTTAACTACAACCTGTAAATCACTGTCCGGAAAAAGATAATCTTTATGTTCATTTTCTTCTAGCATAAAATCTCTGCGAAAAACATGTTTTCCATCAATATAAAGTGATAAATACTGTAGCGAACGGTCCTCAAGAAACGCCCAGGACAAGCCGTGTAATTCATTTTCTTTCATTGACTTTTCAGACAGCAGATTACCGGAATCATAGCGTTCTATTTTTGTAGTAATTCCTAATTTCAATTTTGAACTTGTTGTTTCCAATCCAAGATTATTCCAGTTTTTTTGAAAAATAACTTCCTGTTGTTTAAAAACCTGGATTTCTTTTAGCCCACTGTTATCAAAATATTCCAATTGGTAAAGGGGCTGGCCTAAATAATAATACTCCTCTTTTTTTATAACACCACTTGGACTATATATACGCATAATACCGTGAACCTGTCCAATTGAATATGTAGTGATTGTAGAATATTCGCCGTGATGGTACCAACGAAAATTGACACCATTTAGTTTATCATTTAAATATGTACCGCTTTCTCTTTTAAAACCATTGGAATTCCAAAGGGTGAAAGGTCCAGTGCGAACACCATTATTATAGGAAAATAATGATTTCAACTCACCATTTTCAAAATATGTGTTATGTTCTCCATTCAATAGGCCATTAATATAAATTGCTTCACTTTTCAACGTACCATCACGAAAGTTCCTCACAACATTACCATTGAATTTTCCAGCAGAAAATGTAATTACTGAATCCAAATTTCCATTAATAGAATACCATTCCCAATGACCTGTTTTTATACCATTTTCATATTTACCCACTACAGCTTTCTCGCCGTTTACATGCCAGATTCGGTATTTCCCCATATACGTATTTTCTGAAAATTGAATAAGCGAATCCAATCCTTTATTATCACTGCGCCATTTCCATTCTCCATTTTTTTTATCATTTAAATACGTGCCGGTCATGATCTTTTTCCCCTGGTCATTCCAAATTGTAACTAGTCCATCTTTAATTCCACTTTTATAGGTAATGATACGTTCTTTCTTTCCTGATTTGCTAAACCAAGTCCATTTGCCATGGGGAATGCCAAACTTGTACTCACCTATCAAGGACTTTTTCCCATCCGCATTATAATGAATTGATTTTCCATGAAATTTATGATTCTGATAAGTCACTTCATGAATTTTCTTTCCAGTAAAAGAATAGTCAACACTTTTACCGGAAAGCATTCCTTTTTTGAATGTTCTTAATGAGTCCGGATTACCATCACTCCCAAACCAAGACCAGCTACTACTTTTGCGATCGTTTTCATATTTTCCTTTTTCGATCACTGCACCGGATGGCGAATAAGCTACGTGTTTACCATGTCGAATATTGCGTATCATATCTGTTGATGAAGCCAGTTGTCCATTGGAATTATAAGTCAATAACTGCACGATCACTGAATCTTTCATACCCTCTTTTTTTTGAACTTTCATGATGGCAACCGTTTTGTCCTGGTTATTGTCATAGCGGTCCATGACCACCGAAACAGGAGCACAGCTGCTTAAGATTAGTGTAATGATGATGGGTATGTTTCGATTCACGAGCAGAATCTAATCAGGGAAAAGGGGGAATGGGTTAAGAACTACTCCAGGAAATAATTGTGTCAACCAGTTCATTTATTCGATCAATGATTTCATTATCTGCCAATTGGCCTTCACTAAATGATTCACTAGTCGTATAAACATACCGGGGAATGATACGGCAGCGGTAATCCAGCATGAGGCTGTTGGCAAAGGGCATAACGGACATATAACTTCCCTTCCCGCCTGCACTGCACATGAAACCAACCACTTTTTCATTCCAGCTGGAGCCAGTGACTTCCAACAGGTTTTTTGTAACAGCATTCACATCGTAATTATAAATAGGGCTGGCAACAATGATTGCATCAGCTTGCTTAATTATTTTTTTTAATTTCTTTACAGTGGGATCATCATAGCATTTATCCCCATCACAAAAAGGTAAATCAACATCTCGGAGATCAAAGAGTTCAGCGTAAACCCCTTTTTCATTAAAAACCGATAGTGCGCATTGAGCTAAAATCCAGCTACGGCTATTGGTGTTCAGGCTAGCGGATATAATCAAGTACATGGATTTCTTTCTAAAAATAAAGAGAAATTTACTCCAGCAAAAGCTGTCTATCTAAACTTCTGTACTCTTTGTTTTAAGGGTTTACGATCCAATCCGCATTATAAATATCCACAAACGCAGGGGCTATTTTCTCCGATGTCCGACCTTCAGCCAAGGTGAACAAAAATCCAATGTAACTCGAATCAGGGCTGTTATTTCTACTGTTGTTCTGTGTCTTACCATAACGCATACCAATCGCCACCATTTCAAATTCCATAAATCTATTCAGAGACAGATCAAAGGTCGCCTTACCAAGCATTTTAGTCTTCATACTATGGTCAAGGGGATATGTAGGTGTCCAGTCATTTTTCCCCAATAACCACTCCCCTTTTGCAACTGCTTTGGAATAACCTCTAATCTTGATTCGAACGTTTGACTGTTGACGCTCTTGAACTTCGATCTGCAGATTGGACTTCTTTATTTCTTGAGGTGCAAATGGCAAGGTTTGACCTCTCACATTATCGACCAGGTGAAAACAAAATAGGCGATTTGCCAGATGATCAGGCAGCTTATAAATATCCCCTTCTTTAGGATCACCTGGAAGCCACTGTCTAGCTTCGGATTTACTGAACCATACATGATCCATATTCGAACGATCACTTCGATTGGTTTGGAGTGGCGGATCGGTGACTAAATCTGCGTTTGCAGAGGTCAGAACGAGTCCTTGATCTGGGTAACTATTTTCCCAACGGTGTAAAGGCTTTAACGTTTGATCACTGGGTAATTGTCTTTCAGACACTGATAAACCATCCCACTTTTCCAATCCATTCGTGATTGACTTCAAGACATCATTTGCATTAAGAGAATTGATCGAACTCAACAGTTTTCCATTGGGACTGCATACATAAATTCCCTGTCGTGTTTGACCTGCAGTTTGATAGTGTCCCTTGTTTGCCATTTCTTGAAAAAAAGTGGCATCTGAATCTTGAACTCGCTGCAGGCGCCACACTTCATCTGTCGTGGGAATGAAATTTTCTGTAATTTTTATAATTCGGGGATCTGACCAAACGGACCTCCGGCCCGCCACGCCGTTGTTTCATGTGCAACCTAACGGATGACCATTCATGGCCCATAACAACAATGGTTTTTGGTACTCATCAGCATCAATCAATCCCTGTCTGAAAGAACTCCGCCAAGGTATAGATGTCCACAACAATTCATTTTCTGTAGGTGTAATGTAATCACGCCACATTTCATAGCTTTTTGAAGTGAGGCTGAATTGTTCTTTATTGGTATTGCAACTCGCAAGAAAAAAGGAGACAATCATGATACCCATTACAAATATTGAAACGTGTTTATGAGGAAATATAAAACCGGTGTTCTTGATGGCAGCGCGAACACGTTCCTTGCTTTCTTTAACGGCAACTTCTGGGAGACCAACTGTTTTAAATTTGGGTAATTTGGCGCCGGTCAGGTGGGCTTCTACTTCTACAACGTAGGCATCGATTCCGAGTATGGCAGAGCTTAAAACCTTCGCCAGCATCAAATGCATGTGATGATTTTACTAAAGGCCAGATAGGGAATCAGCAAGTATAAAATAGAATCACGAATCAGGTAAAAAATGAAAAACGCAGCCAATACTACCCAGCCTTTTTTTTTGATCAATAATTTATATCCCCCCTCCTGTCTGATGATATTCCACTCAGATAAAAACTTCGGTTTATATAATGACATTACTCCTCACGGGGTTTGATTTTCCCATATTTTACATTTTCATATTTTTCCCACAGTGTCTCACCAGCTGCCTGTTGAAAACGAAAGGCAAAGGCCATGGCTTCATAAAAAGGTTTATTCACAAAGTCATCGTGGCTGTAAAATTCATCAATCCAGCCGACAAATTCATCCAGGTCATTTTCCTCCAATTGATCAAAGATACCAAAGACTAATTCGGCTCTATTATCATAATACCATTTAGTTAATTCCGTATAGCCGAGTTCATTCTTCAATGCTTCATATGTTTCATATGTTTGAGTCATATAGGAAAATAAATAGGTTTCTTTTTGGGTTGGTGTCAGCGTTTTCCAATAGGCCACAATGGGCGTCATATTTGTCGGTTCAAAGTCTTGTGACCAAATAAATGAAATTAAAAATAGTGGGATGAATAACTTTTTCATGGCTTACCTGTTTCCGAATTATCAACCCAAACTACAAAGGCAGAACCATCAAATCAAAGTGCTCAAGTTGTAAAATATTCAAATGTTAATGTGTTCAAGTGATAATGTTTTATATTACCCATCAACCCAGTCGTCGTGTTCTTTGATTAAATCGATTAATTCACTTACAGCATTTTCAGCAGGGATATTTTTACGCACAACTTCTTTTCCTTTATATAATGAAATGACACCCTTGCCACTGCCCACATAGCCATAGTCGGCATCAGCCATTTCACCGGGGCCATTCACTATACAGCCCATGATGCCGATCTTGAGTCCTTTTAAATGATCGGTGCGGTTGCGGATCATTGCTGTTGTTTCCTGGAGATCGAAAAGTGTCCGACCGCAGGATGGACAGGAAATATACTCCGTTTTGGAAATACGCGTGCGGGTAGCCTGTAAAATGCCAAAAGCTGTTTGATTGATAAAATCTTTATCTTGGTTTGAGTTCAGCCAGATACCATCTCCAAAGCCATCAATGAGCAAACCACCGAAGTCAGTGGAAGCATACAAACGGCAGTGTTCTCGATCCAGTTCACTAAAGTCTCGTTTCATTATGACCGGCAAATCAGTACCCAGATTGAAAAATGCAGCGCGCATTTCAGCCATGGCATGATCTGTTTTCGCTTCAAGCACCAAAACTGAATTAGCCGGAAGTGCATTTATAAATGTCTCGTCCAAATCTCCTAATGAACACTGTACAAAATTCAGATCAGTGGAAGTGTTAGCTTTATTAGTACCTTTAAACAATGGATATGTTTGTGGAGTGATACTCCATGATGCACTATCCTGAATAACGCTGACCATTCCTGGTAGGTCAAAATCTATAGACTTGTTACCGATATATATAAAGTCAGCTGCCGCATCTGCGGTGGTCCACTTATCTAACTCTTCATTATAATAATGACCACAGTGCTTCAGGTACGCTGGTGTGATAATTTCCAGATCACTCAAATCAATGATAACCCTGGGGACTTCCTTCCCGCCTACATTATTAACGTTTACAGATTGCCGTTTTTCATATTCATAGGGATGAAATGGCGGATCTGCAATTTCGGGTAATTGAGTTGACCGATCGGATGAATATCGATCCACCAATGCTTTGGCTACTGGAATTTCCGCTTCCGGCTCTTCCGTGAGAGACACACGGATCGTATCGCCTAGTCCATCTTCCAAAAGAGCGCCAATTCCTACAGCGGATTTGATACGGCCGTCCTCACCTTCACCGGCTTCCGTCACACCCAGGTGCAGTGGATAATCCATGCCCTCTTTCATCATGGTAGCCACCAGGAGGCGGTAGGCCTGGATCATAACCTGTGGATTACTGGCCTTCATGGAAAAAATGATTTCGTGATAATTTTCATCGATGCAAATACGGGTAAATTCCATAGCTGACTCCACCATACCCAGGGGAGTATCGCCGTAGCGGTTCATGATGCGATCCGAGAGAGAGCCGTGATTGGTGCCGATGCGCATGGCCGTACCTTCTTCCTTGCAGATCTTTACCAAGGGCAAAAAGCGTTCCCGGATGCGTTCCAATTCTGCGTTGTACTGGGCATCGGTGTATTCCAGGATCTCAAATTTTTTCTTATCGGCGTAATTCCCAGGATTCACGCGGACCTTTTCTACGATCCGGGCGGCGATCTCTGCAGCGTTGGGCGTAAAATGGATGTCGGCTACCAAGGGAGTTTTATAGCCGCGGCGGTGGAGTTCATCTCTGATATTTTTCAGGTTCTCGGCTTCTTTCTTGCTGGGTGCTGTAATGCGGACAATCTCACAGCCGGCATCGATCATGCGGATAGATTGCTCCACTGTTCCCATGGTGTCCATGGTATCGGTAGTAGTCATGGACTGGATACGAAGAGGTTGATCACCGCCAACACGCACGTCACCCACAGCCACTTCCCTGGTCTGAAAGCGAGAATAATTGCTCAAGTTGTTACAATAAGGAAGATAATTTTCCATGAATGGATTTAATTATGAAAAGGTGTTCGCAAATACGACTTGGCTTCATCTATGGTATATGAATAATTATCCAATTTGACGCATGCTTCATAGGCATCTATGGCTTCCTTGCGATCATTTTTTAGATCATGGAGCTGACCTTTCAAACACCAGGCGTTTGCTAAAATGATATCCAGCTCGGCGCTGTAATTATTCACTGTTTCATAAATGTAAGCCAGCGCTTTATCATTTTTACCTTCTTTAAAATGGAATAATCCAAACTCATACTGTAAATAACCATAATACCAACTTTTTTGGATCTCGGTTAGGTCGGGATACATTTTTTTCAATGTGTTCAGGGATGTCAATGCTGAATTCATTTTCCCACTGCGGATGAGGCTTTCTGTATAGAGAATGCGGAAATAGAAATTCCCGGGGAATTCCTCCACCAGTTTACCACTATGCTCCAACGCTTTTCCCGGTTTTACGTCCACCCAAAGGTACAAAAAGGATAAAATACCTTTCGCTTCGATCCAGGCCCAAGGGCCCTCATTGGCCGCTCGCTCGATTTTTTCCAATCCCAACTCACGGGATGGATCCAGACCCAATAAACTGGCACCCCACTGGATGAGGACGTTGCTCAAGCCGGCGTAATACTCTACAATACCAATGGGCAAAGTCGCATCAATGATAACAGGATGTTCTGCTTCCACTTTTTGGATAACACGAAAACCGGCATATGCCCATTCCAATGTATTGAGCCATTCCTTTTTGCCCAAATAGATACGTGCCATGAGCCCCTTGGCGGAACCCAGGTACAACTGGTAACTGGGATCATGGGGATATTTTACCATCAAAGCTGCATATACCGGGATGACCTCATTCAAGTCATTTTCCAGGTCGATGTAGGTTTGCTCCACAGATGAGTTAGCCTGGTTATGGAGCCAGCGGGCAGCGGCCCAGGTCAGGTGAACAGTTGGGTTTTCCGGTGAATCGTTTCGTGCTTGAGCCAGGATCTCGATTGCTTCTTCTGTTTCATAATTATAAAAGGCGCGGACGCCCTGACGCACCACATCATCACCGGGATAGGTTTGAGCAAATAGAATTGATGTGAATAAAAGTGTTAGATATTTGAACATGTTGGAATTATTAAATATAAAAATTAAACTGAAGTTCAACCCTGATGGGCGATCATGAGCCAACCCCGGGCTTCGTTGCTGTTGGGGTTCAGTTCAAGGCTGCGCTGCCAGGCGGCCTTGGCCAGCTGGTGTTCATTCATCTTCCAATAGGTGATGCCCATGCCGGTGTAAGCTTCAGCGTCCATGGGTTTTAATTCTACGACTTCCTGATAGGCGGCCAGGGATTCTTTATGCATGCCCTTTTCACGATAATATTTACCCAGGGTACGCATGGCACCAGGTAGCCAACTCCGGGAATGGTTGTTCACGCTCAAGGCTTTGCTGAAAGATGTCCTGCCCAAAGACGATTTACCCAAACGATTGTATTCCACTGCCAGAATGTAATAGGCTTGAGGCAGCAGTATTTTGACCAGCGGGTGTTGTGGTGAATAATGCAGTAAATCTTCCCAGGCTGTTACAGCTCTGCCCCATTCATTGGCGTTGAAATAACTCAAGCCTTGCATGTAGTGGGCATCCACATCGTAATTATTTAGATAAACTACATCGCTGAAAGATAATGCGGCATAAACGTATTTACCCTGGTTGAAATATAAATGTCCTAATGATAGATGAGCATTTTCGTTGCGGGGATCCATTTTGATGGATCGCTGATAGGACGATTTGGCGCGGGCAATCTCACCCATATCTTCATAAGCTCTACCCTGCAGAAAAACAAATCCACCGTGATCAGGGAAATGTTCCTGGGCCAGAACAGTTAATTCGATCGCATCTTCGTAATCACCCGTATTGATCTTCTTTTTAATAAGCGTCAGTTTTTGTGCAGGGCCGTCGGGGTTATTAGCGGCGCTTTGCTCCAACACCGCGGTGTTCTCTGATGTTCCCCTGCCGGAAGCCAAGATATCCAGAGTGGCGCGGTGACTGGGATCCAGCGCTAGTGCTTCTTCATAGGACTGGCGGGCCTTGACCATTTCTCTCATGTTCTGGTACATATTACCCAAGTAAAAATGGGCGTCCGGGTTCAATGGATTCTGGGTCAATACTCGCATGTACACATCCTTGGCATTTTCCCAATCGTGGTTTTGCTCATAATGCATGCCTAATTGGCGTTGTGTGCGTACATCATAGGGTGCTTTTTCTGCGGCTTCTTCATAGTCCCGGGTTGAAAATTTCGCTTTGGATTCAATATGCGCCACTGCTTTCTTTTGAGGTGCCGCCAAGTAGCGTGTGGCATGGGCTAACCGGCGGCTGCTAGTCTTCATCTTATTGGTGTAATCAAATAATTCCCCTGTCAACTGAATAACTGAAATTTCTTTTTTGGGGACGGGTGTTGCAGCCACCTTTTTTCGCGCTGTTGGTTTTGATTTTTTAGAAGATTTTTTCTTGGAGGGCTTTTTCTTTTTGCTGGACTTCTTTTTCTTGGAGGGCTTTTTCTTTTTGCTGGACTTCTTTTTCTTGGAGGGCTTTTTCTTTTTGCTGGACTTCTTTTTCTTGGAGGGCTTTTTCTTTTTCTTCTTCTTGTCCTGTTCCTGTGCAGCTAATTGGAATGTTGTCGTATTAATGGGAAGAGTTCCGGCGAACATGACCAAAACCAGTAAACGAGTGATCCAATGGAATATCTTTATGCGCATGTCTTACTGAATGAATTTACGAACGCGTATATCAATGAAAAGGAGTTTTTGAATA
>Ga0207966_1001268_pt1 | contig 13932 bp, 5 predicted proteins | sample Knorr_S23_td_NAD_FD_185611 | JGI IMG/M metagenome (GOLD analysis project Ga0207966, IMG submission 185611) | Marine microbial communities from Southern Atlantic Ocean transect - Knorr_S23_td_NADW_ad_2500m_LV_B (SPAdes) (version 2) | ecosystem: Environmental > Aquatic > Marine > Oceanic | place... | reverse complement strand
TACAAACTTGGCCTCCGAGTCGTCAGCATATACCGCACCACCGCTGGTGGAAGCGGAATTATCCATAAAGATAACACTTTCAAATAACGGATCAGCACCATCAATATATACAGCACCGCCGTTATCGGATGCACCTTTTTGAATAGTGATACCAGAAATAATGGTGGAATCTGTCTCGCCATTTTCCAGAATGAAGGCCTGGCCCAAGGTATCGCAGTTAATGATTGTCGTTTCGGCGCCATCTGTGGAACGAATAATTCTATCCACACCACCAAAGTTTAAATCCCTGTTGCCAGCACCGGCATAGGTACCGCTGGCCAATTCAATGGTATCCCTGATCACAGATTTATTAAATGCTTCCATAAGGGTTAACAAAGGTGAGCTCGCTGATAAACCATCATTACTATCGCTACCGCTAACATCCACATAAAATACTTTCCGGCGAGGCTCCCAGCGTTCATGCTCGATGGGGCCCAGGTCGGGGTGCGAACCCGCGGGCTGAATACGGTCGTTGCCCAGGTAATCATGATCGAGTTCATCAGATATGACAATATCGTCATCTGTTATATTGGAGTAAAATTCATCCAAGCCAAGCCCGATGGCTGGTGAATATTCATCAAGGGAATAAACGCTTGTGCCTGCCGTAAGAATACTGTCCGGGTTAAAAACAAAGTTTTCCCCTGTATTATATGCCGGGCTGAAATCGGTCTGCAGGATACAATGATCTGCTGTTACATCGCTGGAACTAATATCTGTATCTGAACCATTGCTATTGGTGTTGTTAATAAATATGCTGTTAATTATTTCCGTGTTACCGCCTGCCCAGGTATTGATTCCTCCTGCATCAGGTGACTGTAAGCTGTGATTATCAAGGAACAAAGAATGGGCAACAAAGAGGCTTGAGTTATTATCCTGATTAATAGCTCCGCCAGCTCCATCTGCTGTATTGCCATCAAATATACAATTAACTATACTTACGTCCGTACCATCCATACCAATAAAAATGGCGCCCCCTCGATAAACAGCATAATTATTTTTAAACAATGTATTAGCTATAAATACCATACCATTGTTTCCCTGTATATCCAACACGCCTCCTCCATCCATTTGTGAATCATTGCTGTTGTTAATGAATATACAATCATTGATTTCCACACTGGAATTCCACCATATAGAAATAGCGCCTGAACCGCTGTTGGTAATGGTCAATCCTTCAATCCTGGAATCTGATTCCCCGCTTTGAATATCAAGAAAATCACTGCCATCCACATCAATAATGGTGGTATCAGCACCGTATTTACTCATAAGGGTCAGATTTTTTACCCCGTTTTGCATTATATCATTTTGGTATTGAAAATCCAAGTTGCGGTTTTTGGTATGGTCATAGGTGCCGGGCATAAGCATGACGGTGTCGCCATCTGCAGATTCTTCAATGGCATCGCGGATGTATTTCATAGGTTCTTCCGGGCTGCCTTCACCACTGGAAGTACCATTATCAGCATCCACGATCCAGGCAGGTCCCTGGAAAAATGGTGATGTTTTTGCATGGAAGGTCGGCAAACTTTCATAATCGGCAGTATCTACAGCTGTTACATAAAACCAATAGTCTGTTTCATTATTTAAACTATCGATGGTAGTACGAGTATTGAACCGTCCTTCCACTGTATCAATAGCCGTAAAGGCAATGGAATCCTCACCCATGTAAGCGATGTAACTGGTCACATCCTGTTCTTCATGATAATCCCATTCTAACTGTACAGAACGATGGAGGGGTGTTGCAGTCAGATCTTCCACCACTGATGGATATGGCGTAACGGCCAATTCATGTTCATAGGCACCCAAGTCCGGATTGGAATCTGCCGGGTTGGGCCGGACATTTCCTAGAATGTCATCTACAGGTGCGTAAATTTCATCTCCATCTACATCTTCGCCCTCTATTTCACCAGCGCCGATGGCCGGACTGCGTTCATGCAGCACATAGGTTGTATCAGTAAAATCGGGAACCATATTAAATAAAATATCATCTCCGCCTAAATCGTCATCTCCGCCGATTAGGGAATATGAAGCATATACATCCACATCACCATTCATATCATCAATACTAATTTGTCCAGTAAAGCTGGTGTTTGGATTAGTCGCAGCAGATGTTGTAATAAAATTGTCATAAACAATACTGTTAAAAATGGTAAGCTGTGGCGGTTCACTATCAAAATTATTCCAATTTTGTATAGCGCGAATGGCACTCCCTCCATCAGATAAATTATCGGCATAGGTGCTGATTTGGTTGTCAACAAGCGTACAATTGATTAGCAACAGTGCACCACCATTGAGGTAAATACCGCCACCCGATGGGGGATTTCCAGTGTTCGTATTGTTGTATGAGACGAAATTACCAGCAACAACAGAGTTAACCAGTTTTACATTGTTATCATTACTGCCGTTAATCCCCATAGCACCGCCATATATATTGTTGGCCGAAGACGTTGTGATTGTATTATTAATCAGCTTACAACGATAAAAATGAACTGTGCTGCCGCCTTCTGACCATTCGTTACCAACTCTAACGGCAGCGCCTAAGCCGTCACCACTGTTACTGTAATCAGCAGTATTATTAGACAGTTCACAGTCAATGAAACCAGCGTTTCCATAATAAAATTCTACGGCTGAATCTTCGCCGTCAACATCTTTGATTAAACAATTCTTGAATGTGGCGCCTGAATATGTAACAATCTCCTGATTGCCCTGCCAATAGGATTGACCGTGAATTTTAATTAACGCGCCATCGCCATCATTTTCACCACCGTCACTGGCTGTAATGGTAAAACCAATGATCTGCAGTGTTGTATCGGTGCCGTCCACAATTTCAAACACACGTTTACTTTCACCATCAAGAATGGTTGTTGCAGCACCGTCCCTGGATTTTAGCACCAGATTCTTGGGCTGTCCATCGCTTGTGTATTTAAAATAGAGTTCCTGGTCATCGTTGCGGTCATATGTGCCAGGGAGAACCAGAATCGTATCTTTTAATCCATCTGCCCTGGATAAAGGATCCACAGCATCAATAGCATCCTGAATTTCTCTGAAAGGAGCTGCAAGTGAGCCGTCACCATTACTAGAGCCGTTATCCGTATCCACATACCAGTTGGGGCCAAACCATTTCGGCTCACCGCTGACCTCATTTGATTTAGCTGATTCATAGCCATCCAGATCCACTGCGCTTACAGCAAAATAATAGGTGGTATAGTTATTTAATCCTGTGGCGGAGTAGGAGGGTGTACCGGAAACACTGTCCAGCAATGTAGCCGCTGTAGATGTGCCGTAATAAATACGATATTTAGAAAGGTCATCTTCTGTATTGGCTGTCCACGCAATTGTAACAGAGGAATCGCCCTCAGAATCCACGGTTAAGTTTTGGGGTTTTTCCGGATAGGGAGTCGTAGAAAATTCGTGTTCAAAGGCTCCCAAGTCGGGATCAGAGCCATCAGGATTGGGTCTAACATTGTTATTATAATCAAAGGCTGGGGCATCAATATTTTCATATTCGTCTATACCAGCACCAATGGCAATACTGGAGGTAGCTAAAGAATAGTCGCCATTCCCTACAAAACCTGGATCAGTATCCACAAGATCGTCTTCTTCCAAACCTGTTTCGGAGAAATATTCAATGAGCGAATAATCTATCAATGCATCATTATCACCATATGCATTATTGTAGGTTGACAAGTTCATGCGATAATTCTCTGATTCCATGTATCCTTCAATCTCATTATCATAAATAATGGAATTGAAAATGACTGTACTGTGATTTTCACTATCGTTACGATTGATTCCAGCTCCACCAACATTGTCAAAATTTTCAGAAATGTTATTAATAGAATTACCTGCAATGGTACAGTTTACTATGCGCAATTCTGGATCTTCTTCAGGGTTTCCATTTTCATAGTTATATATATCTGTACTATAATGAATCGCTCCGCCCTGGGCATTGCTCCAGTCACTATTATCAGCATATTGTCCATCCAGTTCATTATTCACTATAACGGTGTTTATAAAACTTACTGCCGGATACTGTGTATGTATTCCGCCCCCATAAATTTCATCTGCTTTCACACTATTACCGCTGATAGAACAATTCACAAAGCGGATATATTCTCCCCTGGATAAATAGTTGCTTAAGAAGATTGCGCCGCCAAATCCGGCATCGCGATTTCCATATCTTCCACTTTCTATATCCACGGTGTTAGAATCAATGCGAGTATTCTCAAAATAAGGAATTGCACCAAAACCTACTGCGATAGCACCACCATTCAAGCTTATCTGATTACTATTATAGTTACTCCCGCGCTTTAGGGAGTTTCCTGCAATCACACAATTTTTGAACTGGGGACGAAATGCTGTTGTATCATAACCGCCTCCGCTATACGTTTGAGTTCCAATTAAGCGAATCGGTCCATAAATATCGTTCTGATAATAGCTCGAACTGGGTTTTAAATTCAGATTCCGGAACTCGCAACCATCAAATACCGGTTCTGCATTTTCCACAATTATTGGTGCCGCATAATTATCATGGACAGACATTTCTGTATCTGTAAATCGGCAATTTGTAAATGTTGGCGCCCAGTCTAGGTTGCTGGATATACCCGGCCCAACAATATTGATCAATGGTTCATCATCAGGTCCATTCTTGAACGTAAAACCGATGAATTCTGTGGAAGACGCGTAGCCATCATAGTCATCATTGCCGGCATCCATATCTAATGCAGTATAATCTCCCTCTCCATCAATAAATGTTGAATCTGGCCCGCTGATAGCTTCTAGGACTATGTTCTTACCCTGCAGGTCAATAACGGCATTTGTAGAGAACTCTCCTTGATAAACATTCTGATTCCACCCGCCTTGATACTGATTATTTTGATTCACTATTTGGACATATGATTGTTCAAACTGGAAGTACACACCTGAAGAGTTTGAGGCCTCAACTGAATAATCGTATATACTGTTAAAATGGCTGGTGCCCGTTTGGATTGTCCAATCGCTACCAGGGTATGAATTTTGATTACTATGAGTAAAACTCATAGTTGTAACGGTATTTCCACTGACGGTAAAACTCCCTGACTGATACCCATAATCATCACTATAATCAAAATTATAAGTTGTTCCTGCTCCACTGCCGGAATCATATGTATACGTTCCAGCCAATATAAGAATTCTTTTTCCATCCGTAGTGGTCTCCGCGGCAATAGCATCCTGGATTGTATGGTAAGGATAGGTGGAGCTGCCGTCTTCAGATCCGGTTGCGGATCCATTTACATAGATAGTTTCTCCTGAAAATTGGGGTGTTGCCGACACTTCAGATGAATAGGTACTTTCATAATTATTGCTGTCAATGGCGGTAATACGAAAATAATAGGTTACATTATTACTTAATCCTGTAATGGTGTCTGCTGTGGTACTGGTTTCCTGTTGCTTGACAGTTGGGCTGGAAGCGGTACCGTAATAAATACCGTATTTGGACACATCTGAATCAGAACTGGCTGTCCAGGAAAGTTCTACCTGGCCATCGCCGGCCGTAGCAGTTAAACCGCTGGGTGCATCCGGGACAGGAGAATCAGACAACGCATTTTCTATAGCGCCAATATCAGGATTTCCGCCGCCGCTGCCAGGACGATCATTACCTAAAAAATCTGTATCGGGAATTAAGCTGGCACCGGGAATAGATGTCATTGCAGTGGTAGCACCCGCACCCAGCAGCCCGCTGCGCAGGCTCAAAGCATAATTGTTATTATCCTCATCCGAAAATTTAGGATCTTCATTAAAATTTCCCGTGCCGCTGGTTGCCACCTGGGAGGCGGAATAATTCATAGCAATATAGGGGAAATTCTCACTGGCAAACATTTGCTCACTGGCATCACTTGTAGAAGCAGTGTTTCCCCAGAAAATCGAGTTTAAGAAATACACGCTTGCACCATTTTGGCCATCCAGCCACAGTGCTCCGCCCCGCCCGTCGGAACCAGAGGACGTATTTTCAGCATTATTCTTTAAAATATTTGTATGCACAAAATAAACCTGGGCACCATTATCCACTGCGCCACCACCACCGCGACTCCACCAACCTGATGTACCGCTGCGGGATAAATCATTGTTATAAATAAATGTATTAATAAAATTGGTGGTGGAACTTCCACTTGCATAAAATCCGCCGCCATACATATCATTCTGGTTCCCTGATGCAGTGCCTGAATTACCTCTAATAACACAATTCTTGACATTAACTGTGTTGGAGTTACTATTATTGATATACAAACCAACTCCATAAACATTACCAGAAAAATAATCGGATGTCATTGGAGCGGTATTACCCTTAATAGTAGTTCCACTAATATTTACATCAGTGTCGTTTATATAAATACCAGCACCGGACGCAGCTTTATTGCCTGGCCCTATAACACAGTCCTCAATTTCCACAGAACCTGCAGATTGTATTTTTATGGCGCCACCATTGCCATCTGGTGAAATAGCATTTACAATTGTCACGCCCTTGATTTTCAATGAAGTATAAGTATAATCGTAAAAATGAAAGCCGTAATGACGGTTATTGAAGCTGGCGTCTACATCAATAATGACAGAATCAGATCCGCCAATGCCCATAATCATCAAATCTTTCTGCGGGTTTATATTATAGTTGCCATAGCCGGTAAGAGTACCTGGTTTTAGTTTAATGGTGTCATTTTCTGCAGCTTCATATATCGCATATTGAATTGTGGCAAAGGGAGCGGTTGAGCTGCCGTCCCCCGTAGAGTTATTTCCTGATGAAGAAACATACCAAGCTGGGCCAAGATAATCAGGAACGACCCCTACAACGTTTGAGGCAGAACCGGTGGTATTATCCTCACCCCTGTATTTGATACCAAAATAATATTGTGTTCCATTATTTAAGCCAATTATTGTAATGGTCGTATCTGTCCCGGAGGATGTACTGTCTACCAATGATGCATCTGAACCGCTTGAGTTAAACCCTTGATAAATCAATGCTTTGGCTACACCATTTCCCCCTAGAGCGTTCCAAGTAAGTGTTACCTGCTGTGAGCCGGATGCGGCAGAAAGGTTTGCGGGTGTTTCAACACTTGGTGACACCGATACCGGTGATGACATGGAACTTAAATCTCCGTCCTCTTGCTTTGTTTTTACACCAAAATAATAGGTGGTACCATTGGTCAGGCCTGTATTTGAATAGGTAATAGTAGTGGCACTGACTGAATCTATTTTTGTTGCATCCCCGACACCTGTGCCCCTGTAAAGCAGGTAATGGGCAATACTGTCAGACGTGGATGCCGTCCAGCTCAAATCAGCTTGCTGATAGGACCCTGTAACTGCTAGATCTGTTGGCGGCTGGACACCTGCTTCTTGTATGACCAATCTAATAGATGCAACTTTTGAATCTGACGCTTGGTACATATTGCTGTTAAATGGATAATGACCAGCACCACTATCTGTCCAACCCCTGCGGCCTCTATTGGTACCCCCACTTCTCATATACGAACCGCCTCCTGTAACGTATGAAGAATTATCATGGCTGTACTCGATGATGAGATTGCTGAGACCATCCCAAGTAATCGGCGTGGTAAAATCAAACTGGACCCAGTTATTCGGAAGAAAATCACCCGCATAATAATTTGTCGGACCATGAACAACAGTTGTTGTCAAATAAAAACTGTCAATTTGTGTATTACTGGTCCAACTATAGGCAATGCGAACACTATCCAGATTCATACCTGGTGTTTGGTTGACCTTAAGTTTTATACCTGTAATACTTGAACCAGATAATATTCCGGCATCTGCCAGATCAGACGCCCAATAAAGTGACTGGTGTTTTACATCATGATACCACGAATTGATAGGATAACCCGATTGAGAGCCGCTGACACCAGATTCTGTAGCATAGGTTAAAAGCTCGATTGAACCATCATCATCACCGCCAGACCCTGAATTATTAATCGTAAACACTCCGCTGTCATAGCATGATGAATCACTCACACAGATCTCGATCTGGTAATCTGTTCGGGCAGTTATATCATCAGGAACAGTCCATGAATAGTATTGAGAATTGTTATCTATCCATGCTCCTGTAGCAATTGTTGTCTCATAACTGCCATTGTAATTCAGCTTAATATCAACAGTGTATCCTTCTGTTGCATCGGATAACCATGAGATTGTATAGTTATTACCAGCCTCCCATACCATTCCAGTATATGGATAAGTAAATGAAATATAGGAGATTGTTGAGTGATCAGCAATGAGTCCGGAAGATAAAAATATGGTTAAGAAAAGTAATATTTTTTTATTCATTTAAAATCTCTTTTAGAAATTTTATTCCGGCATGGTGGGTGGTTCCGGTAAAACTGCTGGAGCATCATCTCCAGCCAAGGCCAGAGCAGCTCCTCCACCGGCCACGAGTAATAGGCCACCCCATAACCACCACTTGGTCCCGCCTTTAGCGGGTGCAACTGCAGCAACCGCACCTTCAGGCATCTTTTGTTTAGCTAATAAATGCTCCGGTGCCGTTAAGCCCAAAATTTCCCAGGCCAGGATTTCAATTTCAGTAATGAGACCGTCAATTTCACCTTTATAGGATTTACTGACTGTTTTAATGGTTGCGCCCGATTCAACAGAGAACATTTTAGCATCGATAGTATATGTGTTCCCCAGTTTACCAAATGAACCAGAGATCATGTTCTTTACACCAAGCAGTGCACCCACTTCAGCGGCACATTCCGCTGATGTACAACCGGATTGCTGGAAGCCCTGTTCGCTCAAGATTTCAGACATCTGACCGCGTTCCACTAATATAACTGCATTGGTATTGGCTAACTCTGATGAAAGTCGATCCGTGAGGGTTGCTGCTTCCAATTTAGAAATGCCTCTTCCTTCAAAATCCAAAACAGCGACTGTATACTTACCGGATGCAAGTTTCGCTGCTGTTTCTTCATTGAGAACAGGATTGCCCTGGCCCAGCAATAATACTGGTAAAAACAACCCTGTGAGGGCTTTAAAAACTCTTACTTTGGTCTGCATAAGATTGCTCTCCAATTTATCAGAGTTTGATATAATTTTTCAGTGCGCTGGAACACACCTTATTCATCTTCAGCCATTAGTTCATCGATGAGGGCAGATAATTCGCCCTCAAGATCCTCGCCTTCGTGGAATCCCTGTCTGGCCTCTCGAATTATCTGAAATTTATCGATGACAAAGAGACGAGGCAATGTTTTTGCGCCATAGCGTTCTTTTGCCACTCCCCGGTTATCGTACAAAATTGGTATGGTAACACCCTTTTCGGCTAAAAAGGGTCCCGCTTTGGGCGAATTCTCATTTTCCCCTGTGCGGGTGGCTTCGGTGATATCCACCAGAAAAAATTTGACCTTTTCATTTTTATAGGCTTGATAAACATTTTCAAGATGGGGTAATTCTTTCATACAGGGCACGCACCAGGTAGCAAAAAAACTCAATACCACGGGGTAGCGATCCGGCTGGGACATAAATTTGCGCAATTTTAGATTACGTTCAACAGTCCAGTTCTTTAAGAATTCGAATTTACCTGGGGCATACATCAGCGCCCACGACGGCGCCAAGTCGCCGGGCTTTAAACCGGGGTCCTTGGTTGTATCACCCGGTACAACAGCCACTTCCCCCACTTCTTGGGCAATGCCAAGTGAATTGGTTGTATCATCCGGTACAGCAACAATTTCCCCCACATCCTGGGCAATGCCAAGTGCAGTTGTGATAAATAATACACTGATCCATTTAAGAATATTTTTCACGATCATTATTCCTTCTTAATTATTTATCAGTCTAGAACAAATAATACCCGACAATCACGAAGAACACCACCTGTTGTATTGGCAGATTGGATCTTCATAACATCAGAATTACCAATAACAACGTCTGCTTTGTTCGCACCACTGGTTGCTACTCCTTTGATCACCAAAGGATTGCCTTTTACACGATCATCGGCTTGTGCTTTATCAAGACCCTTGGCATAACCAGCTACACCATTCTGGATTGAATATTCACGGGTATAATTACCGGGGCCGTAGATCACGCCCCCGTTCTGATCCAAAATACGTGGTGACATTGCAGGACGAATGCCTAAACCACGGACGTCAATGATCAGGCCTGTTATAGAAGATGTGGTTGGCGCAGCAGCATCCGTTGTTGCTGTCCCAGCTGCAGCTGCTGGTAAAAACCCTGCTGGCGGTGCCATAATCTCTGAAACACCGCTCATGGGGACTTCATAGGTCACTTCAATAGACGTATCACTTAAGTATTTTACATCACCAACCTGTACAGCACCCCTAATTAGCCCCCGTACCTTAGTCTTGATCACATCATCAAACATGGCGTCACCCATGGTGGTTTCGCTGTCAACTGTGAGACCATTAACAATTTCAACAAGGTTCCGCATGGCATCTACCTTTGCAATGCGTGCGGCAGACCGGCGCGCTGTGGCAGCGTTAATCATGTTATCTGGGACATAACCTATTCCTGTTGCCTGGATCTTCCGGTCCGCATAATTGATGGAACCCTTTTCCAACTGTTCCCCAACAAAGGACGATTGTCCAAAGATCAGGCTAAAACTGATCAATATGAATAATTTTTTCAAAACTTACCTCGTTATTATTTTACAATTTCTGCGGTGACACGATTGCCTGATAAACCTGTCACTTTAAAATTTAAACCATCGGGCGATGTACGGCTTAAGCCCATGGCCAAATCCTGTGACTTTCCTTCAAATTCAACTTCATATTCAGCCACACCGTCATTCAAGCTTTTGGCGTAGGCGTTGCGGATACCAGAAACCGTTTGTGCTTTCAAGAATGATTCAAAGGTCATATAAGACATAAAATCCGCATTTTTTAAGACAATATATACTTTAATGAAATTGGACTGCTGGGTGCTCCATTTTTCAATGAGCTGACGAATAATATCTGTGCCAAGGTTACCCGCCGCTTCATTGGTGGCATTCACACCAGCAGTGGATGGTGAAATATGGGGTTTCTTACCATGGGCATTTGGAACAACTGCCAGAATCTCACCGGTATCAGCGCGAACAATCTTACCATTTATATCCGCCTGGCCAGACGTCATACCATAAAATTCTCCGCCGGATGAGATTTTCGCCGTACCAATGACAATCACTTCTGCCCCCAGCATGCTGGCTATTTTTGCGGCAGCAGAAACATTCCCGGCTAAAGCCTGTTCGTAATCCGCTTCACCCTTCAGGGCCTGAACCAGTTGTCGATCAACGACATCAAAACCTTTTTCATAAAACATGCTCAAGAGTTTGGTCTCCGCAAAATCTGTGGGGGTATTATCAATAAGATTCTCTTCCCTGATCATAAAAATTATGCGGGGACGGTTCATGGAGTTCAGAAGGGTCTGCAGGGCTGCCTCATCTCGCATGACCTCGTCCAGCATTTCTGTCACTTCTGCAGCAATGGTTACTTCCCAAAGACCATCAGGCCCTTGCTTTTCAGATACCACTTTAAATGTTTTTACAAATCCTTGTGCTTTAGAATAAATATTATCACTAAAAGTGGTGGCGGTGACCACAGTTTCAGAGGAAATAAACGCTCCAAGGCCCACTTCCACTGCATCCCGTTTGGCCTGCTCTATAGCGGCATCTTTTGTCAGCCCATCCCCGGTTCCTCGGACGGTTTGCGCCTGGGCCCAGTTAAGAGACATAAATAAATAGAAGGTTATTCCTATCATTCGTGTTTGCAAAATGGTCTTCATTCTATATTTTTCCCCTGCATTGAGTATTGAGTCAAATTATCCAATCACATCTCGATATGCAATAATAAACATCGTCTTATGTGATCTATATCAATATATCAATTTCATGGTCTTTTATTTTCAATCAATTTTAACCTATATTCCAGCAAGTTTACTAACCAAAAGAGTTTTGCTATGAAACATTTCCTATATTCTGCACTTGCAATTTTTTTACTGGCTGGCTGCAGCCAAAAACCTCAAAGTGATGTGGATACCCCAGAATATCACTTTAAGGCTGGTATGCGTGCAGTAGAGTCTGGCGAATACAATGCAGCATTAACATCTTTTCAGCGTTCCGTCGATCTGGACAAAAAATTTGCCCCTGGTTATTGTGGACTGGGATTAGCACACGCACACCTTGGTAATGTAAAAGAAGCCAAGAAAAATGTGGACAAGGGTGTGAGTAAGGGCAGTAAAGATCCCGATGTATTGGCTCTAGGTGCCAGAGCGTGGATCACATTGCGAGAACATGAAAATAAATGGTTCAAACGGACAACAAAACTTTTGGATAAAGCACTGAAAAAAAAGGAAAGCCATGAAGCTTCTTTGTATTATTATGGTGTAGCACATCTTTATAATTATGATTTTAGTGAATCTGGGGACTATTTCCGAAGAGTGATCGAACAAAAAGGCGATTATGCTGGCAAAGCCGATGCCAAATGGAATTTGGCCCAGAAAATTGTCCGGGCCATGCCGGGAACTCCCGTAGGTAAAAAAGTAGCCCTGCACGAAAAGATCACTCGGGCAGACCTTGCTGTGTTGTTTGCTGAAGAATTGAAGATCAGCGTGTTGGTTGCCCGCATGCCTCAACAAAATGCTGGTTTTCAGACTCCTGGCCAAGCCAATGCCAGCAGCAGCGTTGCTGCAAATCCGTCTGACAGTAAGGGTCACTGGGCTGAAACCTGGATTAATGAAATGTCTAAACTTGGCGTGCTGCAAGTAAGCCCGGATCGAAAATTTTACCCAGATGAAGTAATCTCTCGTGCTGAATATGCCATGGCTGTACAAAGTTTATTGGTATTAGCTACAAAAGATGGCGGCTTGGAAACACGCTATTTTGGTGAAAGTCCTTCAAGATTCAGTGATGTGCCCAGCAGTCATTATGCCTACAACGCCATGGCTCTTTGTACTGAAAGGGGCATCATGCACGCCGATATGATTACCGGTAATTTTAATCCTTCAGGTCCGGTAACAGGTGCTGACGCACTGCTGATTATTCGCGGGATTCAGAGTTCTCTGCGCATGACGTTTTAATCCAGCCTTCTGTTTAAATTAAAGGCACATCATTGATGTGCCTTTTTTATTATGTTCAATCTTGTTGATAAACTGATACTTCTTTATGAACTAGTGCTTACGGTGCATGTTCTATTATTTAAAACCAATATCCCCGATTGGGGCGGGCACATACAGTTAAATATTTTTATTACTGGCTGGATATTCTTTTCAGCTTGGGCAGCAAATCGTTTCAATCGCCAACCGTTTAAATTCATCCACACCTTCTACCCCCTGTTTTTGCTCATGTGGCATTATCCCCAAGCCTGCGAACTACGCTATTCTGTAATCACCTCCAGCTTAGATCATATCTTAATACCTTTGGATTTGGCCATTTTCAGGGTAGCACTTTATGATATCATTCCTCGAAATTTGAATCTGCTGAGTTTGGAAATATTCCACTTTTTTTATTTTTGCTACTACCTTTCCCTCGGCGTACCAGCATGGATAGTGTATAAAAAAAGACATCCTCAAATCAGTGCATATCTTTTTGTAATTATGGTGACCAATATCATTCATCAGTGGTTTGTAATCTTTTTCCCGGCGGATGGGCCAGTGCCTTTACGCCCTGATATTATGCCCGATGGAGTTTTGATGATCCCCATTATGAACTTGATCTACCAATTGGATGCCGGTGGCGGTGCCTTTCCCAGTCTTCATGTGGCCGGAGCTGTTATCACCGGTATGTATGCTTATAAATTTTTACCCCAATGGAAATGGTTATGGATCTTTACTTTCTGTGCCATTACTGCAGCTACTGTTGTATGTTCATATCATTATCCAATAGATAGTCTTATTGGAGCAATTACAGGATGGTTTTGTTATATTTAC
>Ga0207966_1001267_pt1 | contig 13937 bp, 12 predicted proteins | sample Knorr_S23_td_NAD_FD_185611 | JGI IMG/M metagenome (GOLD analysis project Ga0207966, IMG submission 185611) | Marine microbial communities from Southern Atlantic Ocean transect - Knorr_S23_td_NADW_ad_2500m_LV_B (SPAdes) (version 2) | ecosystem: Environmental > Aquatic > Marine > Oceanic | place... | reverse complement strand
ATGAACGACAACTTGGACAATGATCAAATAAAGGAACATCACCGCCAGCGCACTAGTCAATGGAGATAAAATATTGACCCGAAAGGCTATATCAGCATTGATTGGGAGCATGGAAGCAATTCGTCCGACCAACAGGAAAAACGGGCTTCCCGGAGGGTGGGGCACACCGAGAGTATGAGATACAGCAATGAATTCCCCGCAATCCCAATAGGAGACCGTGGGTGCCATGGTATCAAAATAAACGATAAAAGATATAAGGAATATGACGCCTGCCAGAATCCGGTTCAGGCGGATATAATCAGAATGGATCACCGCTTACTCTTCTTCTCCGGATTTATCTTCGGAAACGGGTTCTTTTTCTTCGGACTTATTTTCTTCAGCGTCTTTTTCTTCTACAGGGTCATCCGGTTTTTTCTTTTCTTCAATGAAATTCATTTTGAGTTCACTAACCGTATTGATAAGCATTTGTTCCTCATATTCAGAGAGGTTTCCTTTTGTTTTTGTCTGCATCATGTCCAAAAGATCAATATAAAAAGATGCCTGATCCAGGTTGCGCTCGATTTTATCTGTCATGGGATTTTTTATTTTTCCCATGGCAATCCATGCACTGGACTGAAATGTGCCTACGAGATACATAAATGATTGTTCGTCTTTGCTTGGGTTTTCTTGAGACATGGTCTCTCCTAAAAAGTGATTTTCGTTAGATATAAAGCCGGGGAATTTAATTCCACCAATAGCGAGACCAAACGAGGAATCGAGAACTTTATGATGTCTAATTAATAACACAGAGAGCACTAAGTCCACAAAGGGATGGGAAAGAATATCAGCCATAACAGATGATTGTGATGGAAACTGGCTGAAATAGTGCATCCAACATCTCTGCTGGATGAAAATGACAAAGCGCCCTCCTTCAATTCTCCTTTTCCAAAGGGGACTAAGGGGATATCAAAAAAAGGATGCGCTTTGTTTTTCATGATCAGGAATTAAACCAATCATTAATAATACCGCGATTAGGATTTATTCATCGTTTCAAAAGATTATTTGAATGGTCACGGCACTATAAGATTTAAGATAAACTAATGCCTTCTAGTCGGTCCGCATACTCCCGAATGAAAGTTTCACGAATTATTTTGTTTACTTTATTCTTAAGATTTGGATCATTCTCGACCAACTCAAATGCCACTTTTCTCGCATCACGGAGGATGGGGCCATCCGTGATCATATTGGCAATCTTATATTTGAAAAATCCCGATTGTTTGATCCCAAAAAATTCTCCTGGTCCACGGAGTTTCAAATCTTCATCAGCGATAATAAATCCATCATTGGTTTCTTCCATAATGGAAAGCCGCGTTCGGGATGGTTCCGTCACATTCCGCTTGACCAATACACAATAACTCTTTTCTGCTCCACGGCCAACCCGTCCCCGTAATTGATGGAGTTGAGTCAATCCAAACCGTTCCGCATGCTCAACAACCATCACCGTTGCGTTGGGAATATCGACCCCCACTTCCACCACGGTTGTGGATACAAGAATATTGATCTCATTTTTAGAAAATTTCTCCATCATATCGTCTTTTTCATCCGCTTTCATCCTGCCATGAACCAAGCCAACACACAGATCTGGAAAGAATTTTTCATCCAATTCCTGGTGAGCATCCACCGCTGCAGCCAGATCCGATTTTTCGGATTCTTCCACCAAAGGATAGATCACCATGCACTGCCGTCCGGCTGCTACTTCTTCTTTGATGAATTTATAAACCTTGCCCAACCGTGCAGGCTCCACCACTTTGGTCACCACCGGGATACGATTCGCTGGCATTTCATCGATGATGGATAGATCCATATCTCCGTGATAGGTGATGGATAATGTTCTTGGAATTGGCGTTGCTGTCATGGCCAAAAAGTGCGGATTAATTCCTTTCTCTATAAGTTTAGCTCTTTGGTTCACACCAAATCGATGCTGCTCATCTACGATTACCAACCCCAGATTTTTGAAAATCACATCATCCTGGATCAATGCGTGGGTTCCAATCACCACTGGAATTTTGCCATTTTCCAAGCCATCCAAAATGGGTATGCGTTCCGACTTTTTCATATTACCCAACAGGAGCGTACAGGGAATATTGGCTCTTTCTAATTCGGTTTTGAAAGAGTGATAATGTTGCGTGGCTAATATTTCTGTCGGTGCCATGATGGCAACCTGAGCACTATTTCCCACTGCCAAGGCAGAGACCAAAATGGATACAATCGTTTTTCCCGAGCCCACATCACCTTGTAAAAGTCGATTCATGGAAATGGAATTTTTCAGGTCCGAATGGATCTCCTTGATCACTTTTTTCTGGGCCTCCGTCAATTCAAATTTAAGAGATTCGGAGATCAGTTTAAAATAGGGCCCAATATTCGAAAGGGGTGATGTCCCCGAGCGTTGAAGACTCTGTTTCCGTAATGCCATGAGGAGTTGAAGAAAAAAGTGTTCATCAAACTTGAGTCGCTTTATGGCTTGATTCAATTCGCCAATCCCAACAGAAAAATGAATATCATGGAGCGCTTTTTTGAGTGGAATCAGACCATTGGTTTTTAAAATGTCGTTTGAAAATAATTCCGAAATTTCAATATTTAATGAAAGTGCTTCACTGACCATATTCCGAAGGATCCGTTGGTCCAACCCGGAAGATTTCAATTCCTGTGTCAGTGGATAAAGCGGTATCACTTTGCCTGTACTTACGGGATCATCATCCTTTTCCAGTTTGTCAAATTCCGGATGGGTAATGGTAAATCCACCGTAATAATCCACTTTGCCATGGATGGCTAATTTATCTCCGATCTTGAAAAGATTTTTTATATAGCGAACACCATTGAACCAGGTCAGGGTTAAAAGTCCGGTTTCATCACTGACAATCACCTGAAAGATTTTGCCGCGGCGTGTGAATTTTTCGCCAAATGTTTCCACTTTTCCAATGAGAGTAACCACATCACCCTTTGTGAAATTCCGGATAGGCGAGATGGTGGTGCGGTCTAAATGTCTTCTGGGGAAATAATATAAAAGATCGTGAATTGTGGAAATACCATGATCATTCAGGACAGTTTCACGGCGGGAGCCAACCCCCTTTAAATTTGAGATGGGAGTGGCAAGATCCAATGAGATTCCCCTTCAAGTGTCATGTCAAGTTTGTAGTGTGTAATAAATCGCAGGAATTTTTTTGAGTGACAAGGCGAATGTTTTTGGCATAGCAATAGCTATGGTAATGATATTCAACGAAGTTAATGACAAAAATAACCATACTTGGTTGCGTCAGTACAGGCTTGACACGACACTATGGTTATTTCCATTCCTTCCGGTAGGTATAAGTCACAGTCTTGGTCTCGCCAGACCCCAGGGAGAATGGGAATTGAATCGTGGAAGCATCTTTCTTTTGGTAATTGATGGATTCGTGCTTAATGATCCAATCACCGTTAATGTGTTCTATCAGTAGAATATTTACGGATTTTGTACGTGCATTGGTCACCTGAACTTCGATGACTGCTTCTTCGCTTTTCCGTTGGCGATCGTAATTCAAAACCCGGCGCTTCCCGATCACATCAAAAGCCCGGCCGGATATGAGCGTGGTAGATTGCCCTTTAGGCACCTGTCCTATATTATCTGCGCCAATGTATTCGAGTCCGCCTGATCGGGTATAAGAATACATCTCCACTTTTCCGCCCGGTAGCGAAATGCCCAATCCATTGGTCTCTGTATTTTCCATCTCGATCCGGACTTTCAACGGTTCTTCTTTTTGGCGGCGTTCAGAATTTTCAAACACATAAGTTTTGGTATAGCCAACATCCAAAGGACCATACATCCGAATTGTGATGTTTTCCTTGGCTTCCAAGTCATGGTTATCATTCAACGTATAAATATAATAATCACCCAGTTCATCTTTTCCCATCATTGGCATGGCATTTAAATCAGCAGCCCTGGCAACACGACTCATTCTTTCTGGCCTTGGAGGTCTTCCGCCCGGCTTATTTAAATGCCCCTCAACAAGTTGAAGTTTGGCACCCTCAAAGTCCATATCAGAATTATTGGAAATGACAGCCTCCGCAATTAGTTCTCCCTTTTCTTCATTCAGCATTTTCAGTCGATACACCGTAGACCAGGAAAAATTATTGGATTTATAAACCAGCTCTCCTTTTACAATCTTTTCTGAATCGGAATAAAGATCCCAGGAAAGAAATGGATTAAATGTCGGGGTGTCCAATTCTTCATTTTCACTTTTAAAGTATTCTAATTCATTTCGATTAAACGAAATAATCCCAGATGGATTAGAAATAGTTATTGATCCGCTACTGATTTCCAGGAGAATCCCTTTTGCCACTTTTCCATCTTTGGGTTTTACCTGGATTTCTTCCCCCCGGAGTTTTTTGAAATAATCGGTTCCGGAAAAAATATTGTCATTGAATCTTTGGGATATGATCGTGACACCTTCCAGATTTAAAAAAGGTGTATCTCGGTGAATGCCAATGGGCAAACTGTTCCAGGTCACATAGCTGTTTCCTGATGGGATGGCCCAGCCAACGGGCTGTTTTATCAGGGCAGTGCCATCTTTATAAATGGTCAAAGTAGCATCTTCAGATTGGCCAATCAACAGGGCTGTTATACAGAAAATTAAACTTCGATTCATTGTAACATCTCCAGGTTTGCAGTCACTTTTTCAAGCTCTTCAGTTAATCTATCCAAATTGGTTCGTTCCTTTGCCACCACGTGTTCTGGTGCTCGATTGATGAAATTTTCATTGGATAATTTACCATTGATTCCGGTGATCAACCGGTTGATCTCGCCAATCCGCTTTCCCATTCGTGATTTTTCCTGATTCAAATCTACTAATCCTTCCAGTAAAATGTACATCTCCATCCCACCCACAACTGCTGTGGCTGATTGTCCTGGTTTTTCAATGGATTCTCCCAATGTCATTTCGCCAATTCGCGCCAGGGATTTCAGTAACTCTCTATGATTTTCAAGAAATGATGCCTGATCGTCATCACACCGAACCACAAGATCTGGAAATTTCGATGGCGGCACATTCATCCGGCTACGGATACTTCGAATTGCTGTTACCACTTTCTGTAGAAGCACCATCTCTTTTTCTGCATTATCATTTAATGATTTAAAATCTCGTTCAGGCCATTGATCAACAATTAGATCCAATGCATTCGCTGCTTTAAAATGTGACCATAAATCTTCTGTAATAAAAGGTGAGTAAGGATGAAGCAGGGCTAACACGGTACGGATACATTTCAGCGAAACAGTTCTGGCAATGTCTGCTTTCCCTTCATCATTACCATAGAATCTTGTCTTAGCGATCTCCACATACCAGTCACAGAAATCATTCCAGGTGAATTCGTATAATACTTTTGCCGCTTCGTTAAAATGAAATCGGTCTAATTGCCGATTATAATCATCGATAGTTTTTGAAAGTCGGCTCAAGATCCATTTATCGGATAGATCCAATTCTGCAGAATCAATATCCAGTTCATTATTCCAGTTTTCTGGGATATTCATCTGAATGAATCGACAAGCATTCCAGAGTTTGTTCATAAAATTTCGGCCGATCTCCAAACGATCTTTTGAAAACAATACATCCAATCCCTGGGGCGCCATAAGCATGATACCGAAGCGAACCGCATCGGTACCGTATTCATCAAAGAGATCAAATGGATCTGGGGAGTTCCCCAATGATTTACTTAATTTCCGTCCCGTCTCATCCCGCAGGATCGAGGTGAAATACACATCCTTGAACGGAAGATCATCCATGAATTCATATCCGGTCATAATCATTCGGGCCACCCAAAAAAATATAATATCGGGGCCCGTTACCACCACATCGGTAGGATAAAATTTCTTTAGGTCATTTCCACCTTCCGGCCAGGAATGAACCCCCATGGGCCACAACCATGAACTTGCCCAGGTATCCAACACATCCGGATCACGATCCCAATTTTCCGGATCATTCGGCCCATCAACTGACACATGAATTTGGGTTGAATCTTCTTTGTGAATCCAAACCGGAATCTGGTGTCCCCACCACAATTGGCGACTGATACACCAATCCTTGATATTCTCCATCCAGTGGTTGTAAGTCTTTGTCCAATGGTCGGGATGAAACTTTATTTCTCCATTATTCACTGCATCCAAAGCTGGTTTTGCCAAGTCACTCATTTTCATGAACCATTGTTCTGACATGTAAGATTCAATGGGAACATGGCCTCGTTCGGAATAGCCAACCTTGTTTGTATAATCTTCTGTTTTTTCCAGTAATCCTTTAGATTTAAGATCATTGACCACGGCTTTCCGTGCATCTTCCCGCGATAAGCCAACATATTTGTTCGGTACATTGGAATTCAGCGATGCATCATCATTCATAATATTAATGAATTCCAAATCGTGGCGTTCACCCATGGCAAAATCGTTGGGATCGTGAGCCGGCGTAACCTTTACGCATCCTGTTCCAAATTCCGGGTCCACATAATCATCAGAAATAATGGGAATCTCACGTCCCACCAATGGAAGGGTCACCGTTTTTCCAATTAAATGCTGGAATCGTTCATCGTTGGGATGGATGGCAACTGCTGTATCACCCAGCATAGTTTCCGGTCGAGTTGTGGCCACAACCAAGTACTCATCAGATCCAATAATGGGATATCGGAAATGCCATAAATTTCCATTCACCTCCTGATGGATCACTTCTTCATCACTGATGGCAGATTTAGACACGGGACACCAATTCACAAGGCGATAGCCTTTATAAATAAATCCTTTTTCATAGAGTTGAACAAAAGCGGAAAGGACAGCCTTGGTGTAACCCTCATCCATGGTAAAGCGCTCCCTCTCCCAATCACAGGAGCAGCCCAGTTTTTTCAACTGCCGAATAATGATGCCGCCGTATTTTTCCTTCCATTCCCAGACGTATTTTAAAAATTCCTCACGGGATAGCTCGCTCTTTTTGATTCCTTTTTCCTTGAGCATGGCTACAACCTTGGCTTCTGTGGCAATGGATGCATGGTCTGTGCCCGGAACCCAACACGCTTCCTTTCCTTCCATCCTAGCTTTACGGATGAGAATATCCTGAATCGTATTGTTCAGCACATGTCCTACCGTGAGCATGCCTGTCACATTGGGTGGGGGAATAACGATGGTGTAAGGTTCTTTGTCAGAATTGGGATCCGCGTGAAAATAATTCTTCTCAAGCCAGTGGCCGTACCACTTGTCCTCAACATTGGCTGGATTGTATATTTTCTCTAAAATTGGTGTTGACATAAAACGATTGTAAATAATGAATAAAATTTGGTCAATATAAAGTTCACAATTTTACGAAAATTCCAACCCTCTTTCATTGGAAACATGAGAGTTTATTCAGGGAATAATATTATTAATTCATAAAATGAATTGTGTAAAATCGAGCAAAATAATACATGATATTCAATGATCCTACTTATCGATAATTACGATTCCTTTACTTGGAATTTGGTTCAATGCCTCGAAACATTGGGCGCAACTGTTACGGTAATACAGAACGATGTTTCACCCGATTTAACCAAACTCAATCCTGATAAAATTATCATTTCTCCGGGTCCTGGCACACCCGTTGATTCAGGTAATTCAAATCAGATCATTCAACAATTTATGAATCAAAAACCAATTCTGGGTGTTTGCTTGGGTCACCAGTGTGTTGGCTCCGTATTTGGTGTGGATATTCAACAATCGAAGCGGATCCTTCATGGGAAAACATCCCTGATCCACCATGATCAATCCGGATTATTTGAGGCAATTCCATCCCCCTTTCAGGCAGCTCGATATCACTCACTATCATTGGAATCTGTACCGCCGGGTTTTCACAAGACATCCTGGACAAATGATGATGAGATCATGGGAATCCAACATGAGTCCCTTCCAATTTTTGGTGTTCAATTTCACCCAGAATCTTTTCTAACACCTATGGGGTCGAAGATATTGGAAAATTTTCTTCATGTCTGAACACTTATTTCATTTTCTGACCCCCTTGTTTTCCCCCTATTACAGGGGGAAACAAAAGTTGTCATTAATGATGTTCTCCCCTGTCAAAGGGGAGAATTACCTGCCTGCTCCCGTCCAGGGGGAGGGCTGGCAGGAAGATGGGTCAATAAAATGATTTCAAAAGTCATTATTTCAGGAAATGAAGAATCGGATTGGGGAAATATTTCTGCACAAAATCCAATAGATCAAATTTCTCTTTCGTTAGATGATTCACCAGATCTCATTGTGGATTTTGTGAAAAAATATGATGGGAATTTCATGGCCGGATTCATTTCCTATGAATATGGCGCAAAACAATTGGGTGTTCCGTTCCATGAAATAGATGGTTTGCCGGCGATTCATTTTCGCGTTTACGATTCTTATGAAGATTTTAGTGTTCCGCCGAATTATCCCACCGTGGAATGGGCACCCTTCGAACCAATTATTCCCAGGCAAGAATATGAGTCCAATTTCAAGAAAATAAAAGATCTTATCCGAGCAGGTGATTTTTACCAGATCAATTATACCCATCCACTCAAATCAAAAACGGAGGCAACACCCGAAAATCTGTTCCATGCGCTTCGTCTAAAAAACCGGGTCGGTCATTCTGCATATTTTGAGAGTGATGATTGGGCGATTCAATCCCTTTCACCGGAACAATTTATAAAGATTGAGAATGGGATCATTTTCACAAAGCCTGTCAAAGGAACTATGCCCCGCGGCGCATCATCATTAGAAGATAATCAAAATTTAAATCTGCTTTTAAGCAGTGAAAAAGAACAAGCTGAACTTTACATGATCATTGATCTATTACGGAATGATTTGGGGAAAGTTTGCGAAACTGGATCTGTTCAAGTCCTGGAATCAAAATCGATTCAAAAATTGGAAAAGGTATTCCATACTTACGGTGTAATCCAAGGAGGGTTGAAAAAGGATTTGTTTCCTATCGAAGCACTCCTTTCCATGTCTCCTGGTGGTTCCATTTCCGGTTGCCCGAAAAAGCGTGCCTGTGAATTCATCCATGAAATAGAGTCCCATCCACGCGGTATATATACAGGAACAATGGGTTACATTCTGCCCGGTGGGGCACTTAATTTTAATATTGCCATTCGCACCATTATCCAAAAAGGAAATGATTTAATTCTCGGGGTGGGTGGTGGAATTACCATTGATTCCAATAATGATGATGAATATAAAGAAACATTAGCGAAAGCGGCATCATTCCAGCCATGATAAAAGCATTGATCAACAATCAATGGGAATCCATTCCCAAAGAGATTCTTCAACTCGGTGCAGAAACCTTTGCCTATGAGACTGGATTGTACGAAACATTTCGAACCTTGGATCATCGACCCGTTTTTTTGGAACCCCATCTGGATCGACTTTTTAAATCAGCACAAATTACAGGACTTAAGATTCAATACACCCGATTTGAAATATTGGAAATGATCGAACTAGTTATTTCTGAATTTCCTGATCCCAACCAGCGAGTCCGAATCTTGGCGGTGCCAGAAAAACTCATTGTTTATACAACTTCCCTGGATTTGGATAATTCCATTTATGAGGGTGTTTCGACAATCACTGTAAAAGGAATTCGGGAAACACCCGATATGAAAACCACGAATTATAATGTTTGTCTGGATGCTTGGACAAAAGCTGAAAAAATGGGGTGTTTTGAAGCAATTCTTACGGATGAAGACGGACATGTTTTTGAAGGAAGCAGAAGTAATATATTTTGGGTAAAAAATGGTGAAATTTTTACACGTAAGGGTGATGTCCTTCCTGGAATCACCAGGCAAACTGTAATTACAAATTCACCGGTTACTGTCTCTTTTGATAAACTGAATCAAAACGAATTTGAATCGTTGGATGAATTGTTTTTAACCAATAGTGGATCCGGTGTGGTACCCATTATTAAAGTAAATTCAGCCCCAATTGGCGATGGGAATCCGGGACCCATCACACAACAATTAAAAACCATTTACAAGGAATGGTTAAAAAATGAAATCTGAATACTCTATATCAGGCATGACTTGTAATGGATGTGTCACAACCGTGGCAGAAAAACTTAAAAACGTAATGAATGTCGAAAAAGCGGATGTTTCTTTGGAATCAAATTCGGTAATAATCACATCATCTGACCCCTTGTCAATCGGGATCCTGCAAGAAGCACTCCCGGAAAAATACACATTGAGTGAATCGATCCAAATTCAACCGGTTGAACCCGCCATTGAAATTGAATCAGACCTGAAACAGCTTTTCCCTCTCTTTCTTATTTTCTTTTATATCACTGCAGCGACAATTTTAATTAATTGGAATGATCTCAATGTAGCAGATTTTATGTATGACTTTATGGGGCTCTTTTACATCGTATTCAGCTTTTTTAAATTCTTGGACTATAAAAACTTTCCCGATTCGTTTGCCATGTATGATCCGTTAGCAAAAATAATTCCTGCTTATGGATGGATCTACCCATTTATCGAAACAGTACTGGGATTATTGTTCCTCTTAAGGATGGAACTTCAGGTTGCACTTTATACTACAGTTGTCGTTCTAGGAATCACAACAGTTGGCGTTACAAAAACATTGCTCAATAAAAATGAAATTCAATGCGCTTGCCTAGGTACAGCCCTAAAACTACCTATGACCAAAACAACCTTTATTGAAAACAGCATTATGCTTTTCATGGCAATCTGGATGCTGTTGGCTTAACTCAACCATCCTTTTTGCTTATTAATAAACAATACTTTTTCTTGTTATTATTTTTGAGTTTGGCGTTATCCCAATCCTATTCTTTAAAGGGTCAATTCTGGACCAGTGCTCTAACCAGCAACGATGTTCCTGGAGGAAGATCATCCATCGAATCCATCATGGGATACATTCCTACACTTTCACTGTTTAAAGAATTATCTAATAACCAATTGGTGGATATGGAATGGGCCTATCGATTTAACAGAACTTATTCCGGTGATTCCTTATTTAATAACAATGAATCTCACCACCGCTACTGGGTACGGTACTCCAGTGAAAAGTTGGAAGCCCGACTGGGTTTGCAGAAAATAGTATTTGGTCCTTCTTTTGTTTTACGTTCCCTTTCCTGGTTTGATACCATTGATTTAAAGGACCCCACCGGACAGACGGACGGTGTAGAAGCATTCCGGCTGCGGTGGTTTCCTTCCAACTCCTTATCAATCTGGTCCTGGTCAATACTCAATGATCAGGATAGTCTTTCTTTTGGTGGACGAGCAGAAGTTTCAATAAATATGGGTGACTTGGGATTTACCTATCATCAAGATCCTTCAAAATCTCTGCAGACTAATGGTCAAATTGGCATTCCAATTTTAGGTTCTCACAATCGCGTAGCTATTGATTATCGGTATGATGGATTCATCGGCTTTTGGAATGAAACTGCCGTGATTCTTTCTGACGATATTGAAATCAGTATGATAACCATTGGGGCAGATTATACCCTGCCCATCGCTAACGGAATTTTGATTATGACGGAATCCATGTTTATCAATCATTCCGAAATTAACAACCAATCAATTACCGCATTTATGGCTAGTGTCCCGCTGGGGATGGTTCATCAACTGATGTTTATTTCCCAATTGGATTGGAAAGAAGATCGAAGTTATAATTATCTACGGTGGAGCAGTACCTACGATCATTATAGTTTAAATTTCATCTTGTCTATTAGCCCAAAACGTGCTGATTACAATCTACCTGAAGAAGATCTGCCTAGATCGCTGGCAGGTTTTGGAACTGGTTTACAATTTATGTTTATTTACAATCATTAAAATAAAAAATGTCGAAAACTTCTGTTGTCCAAATCCAAAACCTGTTAAAACAATTTCCTGTTGGCGGTGATTTTTTCACAGCATTGAAGGATATTAATCTGGAATTGGAAAAAGCCGAATTCACAGGATTGGTGGGTCCGTCCGGCTCCGGGAAAACAACGCTTTTGAATATTATAGGCGGACTCGATTCTCCCACAGAGGGAAATGTGGATGTATTGGGAATGAACTTGGGTTCTGCATCTCATAATGAAAGAGCAGCATTACGCAGGACTCAAATGGGATTCATTTTTCAAAGTTATAATTTGCTTCCTGTTTATTCTGTTTTTGAAAATGTGGAATTACCATTGATCCTGAATAAAGTTGAACCACAGGAAAGAAAACAATTGGTAACTCAAGCAGTGGAATGGGTGGGAATATCGGACAAAATTGATTCCCGTCCGGCAATGCTCAGCGGCGGCGAGTGCCAACGAACTGCTATTGCCCGCGCCATTGTTCACCAACCGGCATTGATTTTAGCAGATGAACCCACAGCTAACTTGGACGCGGAAAATTCTCATCACATTATGAAGATCATGGTTCGTTTGAATAAAGAACTTTCCACTTCATTTATTTTCGCGACCCACGATGAAAAAATCATGGATTACCTGCGGCGGATCATTCATTTGGATGACGGCCAGATCGCCAATGATGAACAGATCGACCAGCCCAAATTTGATGAGTAGACATGCTGTTTAAGATTGCAATTAAAAATCTACTGGGTGCCAGACTGCGCACTTGGCTCAATGTTTTTGTTACCGCAATCTCCTTTTTCATGATCATCTTCGTATCCGCCATGTACGACGGTATGCGGGAACATGCCATGCAGGTTTCTATAGATACGGAGATTGCCGGCGGCGCCTACTGGCATCCCAAGTATGATCCAATGAATCCTATGACCTTTGAAGATGCTCACTCTGTACCGCCCGTTGCTGTTCAAGCACTTGTGGATCATGAAAAGGCCGTACCGGTATTGGTAAGCCAGGCTTCCATCTACCCCAATGGTCGCATCATGCCGGTAATCATGAAAGGCATCTCACCCGAGCAGACGATCGTCAACATGCCTACGCAAAAGCTAGTCACGATTGATGAAACCGCAATCCCGGTAATGATCGGAACGGGTATGGCTAAAGATGCCAAGCTGGAAGTGGGCGATTCCTTCACCATCCGCTGGCTGGATGCAGATCGAACTTATGACGCTGATGAAGGCACTGTGGTTCATATCATGGAGACAGAGAATTTTAAACTGGACATGGGTCATATCTGGATACCGCTGGAAAAGGCCCAGACCATGCTGGCCATGGAAGAAGAAGCTACCTATGTCACATTCGCGAAAGATGTTTCACCAATCGATGAGAATGGCGACTGGATTCCCCGTGATGTGAAATACCTGATCCGGGATATGGAGGCTCTCATTGAAGCAGATGAGCCCAATGCGGCGATAATGTACATTATACTTCTGGCACTGGCGGCTATGGGCATTTTTAATGCCCAGGTTTTATCCATTTTTCGGCGCGGAAAAGAGATCGGCACTCTCATGGCTCTGGGAATGACCCGCTCCCGGGTGGTGGGACTTTTTACCCTGGAAGGTGGACTCAATGCCTTCTTAGCTGTCATCATGACAGTGGTGCTTTTCGGCCCGGTGCTTTGGTATTTTGGAGCTTACGGTATTAATATGGGTATTGATTATTCGGAAGGACAGATGGGCTTAATTATGGCAAAACGCCTTATCCCGGTTTATTCCATCGGACTGGTTTTGACAACAACTATTATCGTATCTATTATCGTACTCATTGTGAGTTACCTTCCGTCCCGTAGCATCGCCAAGATGAGACCCACCGACGCCTTGCGAGGAAAAGTGACTTTATGATCAGATTTTTAACCAAAGGAATACTTCGGGATCGAACCAGGAGTGTCTTTCCGGTTCTTGTGGTCACATTGACTGTAGCTATGATTATTTTCTTTCAGGGATTTCTCACCGGAATTATGAATAGCATGTTTCTTGATTCCGCCGTGGTATCCACAGGCCACGTGAAGGTCATGACTAGGGCCTATAAAGAAGAAAACCAACTTCT
>Ga0207966_1001265_pt1 | contig 13942 bp, 9 predicted proteins | sample Knorr_S23_td_NAD_FD_185611 | JGI IMG/M metagenome (GOLD analysis project Ga0207966, IMG submission 185611) | Marine microbial communities from Southern Atlantic Ocean transect - Knorr_S23_td_NADW_ad_2500m_LV_B (SPAdes) (version 2) | ecosystem: Environmental > Aquatic > Marine > Oceanic | place... | reverse complement strand
TAAACGAGCAATCACCCCAACTCCATTATTTTGGAATTCCTGATTATGAAAAGGCACTTTCCGATTATGAAAAGCTGGTTGGTTTTCTGGAATCATCTGCTGTTGAAATTCATTTTCTACCAGCTGACGATACCACTTCCCTTGATTCAGTTTACACCCACGATCCCTGTGTCGTTTCTAATGGCGGTGTCATCCTGTGTACCATGGGCAAGGAGGCACGGGTGCCCGAATCAAAAGCCATGGAAGCCTATTTTGAATCCATTGATATCCCTATTCTCGGTCGCATTGAGTCTCCCGGAACTTTAGAAGGTGGAGATGTGGTGTGGATCGATGATCGAACTGTGGCAGTTGGTGAAGGATATCGATCCAATGCTGAAGGGATTCGCCAATTTAAAAATTTGCTCGGAAATCATGTAGATGAAGTCATCTCTGTCCCACTTCCTCACTGGACCGGCCCTGGAGATTGTCTGCATCTTATGAGCAATATTTCCCCCATTGATCATGATCTATATTTAGTGTATTCTCGTTTGCTTCCGGTTCCATTCAGGCAATACCTTCTCGACCGCCAAATTAAACTTATAGAAGTTCCAGATGAAGAATATGATTCCATGGGCTGTAATGTATTGGCAGTGGCACCACGCAAAGTGATCATGATTGAAGGTAATCCAATTACACTAAAATGTTTGGAAAATGAAAGCGTAGATATCCATACTTACGATGGAACAGAAATTTCAATCAAAGGTGCAGGTGGGCCCACTTGTTTAACGCGGCCATTTTTTCGATCGAAGCAATGAGTTACGAAAACCAATTCACAGCCAATACGCAGCTTAAGTTATCTCCCTTTTTTGAGCGTACTTCAAAGTTGAACGAATCTCAGGAATGGCGCCGCTGGTCCGGATATCTCTCTGCCACCAACTATGAGCTTCACCACGATAACGAATATTTTGCCATTCGTACCAAGGCTGCTCTATTAGATATAACGCCACTAAAAAAATATATCATTGAAGGTGCCGATGCACAAATATTTCTCGATCGATTGGTGACGCGTAATATTGGAATTTGCAAAGTAGGTCAGGTTATGTATACTCCCTGGTGTGATGAATTTGGAAAAATGATTGATGATGGCACCATTCAACGATTATCCGAAACCAAATTTCGCATTACCAGTGCCGAACCAAATTTTGATTGGATCAAACATAACGCAACAGGAATGGATGTCACTATTACAGATGACTCATTCACAACGGCGGCTCTGGCACTCCAGGGACCCAACTCCCGAGCCATTCTAAATGCAGTTTCTTCCGATTCTTTGAACAGTCTCAAATTCTTTTGGATGATGGATACCACATTTGGCGATATCCCTGTATCTATTTCCCGCACAGGATATACAGGCGATCTTGGCTATGAAATTTGGATGGACCCTAAAGATGCTTTAACAGTCTGGGATCTACTTTTGGAGAAAGGAAAATCATTCGGTATCACACCCACCGGTCTCCACGCTTTGGACATTGCCCGGATCGAAGCTGGACTCATCCTGTTGGATGTTGATTATATATCATCCCGGCATGCCATTATTGAGTCCCGGAAATCATCTCCCTACGAATTGGGTTTGGGATGGGCTGTGAAAATGAAGAAAAAAGATTTTATTGGAAAGCAAGCTTTAGAAGCCGAAGTCGCTCGCGGCCCTGAATGGGACTTTGTAGGGATCGAAATCCAATGGCATGAATTGGAAAAACATTTTCGAAAGGCTGGATTAGCACCGGGACTCCCCGGCACCGCCTGGCGAACAAGCACACCCCTATATAAAGGAAACCAACAAGTAGGCTACGCCACCAGCGGAACATGGTCACCGATTTTGAAACGATATATCGCCCTGGCCCATGTGAAATCAGAATATGCCGGCGAAGGATCAGAACTCATGTTTGAATTAAAAGTGGAACATTACCGAAAACTCACTCCCGCCAAAGTAGTAAAAACACCCTTCTTTGACCCGGAAAGGAAGCGCTCATGCCCGGTGTAAAAAAATACGATGCTATCGTCATTGGTGGTGGACATAATGGATTAACGGCAGCGGCTTATTTGAGCCGGGCTGGAAAGAAAGTACTGGTCTTAGAACGGCGGTATATACTGGGTGGAGCAGCTGTAACGGAAGAAATTTTTCCTGGATTCAAATTTTCTGTTTGCTCCTATGTGGTGAGTTTGATGAAGCCGAACGTGATGCGGGAACTGATGTTACCCAAGTTCGGATTGGAACTGCTACCTTTGGAGAGCACTTTCACACCATTAGAAAATGATTATCTCCTTCGTACGGCAGATGCAGATCAGACTTATCGTGAAATAGCGCGTCATTCTACAAAGGATGCCGAAACATATATGCGTTTCGGGCCTGCCATGGGTCAAATAGGTATGGCAGTTCGTCCCATTTTGGAAACAATTGCACCCAACGTCATTCGTCCATCCCTTTCAGACTTGGCCGCCACTAAAAAACTATTGAATCATTTCAAAACATTAAGCAGTGAACAATTTGAATATTTGACCAAACTCATGACCATGAGTTCGGCAGATTTTTTAGATGAATGGTTTGAATTTGAACCTTTAAAAGCATCCATGTCCGCCAGTGGTATTATTGGCACTTTCATGGGTCCACGTTCCCCTGGTTCTGCTTATGTAATGCTCCACCACTACATGGGCGATATTGATGGAGCATTCCGCGCATGGGGATTTCAGCGGGGAGGTACGGGCGCCGTGAGTATGGCCATCGCCCGATCCGCAGAACACTTTGGTGCTGATATTATGACAGAAGCACCAGTTGAAAAGGTCATCGTCAAAAATGGACGAGCAGTGGGTGTTGCCTTAGAAAATGGTAATGAATATAATTCGGATATTGTTATTTCGGGACTGGACCCAAAACTCTCTTTTTTGAAAATGGTAGATGAAAGTGATCTTCCTTCTGATTTTGTGACAGATATTAAAAACTTCCGTATTCGCGGCTCTTCAGGAAAAGTGAATCTTGCGCTGGATGGATTACCAAATTTTACCTGTCTCCCCGGCGAAGGGCATCATCTCCGTGGGGCCATTTCGATCAGCCCAAGTTATGACCATTTAGAAAAAGCCTACGATGATGCCAAGTATGGTAATTTCTCTCAAGAGCCTTACATGGATATTATTCTCCCGTCTGTTCTGGATCCAGAAATGGCGCCACCAGGGAAACATGTTATGTCCTGTTTTGTGCAGTATGCCCCATACAATATTAATGGCGGGTGGAATGACCAGAAACGTGAAGCCTTTGGTGATGCAGTGGTAAACACTATCGCCCGATTTGCACCCAATATCAGGGATATCATTTTGCATCGGCAGGTGCTTACACCAGCAGACTTGGAAGCTACATTCGGCCTTACAGAAGGAAATATCTTCCATGGTGAATTAACGCTCCAGCAATTATTCGCCATGCGCCCAGCCGTGAAATGGGCAGACTATACAACGCCTATCAAAAATTATTATCAATGCGGATCGGGAACTCATCCCGGTGGTGGAATCACAGGTTCACCTGGTGAAATGGCAGCGAAAAAGATTTTGGGTTTATGGTAATGGAACGGTTCGATATTATTGTTATCGGCGGCGGTATAAACAGTCTGGTCACCGCATCTCTGCTTGGTAAAGCTGGCAAGAAGGTGATTGTGATTGAAGCCAGAGATCAGATTGGAGGACTGGCATCCACTGAGGAATTTGCACCGGGTTTTCGATGCAATATGATCAATGATACAGTAAAATGGATTGATCCACGTGTTATGAAAGATTTAAATCTGGAAGCGAATGGGTTAGCATTAATCCAAACCGAAGTGGTGCGGGTCGCCCTTAGTGGAAACGGTGAGAATATTTTTTTTAATCGCGATCCGAAACTGACTGCTGCATCCATTGCAAATTTTTCACAAAAAGATGCAAAATCCTGGCAAGCATTCATAGAATACATTGAAAAACTTGCCCAATTCCTGGAACGTCTTTACCAACTTACACCTCCGGAACTACCAAATATTGGATTGTCTGAAATATTGCCCATGCGCTTAATGCTGGGCCCTGTATTCAAACACGGTACTCGAGGATTGGTAGACCTCATGCGGGTGGCACCCATGATGATGCCGGAACTGGTGGATGAATGGTTCGAGAATGAATTGATCCGAAGTGCAATATCCATGGCCGGAATAAATCATTTGTCATTCGGCCCCTTTGCCGCAGGAACAGGGTATAATTTGTTGCATCAAAATGTTCATGGAAACGGTGTATTCCATAATTCCCAATTTGTGAAAGGTGGTACAGGGGAATTAGCACAAGTGCTGGCATCAGTTGCTGAATCAAACAATGTTGAGATCCGCACAGGTTCAAAAGTAAAATCTATTGATGTGGAAAATGGGCGTTGCAATGGTATTTCATTAACTGGTGGAGAACTCATTCAAGCAGACCAGGTAGTGTCTGGACTTGATCCGAAAAATACATTTATGAATTTGGTAGGCACATCAAATCTGAATCCAAATTTTCATACTCAGTTAAATAATATTCGTTATCGGGGCAGTACGGCTCGAGTTCATTTTGCCCTTAATAAACTTCCTGAGATCAATGGCATAATGAAAGATCAAATGAAAACCGTATTTTCTATTGGACCATCCATCGAATACCAAGAACGCGCATCTGATGCAGTGAAATACGGCACCATTGCCAATAACCCAACCGTTGAATTCACCATTCCATCCTTGATCAATCACGAATTTGCTCCAGATGGAAAACACGTTTTATCCGCTACCGTTCAATACGCGCCTTATCATTTGAGAGATCAAGTATGGTCATCTGAATTGAATGAACAAATAAAAAATAATGTGGTTCGAGTTTTAGAAAATTACATTCCTGATTTTTCATCGTTAATTGAAGCAACATCAGTTCTTTCACCTAAAGATTTAGAAGATGAATTTGGGCTAACGGAAGGAAATTTAAATCATGGTGAAATGACCTTGGATCAGTTCTTCTTCATGCGACCAACCATGAGTACAGCCCAATATAAATCGCCCATTGAGAATCTATATCTTTGCGGGCCGGGAACCCATCCCGGTGGTGGGCTCCATGGGGCTAATGGGTTTAACGCAGCACGGGAGATTCTGAAAGGATGACTTTTAAGAAAACAGCCGAAACTCTTCCCAAAGGTGCCCACACGTTGGAAAGGGACTATTATGTGAACCCGAGCATTCTGCAAAGAGAGTATAACAATATCTTTTTTAGGAACTGGATTTGCGCAGGTCGTTCATCGGAGCTGACTGAAGTTGGCCAGTATAAGCTGGTCAATATTGATACGGAAAGCGTTATTGTTTTACGGGAAAAAAATGGAGAATTGAAAGCCCATTTTAATGTATGCCGACATCGTGGAACTCGAATCTGCAAAAAAGCGGCTGGTCAATTCTCAAAATCAATTCAATGCGGCTACCACGGTTGGACCTATGGATTGGACGGCAAACTTATCGGAGCACCTCATATGGATACTGTGGAAGGATTCAAGAAAGATGATTATCCGCTCCATTCGGTAGCTCTTGCAGAATGGGAAGGGTTCATCTTTATTAATATATCCGATAACCCGGAAAATTTTGACACTGCATTCGCTCCATTGTTTGGTCGGTTTTCTAACTGGAACATCTCTGAACTTGTAGTCCAGGAAACCAAGGAATATATTGTAAAAGGAAATTGGAAATTGGTAATCCAGAATTATTGCGAATGCTACCATTGCCCTATTCTTCATCCAGCTCTTGCGGCTATCCACAATTATATGGGAGGACAAAACGATCTCCATAAAGGACCATTCCTGGGTGGATTTATGGAATTCAATGAAGATAAGGATAGTATCACTGCCAGCGGTGATCTATGCTGTCCCCCCTTAAAAAATGTGAAAGATGGTGACTTGAAACGGGTCTATTATTATTCAATTTCCCCTAATATGCTATTGAGCCTGCACCCGGAATATGTTATGTACCACACGGTCTGGCCTGATGGTGTGGACAAATGCAAAGTTACTTGTTCATGGCTTTTTGAAAATGATGTGGTGAAATCGGGCAAACATAAAACTCAGGACGCCATTGATTTTTGGGATATGACCAATAAACAGGATTGGTATATTTCAGAATTATCACAACTGGGTATCCAATCAAAAAAATATTCCCCTGCGCCTTATTCCGGGCAGGAAAGTCTGTTGGCTGCCTTTGATAAATATTATTTAAGTGACCTAAATTCATCCACTTGAAATAGTCCATGTGAATGAACTTTTTGCGCCTCGTTATTGGCGTGTGGATATTTTAATCTTGCCGATTGGCTAATGGATAGGGCTTCTTCATCCGGTTTATATTTTAAATAATAATTTTGATGTTCCCGGGCTTTGTCATGGTTCCCCAGTTTTTTATTCACCAGCATCCATATATGATTTCCCATCATCTGCAGTAATGTAAATTCCTTTTGCACTTTGTGCGATAGGCTTACTCCCGGCAGCAAGATAGAACATGGGGTTGGATATATTTTTGTTATTGTTCACCTTACTAAATTTTTAATCTTTTTTGATGAATATGCCACGTTTTTCTAATTTATTTTTGAAAATTTCAAACGGTATATGGTGGATTGGTGACAGGAGCCCTTTTTCCGATATTTCACCCTTCAAAATCATTATCGCTGCAATGCTGGCAGGGAAACCCACAGTTCGGTTCATGGCCGTAAATCCTGTTTCCAAATCCCGGTAATCAATGACGTGATAGAGCTGCCGTTCCGATTTTCCATTTCGAATTCCTTTTACGTCTACCCGGAGAATACAAATATCCCGCTCCTGTTCCCCCAATTGTAATTGGGGCTCTAGGAATTTGCATAAATAATCCTGGGGAGACATATTATCAGGAAGCCAGCTCAAGGGTTCTTTGGAGAGCATACCAAATTTCATCCAAGTATGAATAATGGACGCATATCCGGGCCAGCGAAGGGTGTAGCGACCCGTAGATTTCACCGTGTTTTCAATCCCAAATTTTTTGGAAAACACAAGGGCATCCCTGTTATAAATGGCATCTATTGTTCCCACACCGGGAATATCAACTAAATGAATATTTTCTTCCTTATAAATATCCTGGGCAGAAATATGAATTTCTTTTCCATCTATCATCAAACGGGCAGGTTGGTTTGTAGAATCCAAAACGCCGGCAAATGTCCAGGTAATTTTATATTTCAGTGGATTATCAATAGCTGCTGCTTCTGGGATTCCGCCGCCATAACTATGTAATTCGTGGACTTCATCAAACTGCCGTACCGCTTCACCGGCAATGACTAAATCAATCCCCGGATCAAAGCCCATTTCCGGCATAATGGAAATTCCTTTTTCCGCAGCCTTTTCATGAAGATCCTCCAACCCTCTCCCATAATTGGCATTGACCATATGAACGCCATGTTCTATCGATAATTCAGTTACGATTCTTGTCAATTCCCGGGGTAGCATATCTACGATAATATCAGCATCGCAGTCCATTTTTTCTGATAAATCAGCCCGGTCGTTGCCATCTATTTTTACAAAAGAAAATTTATCCAAATGTGAATAAATGGATGGATCCAATGGGGGTTCCACCATGTCCGCACCCACAATTTCTGTAATCATATCACTTTTAAGTAAATCAAAAATAACAGCCCTACCCTGCATGCCACATCCTAAAACAAGTACTTTCATTTAATTTTTCCTATTTTTTGTTCAAATTAATCACGGACATATCTGGGATAAGTGGATTTTGCAGCATCAGCTTTTTCAAGGTCAATGTCCAAAGTCAGAAAAGGGTCGCTGGCAGACGTAATGCCAAGCACGGTACCAACTTCCGGTTCAATAATCCAACCCTTTCCAGCAAATTGCCCGCCTTCCGGTGATGTACCGCCCCAATTGGATGATAAACAATATGCACCGGAAACCACTGCATTGGTCCGGGCGCAGGCAAGCCATTTATCCGTCGTTCCGGCTGGTGTTGACCTGGGAATCAATAAGATCTGTACACCATTCTGACCATAATCCCGGGCTTTTTGGGGAAACCACATATCGGTGCAAATTAATAATCCCAATTTCCCTTTTAGTGTGTTCACAGCTTTAAACGTGCCATCGCCCCGTTCGTACCAGGTGGCTTCCCAAAATCCTTCATCATCCGGTAAATAATATTTTGTATGAACATCTTGTATGCCTGAATTCTTTTCCCTGATAAATCCGATGTTCTGGTTTTTTCCATCAAGGATTTGCGGACGGGAAGCGGCTACCAGGTCCACTCCCAGTTCACCTATTCTCTCTATCCATTTTTGATGAGTGGCAACAGCTTCAATCCATTTCCCTTGGTCAAAATCTCTGGTATGGGCCAGCCAATCATGAAAAGGCATTTCCGGTAGAAGGACAAGGTCACTACCATGTTCATGAACATGGTTAACTAAATTCTGCCAAGAATCTTCGAACAAAGAATGATCGCCGGGCATTTCACAAACAGTTACTTTCATCCCATAAATCCTAATCCGAGATAAAATGCCATGGCAATTCCCCCAGCAATCAAGGTGTAAGGCAGTTGCGTTTTTACATGGTCAATATGATCGCAAGCGCTCCCCAAAGATGAAAGGACGGTTGTGTCCGATAGGGGTGAACAATGATCCCCAAATACACCGCCGCCGGCCACCGCTGCAAAGGTGCTGTAAATAAGTATATTGACTTCACCGCCGGAAAATTGAAACGCCAGGGGCATGGCAATGGGAATCATGATGGCATATGTCCCCCAGGAAGTTCCCGTGGCAAAACTGATAAAGCCCGCGAGAAAAAAGGTGATCATGGGCAGTAAATTGGGCAGCAGCCATGCTTCCGTTAGGGAAACGACATATTCAGCAGTTTTTAATTCCCGGCTGATGGTATTGATGCAAAATGCCAGCGCTAAAATAGTCACTGCTGGCATGACGCCTTTCATCCCGGCCATGACCGTTTTCATGACCCCCTGTAGATTATCTATTTTTTGTAATATCATGGTAATAGCAAAAAGAGAACACACGGTTAGATAACTCTGCAAAATGGCAATTTTTCCATAAACGATAAAACTTGTCAGGTTGATGCCCACCACCAGCATAATTGGAATAATGAAGTTCAAATAAATATTGGGTTTCCCCGTGGTTGACACTTCCAGGTTTGTGAGTTCTTTGCCCATCATCGGGACGGCGCCATCCCGCAGCACTTTCCCTTCATTCTTGGCACGGTCTTCAGCCTTTTTCATGGGACCAAAATCCGGAATTATATTCATAGCTAATAGACCCACCATACCAATAGCCAGAAATGAATAAAAATTAAAGGGGATACTATGAATATAAAGATCCATGGCTGTCGCCTGATCCGTAACAGGGCCGATTCCAATGGTGAGTCCGCCCATATACACCGCCCAGCCCGTAAAGGGAATCAGGGCAATCATGGGGGCAGAGGTGGAATCGCAAATGTAAGCCAACTTTTCACGAGAAATTTTATATTTATCAGTTAGTGTGCGCATGACCGGCCCCACGAATAAGGGACTGAAATAATCACTGAAAAATATGGTAATACCCAAACCCCAACCCAAGCCCCCAACCTGTCTTCGAGTGCGAACCCAGCTACCCACTTTTTCTGTGAAAAGTTTCACAGCGCCGGAGCGCTGAAAAAAAGCTACCAGAATACCGATATTAAATTCCAGTAATGTGACCCAAATAAAATCTTTCGATGCCAGGGCACGAATGAGAAAGTCGGGGAAACCGGAGATGCCTTCCCCCAATAGTAATACACCCACAAAGCACGCCACCAACAGGCTCACGACTGCATCCCGGGTGATAAAGGCTAAAGCTACTGCTAACAACGGAGGTATAACAGATATCCAGGTTAATTCCATATATTATATTCCGTTTTTTTCATAATATCTTTTTTGATAGGACTTGAATTTTCGAAGGAATATTGCGTTGTGCAATTTAATTTAATAGGCTTTAATAAATAGGTTTATCTTATGGAATCTTTAACAGTTATTTACATCGGAATCATTATTTACCTGACAGGGATGCTGGGTGTAGGTATTTATGCCAGTAAAAAAATATCCGGGACTGAAGATTTTCTCGTGGCGGGAAGGCGCCTGCCTCTTTGGCTTTGTACTGCAGCATTAACTGCAACATTTTTTGGGGGCGGCACCATTATGGGAGCCGGTGGGGCGGCTTACCAAAAAGGATTCCTAGGTGTGATCGCAGATCCATTCGGTGCAGCCCTGTGTTTGTTCTTGGCAGGATTATTTTTTATTCGAATTATGAGACGGATGTGTCTTACTACAATTGTGGATTTTTTTGAAATTCGATTTGGAAAAATATCAGGCTTTATTGCATCCATCATTATGCTGTCTGTCTATATTGGCTGGACAGGATCACTCCTTGTTTCTTTGGGATTTATACTTCATACAATTACCGGGATCTCGGCAAATACGGCTATCGTCATTGGAACAATCATTGTTTTTATTTATACCATGACCGGTGGCATGTGGGCTGTTTCCCTGACAGACTTTTTCCAGATTATCATAGTGATAATCGGTCTGGCAGTAATTTTGCCAATCGTTATTTCAAAAGTGGGCGGGTTTTCAACCCTTGTTTCCAGTTTGCCGGAAGATAGTTTTCGCATGACACCGAAAGAGGGTGGAACCATTGAATGGCTGAATTATATCCGGGCCTGGATGGTGATTGGCCTTGGAAACCTTGCAGGACAAGATCTATTGCAACGGTCACTTTCAGCCAAGAGTGAAAAAGTAGCACAAAATTCTGCATACTTGTCATCCGTCATTTATCTGGTATTCGGTATTGTTGCAGTTCTAATCGGAATGACAGGGAGTTTATTGATTCCCGGATTGGAAAATCCGGAATTAGTCATCCCAAAATTAGCTATCAATTATTTACCGCCAGTGTTGGCTTCCTTTTTTATTAGCGCACTTTTGGCAGCAGTCATGAGCAGTGCAGATAGTTCAATTCTGGCATGTTCAAGTGTCCTTGGGAAGAATTTACTCCCTTGGATATGGAAAGCTGATTCAGATCAATCTGTTCTTAAGTGGACCCGTTTATCCGTTCCCATTTTTGCAGTTTTATCCATGATGGTCGCTTTGTTTGTGGGCGAGGTTTATACCTTATTGCTTGATTCTTTCAGCATATTATTGGTTGGACTTTTTGTCCCCCTGGCTGCAGGAATCTGGTGGCCCAAGGCAAATACCACAGCTGCATTAAGCGCCATGGTTCTTGGAACTGTTTCATGGATCGCATTCAAATTCATAACCCCCGGGATACCTTCTGATATGATTGGCTTGGGCATAGGAATTGGAACCATGGTTCTGGTTACCTTGATGACTCAAGGCAAGGAAACTGCAAATCCCATTAAAGATGTGGATGGAAATATTCTTCCTTACGCCGACAGATTAGGAACTCTATCGTTTTTTACAGGAAAAAATAAAATCTAGTTCGTTGGATTTATTTTGTGGGAATGAATTAACTGTGCTTCATTATTAGCATGGGGATATTTTAATCTTGCCGATTGACTAATGGATAGGGCTTCTTCATCCGGTTTATATTTTAAATAATAATTTTGATGTTCCCGGGCTTTGTCATGATTCCCCAGTTTTTTATTCACCAGCATCATATTATAATGAGCCTGTGCATCTTCAGGATCGATCTGGATACCTTCATAATAAACATACAAAGCCTGATCATATTCCTGGTTGTAATAGTAGGTCTGACCCAATTCATTTATATTGATTCTATCTTCAGGATGGGTTTTACGTACCTGTTCGAAGTGTTGGATTGCCTTGGGATAGTTGCCCAATTTTTTAGCGATCAACCCGCGAAAAAAAGCCACTTTCGGGAATTTGGGTTTTATGAATTCTGCAAATAACAATGCTTGGCTCGCCAAATCAAATTTCCCCTCTTTGATATGAACCCGAGCAAGGTTGATATATCCATCGGCATATTTTGGATTTAATTCCGTCACCCGGGTAAATGCTGTCCGGGCAGCTTCCAGATTATTTTGACGGAGCATACCAATGCCGTAATCATTAATCCGAATTGCATCTTCAACTTTGAGATTTAATTTTTGCGGATGAGCCACAATTAAAACTGTATCCGAAGCCATAGTCACGATGGGGAGGTCAACGGGTTCTTCCAAAAAGGATTCTGTAATTCTGCGGTTGAATTTTCGATAATTCAGGTTTGCAATGATCTTAAGTCCACCATTCAAGCTATCAGGAACGTCCCATTCATAATGAATCACTTCTGCAGATCCGGGCGGAATGGAATTGTTATACAACGTGGTAACCCACTCATGTGGATTGCGTTTTAAAATGAATTCCCCATGTTTATCTAAAAGAATGCCGCGGAAAAAATGGGCTGACTGATCTACAAATTTTTTCCCATCTAATAATCCGCTGCCGTAAATGGTTTCTCCATTTTCATTTTGGACAAATACCTGGAGCCATGGTTCATTGGAATCGATTGTTCCACCTGGAAATTTATGTCCAATTCCTTTTGTCCTGACCACCACATCAATCCGAACATTCGTGCCGGGTTGAAGCGTGATTTTATCCTGCAAAGGACTGGTGAAATTTCCATTTATCTCTGCACCATAAAAATCTACGGCGATCTTTTCATCTTGCATAAAATCAGTTGTTCTTTTTATCCATTCAGAATTCAGGTGATCTTTTAGAGAAGGTAAGGCAGTATTCGCTGCATTAAAATAGTGACCCCGAACTTTCCCTGCATCATTCCCTCTATCATTGGAAACTTCTAATCCCATATGGCAATTCTGGCATTTCAATGGGCTGGACGGCTCATAAAAACTAGCCACAGCATTTCCGCTCACGCCACTGTGGTGCCAGGCATCATATTCATTCTGCCCTCGTAGCCAACGATAATTATTTTGGGGCTTATCCAGACTCACCTTGTGACACGTCATACAGAAATCACTTTCAGAATGAATAGGAAGTAACATTTTTTGTCGATGGGCTCGGGGTTCAATCTTGATCAACATTTGATTAATTTTTTGTAAAATTCCAGACGAATGACTGAATGGATATTCCACGGGCTGATCTAAGACATAATTTCCATTCCCGGTTATATCCTGGATGGATGTGATGCCGTGACATGTTTCGCAGGTAATCCCCGAATGAGCTTCATCCACTGTTACATCCAGTTTCTCAAGCATCATCCCGGATAAAAGCATAACAGGATCATGGCAAGCTGCACACCATCGAACAGTCGTTGAATCTGCTGTATCCATGAGGTAATCCACCGATGATTTATAAAATGGATTATTAAAGGAAGAAAGTCGGTGCACTGATTGTTGCCATTGTGCATAAATATCTGGATGACAGCCACTCGTTCCGCAGCGCTGGGACCGGTCAATAGCGGACGTATTTAAATAATGTCCCGTTTCCGTTTTTACGGGAGATGGTGAAAAATAGGTTTCATTATTTTCTATTAAGATTGATTTGGAATTGTAAATTTTATTTACCCCCAGCAAGACACCCACCGCCAAGATAAGACCAATTCCGTGACGGATAAGTTTCTTATTCCGGGTTTGATATTGAACCAATGTGGCTAAAATAAATCCGATTGCAGAAACTAGATGAAGGGTTACAAGGATTTCTCCCAAATTTCCTATTCTTCCTGTCAAAAAAGTAAGAAATCCAAAAAGAACAGTTAGAATAATCAAATAATCTTTTGGTTCAAAAAAGAGCAACTTTCCCAAATCATATTTCTTGTATAAATGAGTTACACCATATCCCAAATAAAGAAATCCCGATGTAATATGCGCTAAAACCAAATAATGGTAATAAAAGCCTACCGGTGTTGCCAGCCGGAGAAATGCACCGGTTGATATCTGGACAAGGATTAGATA
>Ga0207966_1001264_pt1 | contig 13952 bp, 15 predicted proteins | sample Knorr_S23_td_NAD_FD_185611 | JGI IMG/M metagenome (GOLD analysis project Ga0207966, IMG submission 185611) | Marine microbial communities from Southern Atlantic Ocean transect - Knorr_S23_td_NADW_ad_2500m_LV_B (SPAdes) (version 2) | ecosystem: Environmental > Aquatic > Marine > Oceanic | place... | reverse complement strand
GAAAATTCACATAATTGACTATGATGCTGGTAATATTGAAAGCATTAGAAATGCCTTGAAAAAAATTGGATGTGAACCAGTGACAACTAACAATTCAAAAGATTTATTTAAAGCAAAAGCTATCATATTCCCAGGGCAAGGATCTTTTCCTGCAGCTATGAAAAAATTAAATAAAAATGGTATAGATAAAACTTTAATTGAACTAATAAATAATAAAATGCCATTTATTGGTATATGCCTTGGACTACAATTAATGTTTACAAAATCAGAAGAAGGGCAATGTAATGGATTAAATTTATTTAAAGGAACTGTTCCTAAGATACCAGATTCTGTAAAAGTTCCTCACATTGGTTGGAATAATGTAAGTTTTAATAAAAGTCATCCAATTTTTAATGGTATTCCTGATAATTCTTATTTTTATTTTCTACATAGTTATTATGTGAATCCTGATAATCTTGATAATATTATTGCTCAAACAAACTATGGACTTGAATTTTGCTCAGCTTATGCATATGAAAATTATGTTGGTTTACAATTCCATCCAGAAAGAAGTGGGGATTATGGATTGAAAATTTATCAAAATTTTATTAATAAATTAATTTAATATAAATTTCAATGTTAGTTATACCAGCAATAGATATATATAAAAATAAATGTGTCAGACTATATAAAGGGGATTATGATCAATCTACAATATATTCTGATGACCCGGTAGAAGTTATTAAAAATTGGGAATTAAAAGGAGCTAGTTTAATTCACATCGTGGATCTTGAAGGCGCCAAATTAGGTACAACTATTTCTAGCAACCTTATCAAAAATATGATTGATAATACTAATACAAAAATTCAAATAGGTGGAGGAATAAGAAATTTAGATACAATAAACTATTATATTTCTTTAGGTGTTGAACGGGTTATCTTAGGAAGTGCTGCTATAAAGAATGAAAACAATATTATTAAAACTTCCATTAAAAAATACGGATCAGATAAAATTATTGTTTCAATAGATTCATCAAAAGGTAGAATTAAAACTGAGGGATGGATACAAGAGACTCAATTAACACCTGAAGATTTAATACATAATATGTTAAAAATGGGAGTGAAAAAATTTATTTATACTGATATCGATAGAGATGGAACTTTTAAAGGAGTATCAATTAAAAATATAAAAATAATTCTTAAGAAATTCAATATACAACTCACTGTAGCAGGAGGTATTTCATCAGAATTTGATCTTGAATCCCTGGATAAACTAGGTGTGGAAGGTGCTATAATTGGGAAAGCTTTTTATGAAAATCGTTTAAATCCAATCTCGATAATTGAAAAGTATAAAGGTTAATTAGTTATAAAAAGTAATAAATGATTTATCTGAATTGGATTTTAAAAAAAAATTCAGTAATATTTAATGACGAGGATTATAAATTTTATAATTTCAGATTTTAATTTTTATCAAAGTACAATAAATGTTAACAAAGCGAATAATACCCTGTCTTGATGTAGATAAAGGCCAGGTTGTGAAAGGTAAAAGTTTCATAAATCTTGTCACAGCGGGTGATCCGGTTAAGCTAGCTAAGAAATATTATGATGATGGCGCTGATGAATTAGTGTTTTTAGATATAACCGCAAGTGTAGAAAATAGAAAAACAATATTAAGTATTGTTGAAAAAGTTTCAAAACAAGTATTTATTCCTCTGACAATTGGTGGTGGAATAAAGAGCGTTGATGATATTAAAATTTTGTTAAATCACGGTGCTGACAAAGTATCAATAAATACAGCTGGAATTTTAGATAAAGAACTAATTTATAAAGCAGCAAATTATTTTGGATCTCAAGCTATAGTAGGCGCTATAGATGCAAAACAAAACAACAAGAACTGGGAAGTATATAGCCATGGAGGAAGACATAACACAGGAATGGATGCTATTAAATGGGCTCAGGAGTTAAATAATTTAGGAGCAGGTGAACTTTTAGTGACTAGTATAGATCAAGATGGAAAAGCAACAGGTTATGATATTGATTTATTACGTGAAATTTCTACAAAGGTAAATATACCAATAATAGCTAGCGGAGGAGCAGGATCTCCTGAACATATGTATGAAGCTTTATCAAAAGGAAATGCAGATGCAGTATTAGCAGCGAGTATTTTTCATTTTGGAAAGTATAGCATTAATAACATTAAAGAAATTTTATATTCAAAAGGAATACATGTCAGAAATGAATAAAGAAATAAAAACTAATGAATTAGGTTTAATACCAGCAATAATACAAGACAATAAAACTGATGAAGTAATAATGTTAGGTTATATGAATCAAGAATCAATCGATTTAACTATAAATTCTAATCATGTTTGGTTCTATAGCAGAAGCAGAAAAAAATTATGGGAGAAAGGTGAAAAGTCAGGCAATTATTTGAAATTAATCAGTTTATCATTAGATTGTGATAAAGATACAATTTTAATTAAAGCAGTTCCAACTGGTCCAATTTGTCATACAGGTAATTCTACTTGTTTTAGTAATGATAATATACATAAACAAAATACACTTAATTCATTAGTGGCAATTATTAAACAAAGAAAAGAGGATTGTAATCCAGATAGTTATACTTCAAATTTATTAAAAGAAGGCATGCCCAAAATAGCTCAAAAGATTGTAGAGGAAGCAGGGGAATTATCCATTGCTAGCTTAACAGATAAAGGGAGTACTAAAATAATTGGTGAGTTTTCTGATTTAATATACCATATGTTGGTAATGTTAGAAAAAGCAGATATAAATATTGAAGAAATTTGGGATGAACTTGAATTACGTAAAAAGTAACTAAAATTAAAATATTTTGGAGAAGAATATGGCAACGCAAATTGTTGATACTATAGTACATGGAGGTAATGTAGCTTTCTCATCTAATGCTTATAAAGCAAGCATTGCTATTAAAGGAGAACGCATAGTTGCTGTTGGAACTGATGACATTATGCCAAAAGCTGAAAACTATATAGATGCTTCCGGTAAATATGTTTTACCTGGAGCAATAGATTGCCATGTGCATGTTCGAGAAAAACCAGGCGATGATTGGGGAGTAAGTACTAAGGCTGCAGCCCTTGCCGGATTGACAACAATAATTCCATTTGGAGGATATAATGCAGCTGAAAAAGAAACACTTCCTCAGGCTATTAATCGTTGGAAGGAAGAAGCTCAAAAAGTAGCTTTGGTGGATTACTCTTTTCATTATATTTTGAGTAATACTCCTTATATAATAGATAGTCTACCTGAAGCTATAAATATGGGTGTGACTTCTTATAAGATGTTTATGACATATGATCACAGAGTATCAGACTCGTTCATAGCAAAAGTTATGGAGATCGTAAGTGATAATGGTGGAATAGTACAACTTCATGCTGAGAACGGAGATGTCATAGAACATCTTATGAATAAAGCTATAGCAGAAGGGAGAACAAAACCTAGTGATTTTCCAGATACATGTCCGCCATGGGCCGAAGCCGAAGCGATAAATCGTGGTATTCTTTTGGGAGCTATGACTGATTGTCCATTATACATAGTACATCTTTCAACAAAGCTTGGATTGAATCGTATCAAGCAAGCACAACAACAGGGACAACGTGTATGGACTGAGACTTGCCCTCAATATTTACTTTTAGATGAAACGGCAATGGAACGCCTTGGGCCATTTGCTAAAATAGGCCCACCTTTGCGCTCTTCAGATGGAGTGAATCAGGATGCTATGTGGCAGGGTTTAGTTAACGGGTATATTTCAACTGTGGGAAGTGATCATTCACCGGCTCCGACTGCTATGAAAGAACTTGGATGGGATAATATTTTCAGATCTCCCAAGGGTGATCCGATTCCTTTTGGAGCTCCATCAATAGAAACTATTGTTCCTCTCGTATATTCTGAAGGTGTAGTGAAACGTAATCTTCCTATATGGTGGATGGCACGTGTGATGGCAGAGAACCCAGCACGTATCTTTGGTCTTTATCCTAAGAAAGGTGTGATACAACCAGGTTCAGACGCAGATCTGCTTATTATTGATCCTGAAGTGGAGACAAATATTCAGGCTCAAAACCATCAGAGCACTACAGGATATACACCTTATGAAGACTGGAAAGTGAGCGGTAGTCCATGGATGACAATTTTAAGAGGTAAAGTGTTGTTGAATGATGGTAAATTAGAGCAACAGCCTGGGGCAGGGAAATTTATATCTGCAGGTAATCCTATTTCTCCAATTGCAGGGCAGGGGAAATAGACAGATTTTTGAATTTAAATTTATAATTAATTATGCAAAATAATAACTCTATTAATATGGTCATATTAGATGACTATCAAAATTTTTTCGAGAAAATGAAAGATGATAATCGACTTCCATTTATGATTGATCTTAGTATTTTTGAAAATCATTTTGAAAATCCTTCTGATTTAATTGATAAAATAAAAGATTTTCATATAGTTGTTGGTATTCGTGAAAGAACGCATTTCCCTGAAGCAGTAATTAGTAAGCTATTAAATCTTCGACTACTTATAACTACTGGTGCAAGAAATGCATCATTTGATTTGGAATCAGCTACTAAAAATAACATTGTTGTATCTGGAACTCCCGGGGCAGGAGAAGGACCTGTGGATTTGACCTGGGGATTGATAATAAGTTTAGTAAGAGGGATTCATACTGAAGATTCATTAGTACGGAAGGGAAAATGGGGGACTATGGTGGGGCCAAGTTTAACTGGTAAAACTTTAGGATTGTTAGGCTTAGGCCATATTGGGAAATTGGTTGCAAAAATAGGAGCTGCTTTTGGGATGAATGTTATATCGTGGAGTGAAAATCTTACAAAAGAAATAGCTGCTGAATATGGAGTCACATATGTTGATAAAGAAACACTTTGTCGACAATCTGATGTATTGTCTATTCATACTAAATTAAGTGATCGAACCAGAGGTTTGATCGGGAGCCATGAAATAAATTTGATGAAGCCCACTTCATATATTGTTAATACATCCAGAGGCCCAATAATAGAAGAAGCTGCATTAATTAATGCACTTAATTCAAAAAAAATTGCAGGAGCTGGAATAGACACTTTTGATATAGAACCTTTACCAAAAAATCATCCTTTTTTATCTACTCCTAATACTTTGATAACACCACATATTGGTTATGTTACCAATGAATCATATGAAGCATATTATGATGGGATAATAGAAAATGTGATTACTTTTTTAAATAACAGTCCTGTAAGAGTTTTAAATCCTGATGTGTTAAATAAAATTTATACTTAAATAATAATTAGGGGAATATATGCCACAAATAAGTTTAAATGGAATAAAAATAGATTATCAGGAATTTTCACATGAAAATAAAAAATCAGGAACAATAGTTTTTATGCATGGGCGTGGAGGAAATTTATTATCATGGTTTCAGCAAATCCCATATTTTTCAAAAAAGTATCATTGTATTGTTTATTCTCAGCGTGGTTTTGGACATTCTTATGATATCGATGATGGCTCGGGTTCATCAGAATTTGCTAAAGATTTAGAGCTGTTACTTGATTATTTAAAGATTGAGAAAGCCCATTTGGTAGCTCAATCAATGGGAGGTATATCTGCATTGGGATTTTCCGTAAAGCATCCTGCAAGAGTTTTAAGTATTATTTTTGCTGATACTACAGGTGGTATGGGAGAACCAAATTTAGAAAATGAAATCAATAAATGGAAAATGAAAAATTCAAGAACCAGAGGAAAATTAGAGGCAATATCAGAAATGTTTGAAAATACTAATCCTGTAATGGCTAATCTTTATTTACAAATTGGACTTACTAATTCTGAAATTTCATATGAAAAAATAAATTTACTTGGAGGACCTAAAGGAAAAGAATTAGACACCTTAAAGATGCCAGTTTTATTCTTGGTTGGACAAGATGATACCATAATGCCCCCGCATATAATTAAATTAGCTTCAGAATATATAAAAGGTTCTAAATTTTTGATTGTTCCAGGCTGTGGACATTCAGTATATTGGGAAAAACCACATGTTTTTAATTCAGAAGTTGATCGATTTATTTCTGAGTCTATCAGATAAACTATATTGATTTAGAAATTATCATCTGTCTAGGGTATTCTTAAGTCTTTTGATAATATCAGTGGTAGAAATACCTGGAGTATAAGGAGCCTTATGGGAAATACTCATTTCAATGGGGACCTTATAAAACAGTTGTAGTAAATCTTCTGAAAAATCATCACCGTGAACCACTGTGTGAATATTGTGTTTATTGATCCATTCCAGATCAACAATCAGAGGCGCATCAGGTATCACTTCATTTACATAACGACAAGAAGCTACAGTAGCTATTCTTTTCTTCATGGTCATGATTGGTGGGCGTTTGTAATTTTTAACAACTTTGTCAGAATGGATCCCAACAATTAGATAATCACCAATTTCACTGGCCTGTTTTAAGAAATTTACGTGCCCATAATGAAATAAATCTGCTGTCATGTCAACATATATTCTTTTAATCATAACCTCCGAAAGGCGTTAAATAATTTATATTGTTTATGGAGAAGAGTAAGTTTGTTAATTTTCCTCTTTTAAAATGTATGTTCTTCCTGATGTTTTATTTTTGTCTGGTAAATAATAATAATTAGACCCTGGTTTCAAACTCTCCTCATAGAGTATTTCTTTTTCTTTACCTTTTTCAATGATGACTGCGTACCAGTCTTTAATTAGCAAATCGAATTCTGCATATCCTTGGTGATTAGTTATACGCTTGCTAAGCCCTACAAGAGTTACGTTAGCTAATTCAACAGGATTTTTTTCATGGTTAAGAATTTGAATTTTGGTAATGTATTTATTTGGGAAAAAGAACTTATGTATTCGAGTAAATATACCAGATTGTTCAGGAATTACAGATTCTGGTATCGAATTTATAATATCGTTTTCATAACCTGTTTTCTTTGGTGTTTTCCATTCAGATCCATATTTAAGTGATAAATATTTTTCAGGAGGGTTTGGTACGAAGAATGTAGTTCCAAGAAACGAGATGGGTTTCAAATCATCATAAAGTTCAACTGGGATTTTGACCGCAGGGTATTGATATATATTTCCTTGAAGTATCTTATAACAGGTCCAGTCAATTGATATTCCGTATTTGGAAAGTGATACAGAAATGTGAAACGAGGATTCAAATACTTCAGCTTTAAACCCATTTAATTTAAAATTATCAACAATTTTATAAATAGATTTTTCGTCAAGACCGTTCATTTCTATTATTGATCCAATATCTATATCATCGTCCCAAGTTATAAGTTGCCCATCTCTTACTGCGCCTAAACAAGTACCGTGGCGAAGAAAAAAAATAACTTTGAGTTCATCCATTAATTCTTTAATCTCGAGGAGGCTTTTTTCTCCTTTTTGGATGTTCATAGGTATCATAATATTTTCAATTTGACATAACTAATTGTTTAATAGTTTATCTAAAGGGTCACGTATTGTCAGCATTAAAAGGGTAGGTTAGTTTTTATCCATAGATAATACAGTGATTGACGTTATTAGGTTTGACGGCTTATACAAATACATTAAAATACATTATAAGAAACTTCGTAAATACAATTAAGGAGAGAAGAATGAATTATGACAGTAAGTTCACCACACATAATATTCCTGTAATTTCACGCCCAGATGGAATAAGTGAAAAAACAAAATATACTTTTTCCATTACTTACACTGATCAACATAGCATGGATTATGCAAAATTTGCTGAAACAACGAAAGATATTATTTCCAGAGAGGGAAATATATTGGCACCATATCCTGATCCTCAAGGATATCTTAATTTGAGAAATTTAATCAGTGAAAGATTAGCAGCATTAAGAGGTATAAAAGTTGACGCGGATTCAATTTTTTTAAGCTCTGGAGCTGGAGGTGCAATATCAAAATTAATTAATATCTTTCTTGAACCTAATGATACTGTATTAGTTGAAGAATTTAGTTATTCAGGAACCTTGGGAATGCTTTTAGCAAAGCAAGCAAATATAATACATGTTGATTCAGATAAAGATGGCATGCTTCCAGATAGTTTAGAAGAAAATTTAGCTAATCTTAAATCAGAAAATATCACTCCAAAATTTATGTATTTAATATCAGTTTTTCAAAATCCTACTGGGATAACTATCCCACTAGAAAGAAGAAAAGCAATAATAGAAATCGCTCAAAAATACAATGTGCCAATTATTGAAAATGAAAGTTATGCAGATTTTCGAATAGATGGTGATCCTTTACCACCAGCTATGTATGGTATGGATGACACTGATTCTGTCATGTATATTTCAGCCTATACAAAATTTCTAGGATGTGGCTTAAGAATTGGATATACAGTTGTCCCAGATATGGTTAAAGAACAATTAGCAAAAAGTGCATTTAATGGAATGCCGAGCCAACTGGCAGCTATGGCTGTATTTAATTTCTTAGATAAACATGGATATAAACATGGCTTAGAAGTTGAACAATCAATTATGAAAAAACGTGATGCTATGCTAAGTGCTTTAAAAGAAAATTTTCCTGAAACCTGTGAATGGAAAAAACCAAATGGAGGATTGATGATTTGGTTAAAACTACCCGAAGGTGCAAATTCATGGGATATACTTAGAAGTGCTGTTGACAGAGGAGTCAAGTATAATCCGGGCGGTGTATACAGAGCAGACAGAGAAAAAAACAATTACCTGAGATTAACCTACAGTTATAATACACCTAATGAAATTCATGAAGGTATCAAAATATTAGCAGATGTATTTGAAAAAGAAAAGTTAATATAATAATCAAAAATATGAAATTTATTGTAATTGTCAATCCATTCAGTGGTAAAAAACAAGGATTGGAAATATTCAATAAAATTAAACAAAAATTTGATTCGAAAAATATTGATTTAACATTAATTAGAACTGAATTCCATGGGCATGCTGAAAGAATAATTAAAGAATGTAATTTTAAAAATTATAATGGTATTTTAATGATTGGCGGAGATGGAACATTTCATGAAATTGTAAATGGAATGTTTAATCGTAGAGATAAGAAAAAAATTCCTATAGGAATAATTCCTGGTGGCACAGGTAATTCGTTTATGTTAGATTTAGGAATTATTGATCCTAATGATGCAGTTGACAGGATACTTTTAAATAAAACTAGATTTGTAGATATTATAAAACTAGACATGGGACAAACAGTTAAATATTCAATAAATCTAGTTGGATGGGGAATGATTACAGATATTGGTCTAACTGCAGAAAACTTAAGATGGATGGGGAATGCGAGATATACTATTTCAGCTATCATTCATATATTTTTTAAGAATGATCGCAAAGCAAAATTTGAAGTTAATGGTAAAAGATCAGTAAATAATTATATGTTTGTAATTGGATGTAATTCGATTAACGTTGGGAAAGGAATGAGAATGGCACCAAAAGCTAAATTGGATGATGGCTTGATGGATATTATAGTAGTCGATAGCAATATATCTAGATTACGTTTATTGGCAGTTTTGCCCAAACTTTTCAAGGGAACACATATAGATGAGCCTGAGGTTCAATATTATCAATCCAAAAAATTTTCACTCATTCCTGATAATGATGATTCATTAATTATTGATGGAGAAATGATAGGTAAAACACCAATTGTAGCTGAAATGATTCCCGGTTCAGTAGAAATTTTTGCTTGAGTTTTTGAATTAATTAATTCAAATCCAATTCATAGATCTTTTTACTGCATTATTCCAGTTTTGGTAAAGTTTGTTAATTTTATCAGAGTTAAATTTAGGATTAAAATTTGTATTGGGATACTTTAGGTTTTTCAGGTGATTAATATCCCAAAATGAACATAACAACCCAGCAATATAAGCTGCTCCTAAAGCTGTTATTTCAGTATTATGTGGTCTTTCTATTTTGATTCCTAATATATCTGATTGAAATTGCATCAAATAATTATTATTTGATGCACCGCCATCTACTTTTAGCAACTTAATTTTGCTTTGAGAATCTTTTTCCATACTAAGCATTACATCTTTTGTTTGATAAGCTATTGAGTCCAGTGTTGCTTTTATAATGTCAGATTTGTTAGTGTCTCTGGTAATTCCAATTATTAATCCTGTTGCGTACATATCCCAATGAGGTGCTCCAAGTCCATTAAATGCAGGGACTACAAATAAATTACTTTTATCAGAAGATTTTAATGCATGCTCTTCAGATTCTTCTGATGAATTTATTATTCCCATTTCATCTCTGAGCCATTGAATTCCAGCACCTGCAATAAATATACTTCCTTCTAATGCATAGCAAATTTTCCCATTAATTCCCCAAGCAATAGTAGAAAGAAGGCCATTTTTACTTTTGATTATTTTTTCTTCAGTGTTCATTAACATAAAGCATCCTGTCCCATAAGTATTTTTTGTGGATGTTTCATCAAAACATTTTTGACCAAATAAAGAAGCTTGCTGATCTCCTAATACTCCATATATGGGTATTTTATGGCCTTTATAATTAAAATTCCCAAAATTGGCAGAAGAATTAAGAACTTTAGGTAACATTGATTTTGGTATATCTAGTTCATTTAGGATATCTGAATCCCATTCCAATTTATTTATGTTATATAACATTGTCCTAGATGCATTAGAAAAGTCAGTGGCATGAGTTTGCTTGTCAGTTAAATTCCAAATTAACCAGGAATCTATTGTCCCAAATAATAATTTACCCGATTTTGCCCTTTCTTTTGCAGATTTAACATTATTTAAAATCCAAGATATTTTTGTAGCAGAAAAATAAGGGCCTATTAATAAACCAGTTTTATTTGAGATTTCTTTATCTAAATTTTTATTTTTTAAATCTTCACATATATCTGTAGTTCTTATATCTTGCCAGACAATTGCATTATATATAGGGATTCCTGTATCTTTATCCCAAACAACTGCTGTTTCTCTCTGATTGGTAATACCAATTGCAGCAATCTGGCAGATTTCAATATTGTTTTCTGAAATGACTTGATCTATAACTTCTATTTGGGAATTTAATATTTCATTTGGATTATGTTCTACCCATCCATTATCAGGATATATTTGAGTCAATTCTTTTTGAACGATTCCAGATATTTTTCCATTTTGATCAATTAATAAAGCACGAGAACTTGTTGTTCCTTGATCAAGGGATAGGATAAATTTATTCATAATTATTTATTTCTTTGTAACTTTGATAGATTATGATCTTGTTATTATATGATAATACTAAATTATATAGATTATAAATTATTATTTATTTAGTTGAACGGAGGCTAAAAATGGAAGCATTTTTTGAATTAAGAATTTATAAAATCTTTCCAGGTAAAATGAAAGAATGGCTGGATTTAATGGAAGGTACTATTATCCCTTTTCAGGTATCTAAGGGCATGGTAATTCATGGAAGTTTTGTAGATGATGATGATGATGAAACTTATATATGGATCAGGCGTTTTAGTAGTCTGAAATCTAAGGAAAAATTGTATAAAGATGTTTATGAAAGTGAAGAATGGTTGAATGAAATGGTTGATAAAGTTGGTGAGTTGATTGACAGAAACCGTACTGTGGTAAGAAATTTGAAATCAACAGAATTATCAGTAATGAAATGATATTAGGAAAATTTTTGAGAGGTGAAAAATGAATAAATATATACCTAGTACTTCAAAATGGGTAGCAGATCAGGTCGAATTATATGAAGCAAGTGGTGGTACAGAAGGAACAACATTGAGAGGGCTTCCGGTTATTTTAGTAACAAATACTGGTTGGAAAACTGGTGCAACAAGAAAAACACCTTTAATGAAAGTGACGGATGGAAACCGTTATATTTTAATTGCATCACAGGGTGGAGCTCCTAAACATCCTCTTTGGTACCATAATCTTAAAGCTGATTCAAAAGTTGAAATTCGTGATGGTGTTAATGTTTATCCTATGGTGGCAAAAGAAATAAATAATACTAATGAAAGATCAAGGCTATGGAAACTTGCTGTTGAAGCATTTCCACCTTATCAGGAATATCAAAACAAGACAGAACGTACCATCCCGGTCTTTTTAGCAGAATAATTTATTTTGAACAAATATAAGGAGATTGTGTGTTTAATAAATGGGTGTTGTTAATTATTCCATTTTTAATTTTATTTGGAGCGTGTTCTAATGATACTGTTCAGAAATCTGATTATGAAAAATTAGAAGTACAATTGAATAACTTAATGGAGCAGAATCAGGCATTGGCAGATGCCATAAAATATAATCGTGAATATGTAATAGAATTAGAAGCAGATTATACATTTAATATATCAGATAATAAAAGAAAAATATTAGAATTGGAAAAAAAGATTTCTGAACTTAAATAAATATTGAAAAGATTTGTATTAAGGAGATTGATATGGTGCAATGGTTTAAAGGAAATATTCATACACATACTAATGAATCAGACGGGGATTCTGATCCAAAAACAGTTGTTAATTTTTATGTTGAATCAAATTACGATTTCCTTGTACTTTCTGATCATAATCACCTTACTGTTTTAGATTATGGTAATAATCATCCTGATATTGTAATGATCCCAGGAGAAGAAGTAACAATAAGAGAGCCATTTAATATTCATATGGGTGCAATTGGAATAAATTCTTATGTTGAACCTATTTATGGAAATGATTCAGTTGACACCATAAGAGCTAATACTAATGCTATTCACACAGCTGGAGGTATAGCAGTATTAAATCATCCAAATTATAAATGGGCCTTAAATGATGAAATAATTAACAAAGTTAAAGAATTAAAGTTTTTTGAAGTTTTTAATGGTGATAAAGGAACTAATAATCTTGGAGGTGAAAATATCAAAAGCACAGAAGAGATATGGGACTCTTTGTTAACGAATGGCAAACTAATTTATGGTGTTGCTACTGATGATTCTCATCATTATAAAAATTTTAATAGTCTTTTATCAAATCCCGGAAGAGGGTGGATAATGGTTAAAGCTGAATCAAGAGTTCAGGCGGATATATTAGATAATTTTGCAAAAGGTAATTTTTATTCTTCAACAGGTGTTTTTATTTCAGATATTGTAATTAATAAAAAAGAAATAAGCTTAGAAATCGACACAGATCCTATTAAGATATCTTCAGTATCACACTTAATGTCAGCATACAATTTTAAAACACAATTTATAGGCCAATACGGACTAGTTCTTCATGAAACTTGGGATTTAAATTCAACATATAAAATCAAGGGTCATGAAAAATATGTAAGAGTAGTCATAACTGGCTCATCAGGGCACAAAGCTTGGACACAGCCAATTTTTATAACTTCATGAGTAATTATTATTAAGAAATTATAAGAATTAACGAAAATAAAAATAGATATTTTTTCATATTAATTTTTACTAGTTTTTTTTATATAAGTTAGGCTCGGGCAATTTCAAGGAATTTTGAAATTGCTTTGATATGATCGTCAGGAAATTGCATTCCGTTATTCATAGTGTTCACAGAAAAGTGAGTTGCTCCTAATTCTGACCAATCGGAGATCTCTTTTTCAATATCCTTATCTGATAATCCTTTTATAGATATTACACTTTCTATCCCAATATCATCGATGCTTCTATTTTCTTCCTTAAGATAGCCAGTAAGTTTATCGATTATGATTTTATTTGAGTCGTCTGGTTTTCCAACCGCCATCCATCCATCACCTATTTTTGCAATTCGTTTTAGTACGAGTTCGTGTGCTCCTCCAAACCAAATTGGGATGGATTTTTTAAGGGGAAGTGGGTTAAGACCTGCATCAGTAATCCGATGATATTTTCCTTCAAATGTGATTGATTCTTCCGACCATAAAGCTTTGAGTAATTCAACTTGTTCTTCTGAGCGTTTTCCTCTGTTAGTGAAATTTTCACCGAGAGCTTCATATTCAACTGAGTTCCAACCTA
>Ga0207966_1001255_pt1 | contig 13997 bp, 10 predicted proteins | sample Knorr_S23_td_NAD_FD_185611 | JGI IMG/M metagenome (GOLD analysis project Ga0207966, IMG submission 185611) | Marine microbial communities from Southern Atlantic Ocean transect - Knorr_S23_td_NADW_ad_2500m_LV_B (SPAdes) (version 2) | ecosystem: Environmental > Aquatic > Marine > Oceanic | place... | reverse complement strand
AGACCAATTCACCCTGATGTTAAAACTAATACTCAAAACGCAGTGAAAGTATTTGAAGAGTTGGGAGCAAAAGTAGAACCTTTTGATTTTACTTTTAATTTAGATGACTTGGAAGAACCGATAATGAAAGTACTCGGATTTGCTTCAAGATATGCTTCTGGTGGTGAAGAGTTATTAAAAAAAGATCCTGATGCGTTTATGCCTCATGTTTATAATACAATTTTAAGAGGAAAAGAAGTCAGATCAGATGATTATGTAAGAGCTCTTGCCAGGTTATATGAATATAGAGCGTATGTAGAATCAATTTTTGAAGAATATGATTTTATAAGTGCTCCGACTATGGCTATCCCAGCAAACAAAATTAATGAAAGAGCATTTTTTGAAAATGGTAAAGTGGTATCTTTACCCTGGAATGATGAAATCAAATTCCAATCAAATGATTTAGATTTTTCATCATGGAACTATGTATATCATGCAATGACTTCTTTGTTTAATTGGAGTGGGAATCCTGCAGCAACTTTGCCTTGCGGTTTTTCAACAGATGGATTACCAATTGGTCTGCAGATAGTAGGAAAAAAAGAAAATGAAGTAGGAGTTCTTCAGGCTTCAAGAGCATTTGAGATAGCTCGCCCCTGGCACGAAAATAAACCAAATATTTGATATCAAGCTAAGTATTTTTCCTTCAGTAGTGTAGGGTATTAATTAGAAAAATCCCAAAATAAATCCCAAATACTCTTAAGATATAGGGCTTTTTTAGAATTATATTAGGTAAACACTAAATTTATAATATATATATGATAAGACTGCCAATAACATTAATAATTATTTTTGCCCTTTCAAGTTGTTTATTTCAAGAAACTGATATTATCAACAAAGAAAAAATTATATCCAATACATTGATAGTTTCTTCAGAAGATTTGATAAGGGATTACAGGAAATATCCTCATGATGATTCAAACATACTACTCTCTGAAATAAAACTTGATTATAAATTTGACCAACCATGGGGAATGGAATTTCTCAATGACAACTCTATAATTTTAACTGAAAAAAAAGGATATCTATCCCACATTAATATCAAAACAAAAACAGTTCATCGTGTCAAACACAACATACCATCTATACAAGAAGGACAAGGAGGATTATTAGATCTTTTATATCACAAAGATTTTCTTTATCTTTCATTCACAATAAAAAACAACCAAGGAAAGACTACCACAGCGATAGGAAGAGGAAAATTCACTGAACCTTACAAAGAACTTAAAAATTTTGAAATAATTTTCACTGCACTTCCGTTCATCAACGATGGAAAACATTTTGGGTCAAGACTGTTAATACTGAATGAGCATCTTTACGCATCAATTGGTGAGAGAGGGCAAGGTTCCATTGCTCAAGATCCTCAAGCACATCCAGGCAGTATCATACGAATAAACTTAAACGGAACAATTCCAAGTGATAATCCTTTTTCAAAAGAAAAAAAAGAATGGTTACCAGAAATTTTTCAAATTGGAGTGAGAAATCCTCAGGGTATGGCAATATCACCTGATAACCATATATACATTTCTAATCATGGGGCAAAAGGAGGGGATTTTATAGGAAAGATAAAAGAAGGAGGAAATTACGGATGGAATGAAATTGGGTGGGGTGGAACTAACTATATAGGAACTAAAATTGGAACTGGACAACCATTTAAGCCTGAATTTACCACTCCTATTTTAACTTGGGTTCCTTCAATAGCTCCTAGTGATATAGTTTTTTATTTAGGAGATGAATTTCCTGAATGGAATGGTAATCTATTAATCACGTCTCTTAAATATAAAATGCTAATAAAAATAGCTTTAAAAGAACACAAGGTCAAAACTGAATTAATCATATTAAAGGATAAAATTGGCAGGATAAGAGATGTTGATATAAATTCTAAAGGGGAGATTTTTTTGATCACTGACGAAAAGAATTCTTCAATCTGGAAACTTACAAAAACTGAATAAAAGTAATCTAAATATCGTTAGCAATAATTTTTTCACAAAATAAATACCACTAATTATTTAGAAACAGTTAGAATCATTTGTAAGTTGTAATGCACATATTATGAGAAGTATTTATAATCAATTATAAAATGACCTCTTTAAACCAAATATTTAGTATTAAATGAAAAGAATATTATTTCTTGCAATATTTACATTGATCATATCAGCAGCATGTTCTAGCTCGCCAGATGTAATGGATACTGCTATAGATAAACAAAAAGAATTAGATGCAGCATATGAAAAAGCAACATCTGAAATGGCAAATGATGCCAAAGCCAAAGCCAAGGAAGAAAGACTGGCTCAGGAAGAAGAAGACAGAAAAATTCATGACGAAGAAGAGAGAAAAGCTATTGAAGACAGATTAGCTCAGGAAGAGGAAGACAGATTAGCTCAGGAAGAAGAAGAGAGAAAAGCTATTGAAGACAGATTAGCTCAGGAAGAAGAAGAGAGAAAAGCTATTGAAGACAGATTAGCTCAGGAAGAGGAAGACAGATTAGCTCAGGAAGAAGAAACAGGTGATCCACGAAAAGATGAAATAGATATGTTTAAACGGATAGTAAGTGAAAATACAGGTCCTGCATGTAATATATATGGGATTGCTCCATGTCCAGAATGGCCAAATTTTATAAAAACCAAACCTAGTAAAAATGATATTCCTGTATACAAAGAATCTAGTTGTGAAGGGAAATTTGATTCTACAGAATATCTGCTTAAATCTCCAAAAGAAGCTTATATAGATTGCTTAATAAATGCTAGTAAATCTGATGCAAAACCTTACGTAATTCAAGGAGCTCAGATGGATCCAAAAGTAAAAGAAGCAGTCCTTGAAGCACAACAATATGGTGCAGAATTACTTGGTAATTGGGGACCTCTACTTAATGTATTTGTGAGATACGGGGAGCCTGACTTAGAATACATAGCTTCGCAAGAATGTTTATATAGGAGTAAATATAGTGACTATGATTATGATGGTTGCTATGAATACACATATTGGTATTACAGAACATTTGATGACTGCTGTGGAGCTATGCACGGAACTCCTATGGCTCTAGCATCTGTCAGATTTCAGTCTATGACATATAACGGACCTGATAAACAATATGAAAGTCAAGAAATACGAAAATCTACATTACATGAATATATACATGTTTGGCAGAGTGCCTTCAAAGTTCATCCACATGAAACTCGTTGTTCTGACGAAGCAAATAAACTTTGTGAGTTAGGAAATGGGCCATTATGGTTAGAAGAAGGTTCAGCTGAATATTTTGCAGTATATTTTGCAGAAAAAAAAGCATGGTCAAATCTCAGATTTGTACTTACAGAAAAATTAACAAGTGCGCAAAACGTTTACAACAAATGGGGATTTACTTTAAAAAATTCACATAATCGTGGTGCAAAAGATAAGTTGGATCAGCATGAATGTAATTGTGGAGGGGCAATAATGTATGACATGGGCATATGGGGAATTGCGTGGTTGGTTCACAAATCAAAAAGTAATGACGGATTTTTAAAAGAATTTTATCCAAGAGTTGCATATATTGGTTATCAGCAAGCATTTGAAAATGCATTTGGACTTACACTAGATGAATTTTATAATGAATTTGCCTTATGGTTTGATCAAACTCCAAAATCTGAAAAACTCAAAATTATAGATGTAATTTCTAAATATTAATAGCGTTTTATAATTATGGATTATCCAATCACATCTTTATAAACTCTAAGATAATTTAACCCTAAAAGTTTTTTGATTTCTTCTTCGTTAAAGCCTCGTTCGGCTAATTTGATTGTTAAATTTGGCCAATCTCCAAAATCATTGTATCCTTCCATTTTCCAGTCTGAATAATTCGGTGGGAGTACCCTGTGTTCATCTCTGAAGCCACTCCAATTAAATGCCCCTACCTTAGTTTCAGGCATTTCAGTTGGATATTCAAAGAGAGAATCAGTGCCAGGGCCAGGGCCCATTTTGTCTGTCCCAACACAAACATGATCAATTCCCATAACATTTACAAGATGTTCCATATGTAAAGCCCAATGATCAAGGGTTGCATTAGGGGTTTCATTTTGAATAAATCCTGGAATGATTACAACTCCAAAAAAACCGCCATTATCTGCAATAGCCTTAGCAAGTTTATCTCCTTTTCCTCTATCATGTTTGCAGACTGCTGCACTTGTTGAATGAGTAATTACAACAGGTGCATTTGAAGTTTCCATAGCGTCCCAACCGACTTGTTCGCTACAATGACTGACGTCGACTAACATTTTCATATCATTAAGTTTACTTACTAATTCTTTTCCAAAATATGATAATCCGCTTTTATGTATTTCAGTACAACCGTCACCTACAAGATTTCTTAAATTATAAGTTAACTGCACTACTCTTAATCCAAGATTATAAAAGAAATCAACTTTATTTAAATCAGTTCCAAAAGGGGTGGTATCTTGAAAGTCAAATATAATTCCATATTTACCTGTTTCATGAGCTTCTATAATATGATCTGCTGTGGTAACTAACATAAGCTTTTCAGGGATTGAGTTTATAATTGCTATCGCATTTGCTATACCATTTGAAGAGATTCCAAAAGCTTCTTCAAATTTGGCAGGGCCAGCATATGTGCCACTTGCAATATTTACTCCTGATTTTTCCCATAAATCCAAATATTGATTTCTTGCATCCTGACTGTTTTTGATTTCATCGGCCATCATATTAGATAATAATCCTCTGGTTTCAGCTTTTGAGAGTCCATCTTTATACCAACCATCTAATGCTTTTCTCATATTGTCAGTGAACAAAGCTCCTGAAGTGATTGGAGGTTGTTGAGAGTCAATTACCAGTGCTTCTTTGTGTAATTTTATAGCTTCATCTTTACTTAGACTAGGTTTGTCTCTATAAGCCATGATTTACTCCTTTTATTTGATATTTTTTGATATTTTTATCTATTAAAGATCATAATAACATAACATTGATTATTAATTTTGCTTTGATAATTATTCCAGTAACAACTATGAAATTTAATCTCAATAAAAATGTATATTTATTTATATTTATTTATAACTTATAATGCACAATATATGGCAAACAATGAAAATATTATAAATTTGGAAATAACCAGGGAATGGAAAGATGCTTTTCCAGGAGCTTCCGTTGGTGTACTTGTAATAAGAAATACGGTGAATCCGAAAAATAATCCTGATTTAGATAATAAAATGAAAGGAATTGAAGACGAAATTCGTAATAATTTTTCTGAATCTGGCAGAGAAGGAATTCGTGCACTGCCTACTATACGATCATATACTGAATATTATAAGAAATTTAAGAAAACTTATCATGTAATGTTACAACTTGAATCAGTTGCTTTAAAAAATCGAAATCTTCCACGTATTTCAGCCCTTGTGAGTGCTATGTTTGCTGCCGAATTAAAAAATCAGCTATTAACTGCTGGACATGATATATCAAAATTGCAACGACCTATTGTGCTTAATATTGCTACAGGAAATGAATCTTATACTGGCATGAATGGGAAAGTACAGAATCTTAATCCTGATGATATGTTTATATCTGATAATGTTGGAGTTATATCATCTATAATCTATGGGCCAGATAACCGTACACCCATAACCTCTGATACTACAGATGTTATGTTTACTGTTTATGGGCCAGCAGGTATTTCAACCGGGCAGATAAAGAATCATCTTGAAGATATATCCTCATATGTAAAACTTGTTTCTTCTGATGCAGTTACTGATATACTTGAAATTTATAGTAGCTGATTGTATTTTCTTACAATAACAAATTAAAGGTTTAATTTAAGTTAATCTGTCTTTGGGCATGTTTACCCATGTAGACATTTCGTGAGGACTGGTTACAGGATCAGATTTGCATACATGATTAGAATTTAATTGATTTGTAGATGTAACACCAAGAAATCCAAGTGCACTTACATATTCATCTTCTAGTATTTCAAGAGTACGTATTAAACCTGCTTCTCCTCCTGCTGCCAGGCCCCAACATTGCATTTTTCCTATAGCTACATTGTCAGCACCAAGTGCTATAGCTTTTGCAATATCACTTCCTCTTTGTACCCCTCCATCTATTACAATTTTGGCTTTTTTATCTACCATTTCTACTATTTCAGGAAGCATATCCATTGTTCCTAATCCATAATCTAATTGACGACCACCATGATTAGAAACCCAAATCACATCTGCACCATGATCCAGAGCTATTTTTGCATCTTCTTTTGTTGCAATTCCTTTTAATATAAGTGGAAGATTAGACATTGCATGTATTTTGTCTAAAGAATCCCAAGTAACTGAAGCAGCGTATAGCGGATTAAGAGGAGTTCTTGTAGATCGGGCTTTAAATTTACTTATCATTGGCCTTTCTCTTCTGCTTAATCTTGGGGTATCTACTGTTATACATAATGCTTTATAATTTGTTGCAACTGCTCTTGAAATCATCTCCTGTGTCCATTTTTCATCGCCATGAATATATAACTGATATACTTTTGGATTGTCAGCAGCTTGTGCGATTGTTTCTAAATTTGGTTCACTAACTGAACTTATTACATCTATCACATTGAATTTATGTGCAGCTTTAGTTGCTACAGACGCTCCGTCTTTTGTAAAATTTTGCTGAGATCCGATTGGAGCTAGTAAAATTGGCATTCTTATTTTATAACCTAGAAATTCTGAAGATGAATCAATTGATGAAGTGTTTATTAGCACTCTAGGTCTGAATGCAAGTTTATCAAATGCCAATCTATTTCTTCGCATTGTGGTTTCTGATTCAGCGCCGCCAACCAGATAATCCCAAGGGCCTTGTTCAAGGTTATTTCTTGCTTGCTGGATTATCTGTTCATTAGTTGTTATATCTTCAATATTTAAATTCATTTTTCACTTATACAAGATATTTTTTATTTACTTTAAGAAGATATGTATAAGTTGGATTAACAAACTGAGTAACTCTTGCTTCTAATATTTGTGCAAGTAACATAAATGCTTCTTTTTTATCAATTGAATAAGATTCTTCCATCCACAATATCATTTCCTGTAATCCTAATCTGAAAGCATCTTCAGCAGGTTTTCCCTGTGCGGTTGTCATGATATGGGTTTCATTTTCTATTCTTGGCCATGTCATACCTTTTGGTTTTTTTGAAGAATTACATCGTAACTTAACTTTGCCTCCGGTTTCTATTCCCCCGCCACCACAAATTTCACCATCACCTTGAATAGCATGCATATCTCCTATATGTAAAAGTGCTCCGTCATGAAAAACTGGTAACATAACTGTTGCTCCGTCTGTTATTTCCTGAATATCAAAATTTCCTCCCCATTCTGCTGCCCATCCGTTATGTTTTGTTTCTCTTTCAGGAGCAACGCCTACCACTCCTAACATAGGTTTGATTGGTATTGAAAGTTTTTTATTCCAAATGATTTTCCCTTCAGATATTTTGCAGACTTTAAATACCTCCCCTACATGGGATGGCCCAAAATATGACGGCAGAGCTCCGGTAGATCCGCTGTATCTAGTCCATCCTATTTCAATAGGTTCAATTTCACCAATATCAACGCTCAGCATTTCACCTGCTTTTGTATCATTGATCCATATGCATCCAGAAGTAGGATTACCTCTGTCAGTTGGCATCGAGTCACTTCTGTGTTGATTATATATACCTCTTAATTCTGCAGGTATGAGATCAGAATCAGGACCTCTGTTCATTTGAGTTTCAACTTCAAACCACTCATTTTGATCTACTTTTTCTACTGGTTTATTATTAGGTGAATGCTCGAAATAAAGTATCTCTTTATTTATTTTTTTCATGATTTATTTCGTTTTAGTATTAATAAAGGATTCTATAATCATATTAAATTCTTCTGGATGTTCTCTGAATGAAGAATGACCGGATCTGTTAAAAATGTGCATACTTGAATTTTCCACATTAGGTAAAATTAAATTCAGGCAATCAATACCTATAGGATCCCATATAGCTGAAGGATCATTAAGTCCCCAAATCACTAATGTTGGGGTCTGTAATCTTCCTGCTCTTATCCATGCATGCGTTTCTTTTCTTCTGTTAGCTAAATCATTAACAAACATTTGTCTTAATTCTGCAAATTTAGATACTGCTTCCTGATTTTTTGGTTGTTTTGAATATTCCATAATTCCTTCAATCCATTCATCAGTAATATGTTCAGTACCAAAAGAATTCTGAGCTGCTGAATAAAAAGTTCTTTCTTTTGGATCTTTAATTAATTTTGCTCTTTCTGCAACATCTTCATAAAAATTAAATGTATTCGGGTTTGCCATTAAAGTAGCACTATCAATGATGACTATAGATTTAGCTAGGTGAGGATATTCTAGTGCAATTCGTGTAGTCATATAACCACCCCTTGAATGACCAAGTAAATGAGCATTTGAAATGTTTAATTTATTCATGAATCCCACTGCATGTTTTACCTGAGCACCCATTGTATAATCTTCATTTACTTTTGGATTGTCAGTATAACCTTGGCCTAGTTTGTCTAATGCATAAACATGGTATTTTTTTGCAAGTTCATCGATATTTAAAAACCATATTTCAGCACTTGAAGACATTCCTGGTTGCCCGCCATGGATGAGTATCATTGGCTCTCCTTCGCCAGCTTCAAAATACCTGGTATTTATACCATCTATATCAATATATTTTGCCTGAGATCTGTCCATGTTATTTCTCCTTTTTCATATAGGTTTAAATAAATTAATTTCATTATAAGTACATTACAAAATAATTAAAATGAATTGTTGACAATTTTAGTTGATTAGAGCAATAAGAATATGTTTATAATCATTCAAAATAAATTCATTGGAAATTGTTATGTCAAAAACTGGATTGTCTGCTATATGGCATGATCAGGGCAAGAAATTTGAAATTGCTGAACTCCCAACTATTGAAACTGAACCTGATGCTATTAATATAAGAGTTGAAGCCACAAGTGTTTGTGGTTCTGATTTGCATATATGGAGAGGTGATGGACGAAAAGAAGAAGAAGGACCAAGAGATCCTTTTGTTTTTGGACATGAAATGATGGGATCTGTAGCGGAAATAGGCAGTAAAGTGAAAACCGATTCATTACGAAAACCTTTAAAAGAAGGCGACAGGGTAGTTTTTTCTTACTTTTTCCCTTGTATGAAATGTTACAACTGTATCAGAGGAGAATTAGGTGGTTGTAAATTTAGAAGAGCGAATCCTACGATTGAGAACTGTAGCGGAGGTTTTGCTCAATATTATTATTTAAGAAATCCACAATTTATATTTAAAATTCCAGATGAAATAAATAACGCTACTGCGGCACCAATTAATTGTGCCTTAGCTCAGGTAATGGAAGCATTTCATATTGCCAAACCTAGATTTGGGGATAATGTTGTGATACAAGGTGCAGGAGGACTGGGAATAAATGCAGCTGCTATAGCTTCTGATATGGGAGCTAATAAAGTTATAGTAATTGATGGACAAAAACCAAGACTTGAATTAGCAAAATTATGTGGTGCTACTGATATAATAGATATGAATGAGTATCCGACTGTTGATTCCAGAGTTGATAAGGTTAGAGAATTAACTAATGGAATAGGAGCAGATATAGTTATAGAACTTGTTGGTTTTCCTGCAGCAGTTGAAGAAGGCGTTCAAATGTGCAGGATGAGAGGAACTTATCTTGAAGTTGGACATATTTCTCCAAATAGTATTGTTAACCTGGATGTGCAGAAATTAGTTGCTGAGCAAATAAGGTTTTATGGCATACAACACTATGATCCATGGATATTACCTAATGCTATAGATTTTTTAATTAGAACTAAAGATAAATACCCTTTAACTAATGTTGTTTCACATGAATTCCCAATAACAGATATTGAGAATGCATTTAAAACAGCTGAATGGCTAGGCACTACAAAAGGAAGTAAAGTTACCAGGGCAATTGTTACACCATAATAGAGAGGATTTAATGAATTTACCAATAAGAGAATTTGGAAAAACCGGAGAACAAATCAGTCAACTCGGTATAGGATTGTCTGAAATAGGAAGAATAAGTGTTCAAGAATCAAAAAATATCGATAAATTATTAAATTCAGCCATTGATCTGGGAATTAATTTTTTTGACACAGCTCCCTGTTACGGTAACAGTGAAGAATTTCTTGGAAGAGCAATATCGCACAGAAGAAGTGAATATTTCCTCGCATCTAAATGTGGTCATTATGTGGAATCTTCTGAAAATGATAAAAAGGGAAACTCATGGGGAGAAAGTGATTTGCGGGATAAGGAATGGACTAAGAAAACTTTAATTGAAAGTGTTGATAGAAGCCTTAAAAGAATGAAAACTGATTATCTTGATTTAATACAGTTACATTCCTGTGATTTGGATATATTACAGGAAGGTGAAGTGATTGATACTATTGAAAGAATGAAGGAAGCGGGTAAAGTTAGGTTTATTGGGTACAGTGGAGATAATGAAGCAGCAGAATGGGCTTCTTTAGATTCCAGATTTGATTCAATTCAGACTAGTTTTAGCCTTCTCGATCAGGGTGCTAAAGATATGGTTTTTCCAGGCGTTAATAAAACACAAAAAGGGTTAATTGCAAAAAGACCTATAGCAAACGGGGCATGGGGAGCTGATAAATCGCCATCAACTTATGCTAGTGAATATTTTAGAAGGTATGAAATTATAAAATCTAATGGAATAGATGTGGATATAGATTTGAGTCCTATTGAATTGTCATTGGCTTTTGCATTATCTCATCAGAATATAAATGTACATATTGTTGGTACAGCAAATTTGTCACACTTAAAATCAAATATTAAACAGATTGAAACTGGGCAGTTATTAGATGAAAAAACTTTACTTCAGTTATATGAAGTTTATGACAGATCAAATGATAACTGGATTTCTCAGACATAAATTTAATAAAAGGATAAATTATGAATGGATTTGAAGCGATTGCAAACATTTTAAAAAAAGAAGGTTTTGAATGGATGGCATGTTTTCCTGCAAATCCTTTGATAGAAGCAGCTGCTAATGCTGGGATAAGACCTATTGTATTCAGACAAGAGAGAGGTGGAATTATGGCTGCCGATGGATTTTCAAGAATGTTAGCATCTCAAGGTAAAAGAGGAGTTTTTTGCTGTCAGGGAGGCCCTGGAGTTGAAAACTCTTTTGGAGGAATAGCTCAGGCATGGGCAGATTCAGTCCCAATTTTATTTTTACCTGCTGGTGACCGAGACCCTGATATTGAACCAAATTTTTCTGCTACAAAAAATTATGGGCAAATAACTAAATGGGCAGCCTCTATAAATTCTGCTGAAGAAATTCCAAATTTAATGAGAAGAGCAATGTCAGCCTTAATTAATGGTCGTCCGGGGCCAGTTTTACTTGAAATGAAAGGCAAGGCGATGGCACAGACAATAGATAATATAGATGATTACTCAAGTCCACAGATCACTCTTTCTGTTCCTGATAGTAATGATTTGAAAAATGCAGTATCAAATATTATAAATGCAAAAAACCCGATTATATGGGCAGGGCAGGGAATATTATATGCAGGAGCTACCAAAGAATTAAAGGAATTGGTGGAGTTACTTCAAATCCCTGTTTTAACTACGATGCAGGCAAAATCAGCATTTGATGAAAGGCATCCTTTATCTTTAGGTTCTGCTAACAGAACGGCTCCAAAAACTGCATGGCACTGGCTTAAGGAATCAGATTTAATTTTGGGTATAGGAACAAGCTGGACTAAAACGACTTTTGCCATTGATATTCCTGATGGTAAATTTTTAATTCATAATACAAACAACCTTGCTGATATATCTAAAGAATATAAGACTGATATTGGCCTTTTGGGAGATGCTAAATTAACTCTTGAAATGTTGATTAAAGAAACCAGAGCTCAACTTGGATCTACAAAAAGAAATAATGATTCTGTAATTGAATCCATAGCTATTATAAAAAAAGAATGGAATGATGAATGGGCAGAATTATTAAATTCAAATCAGACTCCAATAAATCCATACAGACTAATAAATGAAATTAATAAAGCAGTTGATCATGAAAATACAATTATAACCCATGATGCCGGGCATCCCAGGGATCAGATAATGCCTTTTTATCCTGCCACTGTTCCCCATAGTTATATTGGATGGGGCAAGAGTACTCATTTGGGTTATGGCATAGGATTGGCAATTGGAGCTAAAATAGCATTTCCAGATAAATTTTGTGTTAATTTTATGGGAGATGCAGCTTTTGGAATGGCAGGATTGGACATAGAAACTTCTGTTAGATCTGGTAACCCTATCACAACTATTGTATTGGATAACGGAACTATGGGAGGATATGATCATCATCAACCTTTAGCAATGTCTAAATATGGTGCAGGAAATATGACAGGATCTTATACAACAATTGCAAAAGGATTAGGTGCTGTTGGTATTGATGTTGATAAACCAGAAGAAATTGCTCCTGCAATCAAAGCAGCAGAGAAAGCAAATAAAGAGGGCAGGAGTGTATTAATAAATGTTAAAACACAGCAAGAAGATAAATTTAGTATATATTAAAGGAAAATTATATGGCAGTTATAAGTTTTGATGTAAAAAATATAAGTTTATTTGCTGACGGCAAATCCTTTGGAGACCATGGTCAGTTTAATCAAATAGACGGAGTGGTAGAGTTTGCTGTTGATCCAAATAATGAGGTTAATAAATCTATTGTTGATTTAAAATTAGCACCGACTGATCAGAGTGGACTGGTTCATTTCAAATCAAAAGTATCATTAATTACTCCTTCTGATAGCAATAAAGGTAATGCCAGATTAATGGTAGATATAGTTAACAGGGGTAGGCCTTTGATTCATGGTAATTTTAATAGAATGGATTTATTTGATTCAATCGAAGGGGATGGATTTTTATTTAATCATGGATATTCAGTGATTTCACTTGGATGGCAATGGGATGTAATAGAAGATGACGTATTATATGGATTTGAAGCTCCTTTTGCAAAAATTGATGAAACAGGATTCAGAGGTGAAACTGTTATAGAAATCAGAACTAATTATGTACAGAAAACTCATTTGTTAGCTAACAGAATTCATACACCTAATACTCCAATGGATATTAATGATCCTAATGCAAGATTAACTGAGAGAGACTGGGAGGATGGTCCTGAAAGTATTGTTCCAAGGTCGGAATGGAGTTTTGCGAATGAAACTGATTCTGGAGTGGAACCCAGCAATGAATATGTATATATGGAAAGCGGATTTCAGCCTGGTAAAATCTATTATTTATCTTATACTCCTTCCATAGCACCCGTTGTTGGTACCGGAATGTTAGCTGTAAGAGATATAGCTTCATTCTTTAAATCAGATTCGAATGTTAATCCTATAAATAAACCATTTGAAAAGGTTTATGGCTTTGGAATATCTCAGACTGGAAGAATGCAACGACATCTGCTTTACTTGGGATTGAATTTGAGTGAAGACGGAAATATTGCATATGACGGGCATATAGTTCACGTTGCAGGTGCGAGAAAAGGAGAGTTTAATCATAGATACGCTCAGCCATCACAGCAGTCTGCACCTGGTTTTGGGCATATGTTTCCTTTCGCTGATGAAGAAATGAAAGATCCTTATTCAGATAATGTGGATGGCTTATTTAATGAATTGAGAAAAATTAATGCTGTTCCGAAAGTTTTTTATACTAATTCTTCAGCAGAATACTGGAGAGGGGATAGTGCAAACATGCATATTCATCCTATAGAAGAACGGGATCTGCCTGAAGCACCTGAGGCAAGAATGTATCTTTTTTCTGGTACTCAACATGGGGCAGGTACTTTAGCTCCTGATGATGTAGGTCCAGACGGATCAGTTGGTATGTATAAATTTAATGTAGTTGATTACAGACCTTTATTAAGGGCAAGCCTTATTAATCTTGATAAATGGGCTACTGATGG
>Ga0207966_1001252_pt1 | contig 14016 bp, 10 predicted proteins | sample Knorr_S23_td_NAD_FD_185611 | JGI IMG/M metagenome (GOLD analysis project Ga0207966, IMG submission 185611) | Marine microbial communities from Southern Atlantic Ocean transect - Knorr_S23_td_NADW_ad_2500m_LV_B (SPAdes) (version 2) | ecosystem: Environmental > Aquatic > Marine > Oceanic | place... | reverse complement strand
TGCCCAGGAAACGGCCGCGCCGAATTTTTTGTCAACTTCCAAGAACGCCAAAGCGAATAATAAGGAGAATCCCAATGCCAACAGCTAAAAAGAAAACAGCCGCGAAAGCCGCTGAACCCGTCGGCGCCGCCATGGCCGCCGGCCAAGAGACCTTTGAGACCGCCATCCAGGCCGGTGCCGAGGCTTTCAAGGGCTATGAAGACGTCGTCGGCTACGGCAAGGACAGCGTCGACGCGGTGATGAAATCCAACGCCCTCTTCGTCAAGGGCTTCCAGGACATAAACCAGGCGCTTTTCGGGCTCGCCCAGGCGTCCCTCGACAACAGCGTCGCCGCGACCAAGAAGATTCTCGGCTGCAAGACCGTCACCGACGTGATCGACGCCCAGACCGAAATGGCCCGGGCCGGTTACGCCAAGGCCATTGAGGACAGCCGCCGGATTACCAACATGTCCGTGAAGCTGGCCGAGGAAGCCGCCCAGCCGCTAACCAAACAGGTCAGCGCCACGGTCGAAAAGTTTTCGAAGCCGATCGCTGCCTAACCCTCCCATGCCATAATAGGCAGCATCGTAAAGCGCCTGGCGGTATTTCCCCCCCCGCTGCCGGGCGTTTTATTTATCTTACCCCTCAGCTTCTAATCCTTGCCGATCACCGGCAGACGCCCAACCAATGCCGTCGCCTGTGGACGACAATTCTGTGACAAAGTTTCTTTTGCGGGCGAGAATAGAGGCGTCATGGCCGGACCGAAACTGACTTTGGCGTGTTGGGATTACGACCGCACCCGGGCCTTGCTGGAGGGCAGGGTGGGGGTTGCGGGCTGGCGCATCGATGCCAAGGTGCAGCCGCCGGAGGAAACCTTCCCCCGCGCCGTCGCCGACGCCCCGTTCGACGTTTCGGAGCTGTCCCTGTCGAGCTACCTGATGCAGGTATCGAGGGGAGAGGGCGCCTACATCGCCATTCCTGCCTTCGTGTCGCGGGCCTTCCACCACGGCGCCATCTATGTGCGCACCAAGCGGGGGATCGAGACGCCGAAGGACCTTGAAGGGCGCTTGGTCGGCGTGCCCGAATACCAGATGACCATGGCGCTTTGGGTGCGCGGCATCCTCGGCGACGAATACGGCGTCGATTTCCGCAAAATCCGCTACCGCACCGGCGGCGCCAACAAGCCGGGCCGCAAGGAGCGCTTGGCGCTGGAACTGCCGGAGGACATGGACGTCGCGCCGATTCCCGAGGGCAGCACCCTCAACGAACTATTGCTGGCTGGCGAATTGGACGCGGTGATCGCGCCGACGCCGCCGGACGGGTTCACCGCCGGCGATAAGGCCGTGCGCAGGCTGTTCACCGACCCGGCGGCGGAGGAACGGGCCTATTACGCCCGCACCGGCCTATTCCCCATCATGCATGTCATTGGCGTCCGCCGAACCTTGGCCGACGAGCACCCAGGCCTTGCCGCCGATTTGTTCCGGGCTTTCGTCGAGGCGCGTAATCTGGCGATGCGCGAGCATGACCTGACGGCCCGGTCCTCGGCCAACCGGATGATGCTGCCCTGGTTCGCCGACCAATGGGAGGCTACCAAGGATTTGATGGGGGATGATTTCTGGCCTTATGGGGTGGCCGAAAACCGGCCCGAGTTGGAAGCCGTTTGCCGCTATTCCCATGAACAGAATCTGGGCCGGAAAAGGCTTTCCGTGGAGGCCCTGTTCGCGCCTGAAACCGTTGAATTACCAGGAATCTGACGGTACCTGTGGGGACCCGGGAAAGGACGGAAAAAAACCTCCCGGATTTATGGTTAAGGTATTTCTTTTTAGATGGTTAGTTGAGACCTGCGGACGGGGAGAGTACGCTCCGTCACTGACATTTGCGGGCCTGGACGCCAGGGTACGATGAACGGAGGCTTTCAACGGGCAAGCTAAATCACCTATATTATCTACGGCACTCAGCTTTGGTTCCACTGGGGACCATGGAATGCGGGGATAAACCTATGAGCGGTCTGAACGAGCCCGGCAAGCCCCCCATCGACATCGACGACGACGGTCCGGCGACCGGCGTTGCCATCAAGTCGAGGACCAGGACCAAAAAGCCGGCCATGTACAAGGTCCTGATGCTGAACGACGACTACACGCCGATGGAATTCGTCGTCCACGTGCTCGAGCGGTATTTCCAGATGCGCCACGAGGAAGCGACCCGGATCATGCTTCACGTGCACCAGAAAGGCGTCGGGATCTGCGGCGTCTTCACCTACGAAATCGCCGAAACCAAGGTCAACCAAGTCATGGACTTCGCCCGCCAGCACCAGCACCCGCTGCAATGCACGATCGAAAAGGACGACGGCGGCGACGAGGATTAAGGCCCCAGGGGATCAACAAGGGGATCAACAAGGGGGAATGACCGGAAACGGAGAACGACACCATGCTGTCACGCAACCTCGAACAAACCCTGCACCGGGCCTTGGCCCTGGCCACCGAGCGCAACCACGAATACGCGACCCTGGAACATCTTCTGCTTTCGTTGACGGAGGACCGGGATTCCGTCGCCGTGCTCAGGGCCTGCGGCGTCGACCTGGAACAGTTGCCTCGGGACCTGACCGACTTCATCGACAACGAGCTGTCGGACATCGGCCAGTCGCGGGGCGGCGAGCCGAAGCCCACGGCCGGGTTTCAGCGGGTGGTCCAGCGTGCCGTGATCCATGTCCAGTCCTCGGGCCGTGAGGAAGTCACCGGCGCCAACGTTTTGGTGGCGTTGTTTTCGGAACGGGAATCCCACGCCGTCTATTTCCTGCAGCTGCACGACATGAGCCGCCTCGACGCGGTCAACTACATTTCCCACGGCATCGCCAAGGTAACCGGTGAATCGCGCCCGCAGACCGTCCGCGGCGCCGACGAGGATAGCGCCGAGGACAAGGGAATGCAAAAGGGCGAAGAGGCGCTGGAAGCCTTTTGCGTCAACCTCAACCGCAAGGCCGAGGAAGGCCGCATCGATCCGTTGATCGGCCGCCAGAAAGAAATCGAGCGCACCATTCAGATCCTTTGCCGCCGCAACAAGAACAATCCCCTTTACGTCGGCGATTCCGGCGTCGGCAAGACGGCCATCGCCGAAGGGCTGGCGAAACGGATCGTCGACGGGGACGTGCCCGAGGTGCTTTCCGGGGCCACCATCTACTGCCTCGACATGGGGGCGTTGCTGGCCGGAACCCGCTACCGGGGCGATTTCGAGGAACGGCTGAAAGGCGTGATGACGGAACTGGAGAACACCGAGGGCTCGATCCTGTTCATCGACGAAATCCACACCATCATCGGCGCCGGCGCCACCAGCGGCGGGTCCATGGACGCGTCGAACATCCTCAAGCCCTCGCTGGCCAGCGGCAAACTGCGCTGCATGGGCTCGACCACGTACAAGGAATACCGCAGCTATTTCGAGAAAGACCGGGCCCTGGCCCGGCGCTTCCAGAAAATCGACATCTACGAGCCGAGCGTCGAGGACACGGTCAAGATCCTGCGCGGGCTGAAGCCCTATTTCGAGAAATTCCACATGGTCCGCTACACGGCCGAGGCGCTTCGCTCGGCGGTCGAACTGTCGGCGCGCTACATCAACGACCGCAAGCTGCCCGACAAGGCGCTCGACGTCATCGACGAGGTCGGCGCATCGAGGATGCTGGTGCCGAAAAAGAAGCGCCGCAAGACGGTGACCGTCAGGGACGTCGAGAAGGTGGTCGCTCAGATCGCCCGCATCCCGCCGAAGAGTGTTTCCGTCGACGACCGCAAGGCGCTTAAAAACCTGAAGCGCGACCTCAAGACCATGGTTTTCGGCCAGGACGCCGCCATCGAATCCCTGTCCAGCGCCATCAAGCTGTCGCGGGCCGGCCTGCGCGAGCCGGAAAAGCCCGTCGGGTCGTACCTGTTCTGCGGCCCGACCGGCGTCGGCAAGACCGAGGTGGCACGGCAACTGGCGTTGACCATGGGCGTCGAACTGGTGCGCTTTGATATGTCCGAATACATGGAGCGCCATTCCGTGTCGCGGCTGATCGGCGCGCCGCCGGGCTACGTCGGCTTCGATCAGGGCGGTTTGCTAACCGACGCCATCGATCACCAGCCCCATTCGGTGCTGCTCTTGGACGAGATCGAGAAGGCGCACCCGGACCTGTTCAATATCCTGTTGCAGGTGATGGACCACGGCAAGCTCACCGACCACAACGGCAAGAGCATCGATTTCCGCAACGTGGTGCTGATCATGACCACCAACGCAGGCGCCGCCGACCTGGTGAAGCCGGCCATCGGCTTTGAGCGCGAAGGGCGCGCCGGCGACGACATGGAAGCCATCGAAAAAATGTTCACGCCGGAATTCCGGAACCGGCTGGATTCGATCATTCAGTTCAAGTCGCTGCCTCCGGAAGTGGTGGCCAAGGTCGTCGACAAGTTCATCATGGAGCTCGAGTTGCAGCTCGAAGACCGCAACGTCACCATCGAACTGAACGGCCCGGCCCGCGAAATGCTGGCCAAGAAAGGCTACGACGAAAAATTCGGTGCCCGGCCGCTGGCCCGGGTGATCCAGGAAAAGATCAAGAAGCCGCTGGCCGAGGAGCTGCTGTTCGGCAAGCTGGCCAAGGGCGGCGTCGTTTTGGTCAAGGTCAAGAAGAACAAGTTCGTCTTCGAATACCCGGACTCCAAGGCCGCCAAGCCTCCGGTTAAACGCCGCAAGGGCAAGGTGCCGGTGCTGATCGACCGATGACGAGATGCTGAAGGACTTCCTGGCCGGAGTCCGCGTCATTGATCTGAGCCAGTTTCTTCCCGGTCCCTTCGCCACCCAACTGCTCGCCGACATGGGCGCCGAGGTGCTCAAGGTCGAACCGCCCCAGGGCGACCCCCAGCGCCGCTTCAACCCCATTTCCGGACAGCCCTGGTCCGGTACCGGGCGGTCGCCGTTTTACGACGCCGTCAATGCCGGCAAGACCGTCCTCGCCATCGACCTCAAGTCCGAGGCCGGCAAGGAGGCGTTCGGGACCCTAGTTGGTGCCGCCGACGTGCTGTTGGAATCATACCGCCCAGGGGTGCTGGAAAGGCTCGGTTTCGGGCCCAGGCGCCTGAAGGACCTAAACCTAAGCCTCGTCCATTGCGCGCTGTCAGGCTATGGCCAAACGGGGCCCAACAGGCTTTTGGCTGGCCACGACATCAATTACGTTGCCTCCACCGGCGCCTTCAGCGCCTCGGGTATCCCTGAAAAGCCGGTTTTGACGTGGCCGCCGGCGGCCGATTACGCCAGCGCCCTGCAGGCGGCGCTGACCATCACCGGCGCCCTGGTGGCCCGAGCCCGCACCGGGAAAGGCGCCCACCTGGACGTCAGCTTGTCGGAATCCATGCTCGCCTGGCAGGCCTTCGGCATGATCGCGGCGGCCGGCGAAGGGCAAGCCGGGCGCGGCCGGAACCTGCTCAATGGCGGCGCCGCGTGCTACCAGATCTACGCCACCGAAGACGGCCGCTTCATCACCCTGGGCGCGCTGGAGGCCCATTTCTGGGCCAATTTCTGCGCCGCCGTGGAGCGGCCCGAGTGGACGGAGCGCCAACACGATCCCCTGCCGCAGACGGATTTGATCGCCGAGGCCGCGTCCCTGATCGGGGCCGAGCCGCTGGCCCACTGGCAGGCGCTGCTCAACGACGTGGATTGCTGCTATTATGCCGTCCTCAATTATGCCGAGGCCAGGGCGGACCCTCATGTCAAGGCGCGGGGTCTGGTGACGGAAGGGAAATCGGGAATTGGGGTGTTGTTCGCCGCTTTCGTGGACGGCGAAGGGCCCGAACCGCGCCCGGCGGTCGAAGACGTCGATCTCGAAACGGCTCTGGAAAGGTGGGGCTAGCCCCCGGGAAATCAGCTCTGGGGGCAGTCGATTTCGCCGACCAGTCCGACCCGGGCCTGGCCCTTGGACGGCACCGGCAGGACCGTGCTGGGGAGCACTTTATAGGCCTGGCGCTGGGCGCTGCCGCCGAGCCGGTTCTGGCGCTCGAGGAGGACCGCCTTGCAAACCTTGCATTTGTTGACCAGCACCACGCCGCCGGTCCTGGTCTTCTCCAGGTTGACGCAGGCCTTTTCGGTTTTCCTCTTCGGCCCCGGCTCGACCAGGTTCTTCGACGCCCCGACCTCGCCCCTGCACGCCCTCTCCGACGTCACCCGCGACCGCCCCGGGCCGCGGAACGGGACCGGAAACGTCGATTTCGCCGGCACGTTGAAGCTGCGGATCACCGGCACGGCGATGCCCGGGCGCTTGCGGGTGATGCCGACGGTCCGGCAGGCGCCGCAGGAATTGACGATGATCTCGCGGCCGCCGGTGGGGATCAGGCGGGTGCAGCGTTGGGCCTTGACGGGGATGGCAAACGGATGCGGAAGGGGGGCAAGCGCTTGGCGCACGGGACCGCCCGCCGCGGCGCCGGGAACCGCCGCCAACACAAACGCCACGGCCGCCCACGCCAGCGGACGGCCGCAACGGCCCTTTTCTAGGATCTTGCCCACCATTCAGCGTCCTCAACCGGTGCCGATGGTAGCCCGAATTGGTTAACGGAGAGTGACTAAGGGGAAGGCATTTTTAGCCCCCTCTTTAGTACCCCATTAGCACTGGTCCTGGCGGAAGGGGGAGCGGGCCAAAATCATCTTCATTTGGTAGTCGATCTCGCGGCGTTCGCCGGCAATGAAGTGTTCGACGGCGGATTTAAGGCCCGGATCGGCGATCCAATGGGCCGAATAGGTGAGCCGGGGTAGGTAGCCGCGCTGTACCTTGTGCGGACCCTGGGCGCCGGCCTCGACCCATTCGAGGCGGTGGGCAATGGCGTAGTCGATGGCCTGGTAGTAGCAGGCCTCGAAATGGAGGAACTTATAATCGGCCTCCGAGCCCCAGTTGCGGCCGAACAGGGTGTCCCGGCCGGCCAGGTTCAGCGCCCCGGCCACCGGGCGGCCCCCATCCTCGGCCATGATCAGGACCACGCTTTCGCCCATCCGTTCGCCCAGCAGCGAGAAGAACTCGCGGTTGAGGTAGCTGGCGCCCCATTTCTTGTCCGAGGTGTCGCGGTAGAAAAGGTAAAACACGTCCCAGTGGGCCTCGGTGATATCGGCCCCGGAAAGGGCGCGGATATGGAGGCCGTGTTTGGCGACGGCGGCGCGTTCCTTCCTGATCGCCTTCCTCTTGCGCGAATTAAGATCGGCCAGGAAATCGTCGAAGCTTTCGTAGCCCCGGTTGTGCCAGTGGAACTGCTGGCCGGTGCGCAGCAATAGCCCGTGCTTGCCCAGCCGCTTCCACTCGGCCTCGGTGGGGAAGGTGACGTGCAGCGACGAGACACCCAAACGCCTGGCTAGCTTGATCATGGCGGCGGCCAGCGCGTCGGCAAGGTCGTCCTTGACGGCGTCGGTGATGTCGTCGCGCACCAGAAGGCGGCGCCCGGTCGCCGGGGTGAACGGGATGGCCGACAGCAATTTCGGATAATACCTTCCGCCGGCGCGCTCGTAGGCCTCGGCCCAGCCCCAGTCGAACACGTATTCGCCGTAGGAATGGCTTTTCAGGTAAAGCGGCGCCGCCGCAATCAGGCCGCCGGCCTCGTCGCGGACGGCCAGGTGGCGGGGCATCCAGCCGGTCTCGGCGTTGACGGAGCCCGAATCCTCCATCGCCGACAGGAAACCGTGGCGGCAGAACGGGTTTTCGGCCCCGGCGCAGGCATCCCACTCGGCCGCCTCGATCTCGGCGATCGAGCCGATGACGTTGACGGTGGTCGGTTCACGGCCGTCGGGCATGGTCTAGATGTGATGCTTTTGGCGGCCGGAGGCAAGGGGGGAGTGGGGGGGGGGTGCTACCATCATTAGCAAAATTTTAATTAATGAAATGCGAGCAGTCCTGTGAAAAGGAGGATGGCTCGTCGTGTTCGAGCAGGTCTGGGAATAACAGCTAAAGGCGTCTAAAGCCCACTCATCCCAACTCAAAAAACCCGTCCACCTCGACGGCGACGCCGCGCGGCAGCGACGGCGCGCCGACGGCGAAGCGCGCGTGCTTGCCGGCGTCGCCGAACACTTCGGCCATCAGGTCCGAGGCCCCGTTGACGACTTCGGGCTGGTCGGTGAAACCGGCGGCCGAGTTGACGAACCCGCCGAGCTTGACGACGCGCTTGACCCGCTCCAGGTCGCCGCCGGCGGCGGCCTTGACCTGGGCGATCAGATTGAGCCCGCACAGCCTGGCCGCCTGATAACCTTCGTCGACGTCCATGTCCTCGCCGAGGCGGCCGGTGAACTTGATTTCGCCGTCCTTAACAGGAATCTGGCCGGAGACGAACACCAGGGAACCCGAGACCACGAACGGCACATAGTTAGCCGCCGGCGCCGGGGCGTCGGGGATTTCGATGCCGAGTTCGGCAAGCCGGGCTTCGATTTTTCCGGTCATGGCGAGATCAGATCCTGAACGACTCGCCTTCCATCGGCGCCAGGCATTTGGTCTTGGATTTGCGTTTTTTCAGCATCCCCTGGGCTATATCCAGCTTGATGTCGATGTCGTTGTCGGTCTGGTCCGGGTCGTGGTGGAACAGGTACAGGTTTTTGACCTCGGCGACATCGGCCAGGTTGACCACCTTGCTGATACACGAATGGCCCCAGCCTTCCTTGGTCATGTATTCCTCGTCCGTATAGGTGGTGTCGGTGATCAGCGCGTCGGTGCCGTGGACGAATTCGGCTAGGCGTTTCTCGTAATGGGGGTCGTAAAATTCGCTGGTTTCCACGTACATCTCGTTGTCGGTGATGTAGCAGATCGAGCGCCCGTCGTATTCGATGCGGTAGCCGAGGCACTTGCCCGGGTGGCTCAACAGCTTGGTCTTGACCTTGATGTCGGAAACTTTGAGCTCTTCTTCCTCCAGGTCGTGAAAATAGACCCGGGCCGCGAACTGGGAGAACGTGATCGGGAAATAGACACCATCCATCTGCGCCGACACCATCTCGCGCATGGTGATGTCGCTCTGATTCGCGCCTAAGACCTCGAAATCGTTGCCCTGCATGTAAAGCGGGCTGAAGAAGGGGATGGCGTTGATGTGGTCCCAATGGGGATGCGAGATGAAAATCTTGGCGTGGATGTCCTTTCTTTTCTGGGCCACCAGCGAATCGCCCAGGTTCTTGATGCCGCTGCCGCAGTCGAAGATGAAAAACTGCTCGCGCGGGAATTCCAGCGTCATGCACGACGTGTTGCCGCCGTATTTGAGGCTTTTGTCGCCTGATACGGGCAGCGTGCCGCGCACGCCCCAGAACTTCATGTCGATACGGTCGTCGAGGATGCGGTTGATCCGGTCGATGAAGGTTTCCGGATTGACCGGCTTGCGGATGAACCCGTGGGCGCCGAAGGTGTAGGAACGCTTGTGGTCGAATTCGTAGGCCTTGGCCGAAACGACGATGAACTTGGTTTTCTTGAGATTCTTGTGGTCCCGCACCTGCTTGCAAAGCTGCAGCCCGTCGACTTCCGGCATCATCAGGTCGCTGATGACGCAATCGGGTCTCTTCTTGGTGATGTCGGTGATGATGCTGGCGCTTTTGGTGCTCGTGGTCACCGAGTGCCCTTGGCCCTTCAACAGCACCTTCATGGCCTCGAGGACGACCGGGTCGTCATCGACGATGTAAAAGCTCTTTTTCTTTTTCTTCGCCATGGAGAATCCCTGGTCCACCATCCCTAGTCGAAAAAACACCACACCAGTCCCCCCTGTAGACCATGCCGGAGGGTGGGCGCAAGACTAATTGCCCGAGTAGCGACTGTCGATAGGTGTTTAGGTGGGAATGGGCCCCGAAAATGTCGAGGAATTCATCGCCGAATTCGTTTCAGGCCCGTTGTTCTCCCGGGTCAGGGAAAAAAGGCGGGGCGCGCGCCAGGGAGGGCCCCCGGCACGCGCCCCAAGTTTCCCAGGGAGGATTCGGTAAATAGAACCGGCATCTAAGAACATCCGCTCGTTGACCCGCAGGTCTGGCACTTCATGCACATGCCGTTGCGGACCAGGGTGAAGTTTCCGCACTCGCCGCAGGGGTCCCCTTCGAAGCCTTTTATTTTTGCTTCGCAGACCATGTTCAAACGGCCGTCCGTTGTTTCGATGACGCTGTTGGCGACACTGAGCATTCCGGCTTGCTCGAGCACCGAGACCTGCTGAGCGCCCACGGTCGACCCCCCGGGGCCGCCGTTCGGGGCTACGCCAACGACGGCGTTGCCGTTGTCCTTGGCCCCTCTGATGACCAGGAAATTGCCGCGCACGTATCCCTGGCTGGCAATGCTTTTGAACGCTTCCATGTCGGTGTCCGCGACCGGCAGGCCTTCGCCGACGCCGGCGCCGATGCTGTCGGGCAACAGGTCGTCGGGTTCCACATGGGCGAGGTCGTTGCGTCCCAGGTACGAGACCGCCAGTTCGCGGAACAGGTAGTCGATGATCGAGGTCGCCATCTTGATGGTGTCATTGCCCTCGACGATGCCCGACGGTTCAAACCGGGTGAAGGTGAAAGAGTCGACGTATTCCTCCAGGGGCACGCCGTATTGCAGGGCGATCGAGATGGCGATGGCGAAGTTGTTCATCAACGAGCGGAAGGCGGCGCCTTCCTTGTGCATGTCGATGAAGATTTCGGCCAGCCGGCCGTCTTCGTATTCGCCGGTCCTGAGATAGACCTTGTGGCCGCCGACGGTCGCCTTTTGGGTGTATCCCTTGCGGCGATGAGGCGGCCGTTCGCGTTCGGCGGTCCTGATGATCCGCTCGATCATCCGTTCGGCGACGATCTGTGTCTTTTCAATGGGTGTCGCCTCGGCAACGGTTTCGCCAACGTCCTCTGCCTCGTCTTCTAGGTCGGCATCATCGAAAAGCGCCGCCGACAACGGCTGCGACAGCTTCGATCCGTCCCGGTAAAGGGCGTTCGCCTTCAGCCCCAGCCGCCAGGACAGCATGTAGGCTTGCTTGCAGTCCTCGACGGTCGCCTTGTTGGGCATGTTGATGGTCTTTGAGATGGCGCCGGAGATATAGGGCTGGCTCGAGGCCATCATCCGGATATGGCTTTCCACGGAAAGGAACCGCTTGCCGATGCGCCCACAGGCGCTGGCGCAGTCGAAGACGCTCAAATGCTCGTCCTTGACGTGGGGCGCGTCTTCGAGCGTCATGGCGCCGCAGACGTGGATGTTGGCGGCCTCGATTTCTTCCCTTTCGAAACCGAGGGCGTCCAGCATGTCGAACGAGGCATCGTTCAGCTCGTCGGTTTCGAGGCCCAGGGTATCGACGCAAAACGCTTCGCCCAGCGTCCATTTGTTAAAGACGAAGCGGATGTCGAAGGCTTCCGATAGCGATTTCTCGACCTTGGCAATGGCCTCTTCGGTGAACTTCTTCGCTTTCAGCGCCTCGTGGCCGAGGGCGGGGGATTCCTTCAATGTCCCGTGGCCGACGGCGTATAGCGCGATGTCCTCGATCTGGGCTGGCGAATAGCCGAGCTTGGACAGCGCCTTCGGCACCATGTGGTTGATGATCTTGAAATAGCCGCCGCCTGCCAGTTTCTTGAACTTAACGAGGGCGAAATCGGGCTCGATGCCGGTGGTGTCGCAGTCCATGACCAGCCCGATGGTGCCGGTCGGCGCGATCACCGAAACCTGGGCGTTGCGGTAGCCGTGCTCCTGGCCCAGTTCCAGCGCCCGGTCCCATATGTCGCGGGCGGCCCGGGTCAGTTCGCCGTCCGGGCAATCGGCCGCTTTCAGCGCCACCGGGTTGACCGACAGGTCTTCGTAACCGGTCTCGGCGCCCATGGCGGCGCGGCGGTGGTTGCGAATGACCTTGAGCATGGCCTCGCGGTTGTCCTGGTAATGGGGAAAGGCGCCCATTTCGGCGGCCATTTCCGCCGACGTGGCATAGGATTGGCCGCTCATCAGCGCCGAGATGGCGCCGCAAAGGGCCCGCCCAGCTTTCGAATCATAGGGAATGCCAGCCGCCATCAGATAGCCGCCGATGTTGGCGAAGCCCAGGCCCAAGGTGCGGTATTCGTAGCTCAGTTCGGCGATCCGGTCGGACGGGAACTGGGCCATCACCACCGATATCTCAAGGGTCACGGTCCACAGTCTGACGGCGTGCTCGAAAGCGTCTACGTCGAAGCTTTTGTCTTCGTTGGCGAACGCCATCAGGTTCAGGGACGCCAAATTGCATGCCGTGTCGTCCAGGAACATGTATTCCGAACACGGGTTCGACGCATTGATGCGGCCGCTTTCGGGGCACGTGTGCCAATCGTTGATGGTGGTGTCGAACTGCAGGCCCGGATCGGCCGAAGCCCAGGCGGAGCAACCGATCTGTTCCCAAAGGTCCCGGGCCCGCACCCGTTTCTCGACCTTTCTATCGGTGCGCCGGATCAGGTCCCATTCGCCGTCCTCGAGCACTTTTTCGAGGAAAGCGTTGTCGACCCGGACCGTGTTGTTGGAATTCTGTCCCGACACGGTCAAATAGGCCTCGGAATCCCAATCGGTGTCGTATTCGGGAAACTCGATTTCGGTATATCCCTGGCGGGCGAACTGGATCACCCGCTGCACGTAGTTTTCCGGAATCATCGCCCGGCGGCTGCCGAGAACCGCCTTTTTCAGGGCCGGGTTATTCTTCGGATCGAAGCGGTCCTCGCCTTCTTGGCAGGCGGCCATGACTTCGCCCAGGTGCTTGCCGGCCAGCTTCGAGCCGGCGACCAGTGCGGCGACTTTCTGTTCTTCCTGGACCTTCCAGTTGATGAACTTCTCGATGTCGGGATGGTCGATGTCGACTACGACCATCTTGGCGGCGCGCCGCGTCGTGCCGCCGGACTTAATGGCGCCGGCGGCGCGATCGCCGATCTTCAGGAAGCTCATCAGCCCCGACGACTTACCGCCGCCCGAAAGGCCTTCGTTTTCGGACCTCAGGGCCGAGAAATTGGTGCCGGTGCCGGACCCGTACTTGAACAGCCTTGCCTCGCGGACCCACAGGTCCATGATGCCGCCCTCGTTGACCAGGTCGTCGGCAATGCCTTGGATGAAGCACGCATGGGGCTGCGGGCGCTCGTAGGCCGAGCGCGACTTGACCAGGTGGCCGGTCTTGTAATCAACGTAGGAATGGCCCTGGGCCGGGCCGTCGATGCCGTAGGCCCAGTAAAGACCGGTGTTGAACCACTGCGGCGAGTTGGGAGCGCCGACCTGGGAGGCCAGCATATATCGCGTTTCGTCGTAATAGGCGCGGGCGTCCTGCTCGGAATCGAAATAGCCGCCTTTCCAGCCCCAATAGGCCCAGGTGCCGGCCATGCGGTCGAATACCTGCCGCGCGCCGGTTTCGCTGCCCATGCGCTGGTCCTCAGGCAACTCGGCGAGGCCGGCGATGTCGGGGACGCGCCGCCACAGCCAACTGGGAACGTCATTTTCCTCGAATTTTTTCAATAACTTGGGAACCCCGGCCTTGCGGAAATACTTTTGCGCAAGGACGTCGCAGGCGACCTGCGACCAGTCCGCCGGGACATCTATGTCGTCGAGGCGAAAAACCACTGAACCGTCCGGATTTTTGATTTCGCTCGAGGCCTTGCGGAATTCGATGTTTGAATACGGAGAGTCGTTTTCTTTTGTGAATAGCCGATGGATTCGCATTGTTCCCCCAACAAAAAGGTCTCGGGTTGTTTCCTTTGTTTGGACCTTGCGGCCCCCCGTTGCGACCCTGTGGCGGTTTATTTCCGCCTCTGCACGTCACCAAGATGTCGTGTCTGCCCAGGTGCAACGCCACAAAATGTAGCCCAACTATTTTTATCTTGCAATAGGAAATACCATATATCGTGTTATATTATTTCTAAAATGCTTTATATAGTATGAAAATCGGTCTCCCTTGCTTTCTTGCGACTCGTTAGTTTCCCTGATCCGACTCGGAATCTGGGCGGGGCCGGAGAGGCAACCAAAACGAAAGGGCGCGGTGAGACTGGACGGACAAGCGGGCAAGTGCCATATTTGCGCACTTTCGGAAGCACGTAACCGGAAATTCTCGAGCCCTCATGCATATTGGTACTATAATT